>C688J18823_10000151_pt1 | contig 37331 bp, 41 predicted proteins | sample HopSoiMetagenom1_FD_18823 | JGI IMG/M metagenome (IMG submission 18823) | reverse complement strand
ACGGTGAGCAATCGCCTGCAGAAGCTTTTCGGTGTGAGCCGCATTAAAATCGATCCTCAAGGCCTGACAACCGAAACCAATCCTACGGCTCGCGGACCGCAGGTGACCATCGAAGAGCAGTTCGCCAATAACCTGTCTTTGAGCTACAGTACAAACGTCTCGCAGAGTGCGCAGCAGATCATCCAGGGTGAGTATTACATCAACCGGAACTTGTCGGTTGTCGGCACGCGCGATCAGAACGGGGTTGTCAGCTTCGACGTTCGAATCCGCCGCCGCAAGAAATAGAACCGCTACACTTCCTTCTGGAGTACGCATGAACTCCGGCAGCGACTCGGCTGTATTTTCCATACAGCGGCAGCAGATGGTGGACGCGCAACTGCGCAGCCGCGGGATTGTCGATTCGCGGGTGCTTGACGCGATGGCGAAGATTCCACGCCAGGAGTTTGTGTCGGCCCAGTATCGTGATCGGGCGTACGAAGATCATCCTCTTCCCATCGCAGAGGATCAGACCATCTCCCAGCCATACATCGTGGCTCTGATGCTCGAAGCGCTACAGCTTTCTCCACAGGACAAGGTGCTCGAGATCGGGACGGGGTCGGGCTATGTGACTGCATTGCTCGCCGAACTCGCCGACCAGGTAATTTCAATCGAGCGCCACGCGAGCCTTGCCGACCACGCGCGATCGCTGATTTCGGAACTGGCATATCGGAACGTGAGAATTATCACCGGCGATGGCAGCCAGGGATTCGCGGAGTGTGCTCCGTATGACGCGATAATCGTTTCCGCGGCGGCTGCGCACTTGCCGAACGAATTGGTCGCGCAACTTGGCGACCGCGGGCGCATGATCATCCCGGTCGGCAGTGAAGATACACAGCAGCTGCATTTAATCGAAAAGAACGGCGAGGAAGCCCGCATTAGCGTCCGCGAACTGTGTCGGTTCGTGCCTCTGGTACCCGGACCGCCCTGAGGACACGCTGTAAAGCTGAATTACAATTATTCCGTGGCGGTTCTGCACAACCTACGCATTACTCTCGAGATGATCAAGTGGGAGCACTCCGTATTCGCGCTTCCATTTGCGCTCTGTGGAGCCATGCTGGCTGCGGGCGGACTTCCGTCCGTGCATCAACTCCTCTGGATTATCGTGGCGATGGTGGCTGCGCGTTCGGCCGCCATGGCCTTTAATCGGTGGGCCGATGCGGCTATAGACGCGGCGAATCCGCGAACCAGTACACGCGCGCTTCCGGCGGGGCACTTATCCCCGGCATTCGTGGCCACCTTCGTCGTGGTTTCCAGCCTGGTATTCATTCTCGCGGCCAGCCAGTTGAACCGGTTATCGCTGGGACTATCCCCTGTCGCTCTCGCGGTGTTGCTTCTCTACTCGTACACGAAGCGGCTGACGCGCTGGTCGCATCTGGTGCTCGGATTTGCCCTGGGGATTGCGCCATCGGCCGCATGGATTGCGGTGCGTGGCTCGTTGGATCCGCGCGTTCTGCTGCTCACGGCAGCGGTGACTTTCTGGGTCGGCGGATTCGATGTGCTCTACGCCTGCCAGGATTGTGAGTTCGACCGCCAGGCCGGCTTGCACTCGGTTCCACGCTACTTCGGCATAGCTGGGTCGCTGTGGATTGCGCGCGTCTTTCACCTGATCATGGTCGCGCTTCTGATCGCCTTGGTGCTTACGTTTGGATTGGGAAAACTGGCGGTTGCTGGCGTGACTGCAGTCGTGTTGTTGTTGCTCTACGAACATTCGCTCGTAAAGGCGGATGATCTTTCGAAGCTCAACGCCGCATTCTTCACGATGAATGGCGTGATCTCGGTTCTGTTCTTTATCTTCGTCGCCGCAGATTTATTGCTGCGGAGGTAGGGACCTCCGCAGCAAACTCATTGTTTCTTTATTGATTGACCTTTAACAGCAGCATCGTTCCACTCTCAAGCTTTACGTTATTTTTCTCGGAAGTGAGCACCGATCCCTGTTGGCCGTTCGAGGCTGGGGAGAGGCTCACGTTTGAGAGTCCAATCACCCCCTGAGTCTGACCGTTGATCGGCGGACGCTTGGAATGGGCCTGTTGCGATTCATCGCTACCGTTCGCGCTGGTGGCTGTATTCGAAGAGTCTCCCTGGCCGGGACCTGCATTTGGACTGCGGCCAGCCATTGGCGAAGAGGCGCTCGTTCCTGTAGACGATGGGCTCGGACCCGCACTTGGCGCGCCGCCGCTCGCAGCAGTGTTGTCATTGGGATTTTCCGGACCAATCACAGCCTGGATCGACATAGGCAACTGCACCTGCTGGTCGTTCAGCACGGCCTGGTTGAATGCGATTCCCAGCTGAGATTCTTTTTCATCTTTGTGGCGAGCCTGCGCCTCGGTCACATGCCCGATGACTTTCGTGTCTTTGGGCACGAGGACTTGCCCGGTTTGAGTCTTCAGGTCCTGGGTGACCTTCGCTACAATCTCGTCGCCGCTCTTGGCCTTTTTCGCGTCAACCGTCTTTGTCAGCTGGACCGGGATGACACTTCCGGGCGCAATGCGCGGCTGTTTCGGCGCTGCAGCCTCTTGTGTTCCGGGTGTAGTCGGCATGGGTGCCTGAGTCGTAGGTGATTGGGAAGGCATGTTCTGCGGAGTCGTGCTCTGCGCCATCAGAACTCCACAGCCGAGCAGCACTGCGGTCGCAATCTGGGGAAGGATACGTCTCATAAATAAGGATTCCTTTCTCGAAGCGGGGCTGAACTCCTGGATGTAGATGCACATTCGCCTGCAGATGTCTCCCGGGAATGTTGGGTGGGGATACCCAACCGTCCGAGCCTGAACGGCATCCGACTAACATGCTCACGCGTGCCTTCAGTGGCGTTCTGGCTGGGTGTGTGCTCGCCGTCTGCTTGGCGTGTTCTCCGAATGCAACGCCGGACCAGATCCGGGAGAAAACGGCCGAGGGGACCGCCGCCCTTAAGCGTGACTCCAAGGCTGTGGCGCAAGGTATCAAGGACGGTCTGAGCGGCAAAAAAGCTGTGGACCTGAACCGCGCGTCGAAAGCAGAGTTGTCCGATTTGCCAGGCATCACAGATCAACAGGCGGATCGGATTATCGCGGAACGCCCTTACGCTACTATCCATCAACTGGTCAGTCGCCGTGTGCTTTCTGAAGACGAATACTCCAAAATCGAGAACCGGGTCGTTGTGAACAAGTAACTGAGTTCAACATGGCCAGAGGCGAGAGGCCTGCGATATCATCGTAGTGATGGCTTCTTCGCCCGATCACCCGAACCACGGCTTCCAAACAGACGATCCACGCCTGACTTCCATCCACGAGAAAGTGATGGCGGGTGAACGGCTCGATATTCCCGATGCGCTCGCGCTGTATCGCACGGGCGACATCCTGGCCGTTGGCTGGATGGCCAACCTGGTGCGCGAGCGCATGCACGGCGACAAAACTTATTTCAATGTCAATCGCCACATCAATCCAACGAATGTCTGTGTAGCCGCGTGCCGGTTGTGTGCGTTTGGTCGTAAGAAAGACGCGCCCGGCGCCTATACGATGGCGCTCGAAGAGGCATTCCAGACTGCGGCATCGGGATATTCCGAAGCGGTCACCGAGTTCCACATTGTCGGTGGATTGCATCCCGACCTGCCGTTCCAGTATTTTCTCGATCTTTGTGCGGGATTGAAGCAGCGCTTTCCGCAGGTTCACCTGAAAGCGTTCACCATGGTAGAGGTAGCGTATCTCGCCCGTCGCGCGAAGCTTTCGATTCGCGAGACGCTGGAGCAGCTAAAAGCGTCTGGCGTCGATTCGCTGCCGGGTGGCGGAGCCGAGATCTTTGCCGACCGCGTGCGCCATATCATTTGCGACCACAAAATCGACGGCGATCAATGGCTCGAGACGGCAAAGCTCGCGCATCAGATTGGGCTGAAGTCGAACGCGACCATGCTCTACGGACACGTGGAAAACGACGAAGACCGCGTGGACCATCTCATGAAGCTGCGCGCCCTGCAGGATGAAACCGGAGGATTCCAGACGTTTATCCCGCTGGCTTTTCATCCGGACAATACGGCATTACAGCACTTGCCGAAAACCACCGGCATGCTCGACATCAAGCAAATTGCGGTGAGCCGTCTCGTGCTCGACAACTTTCCGCACATCAAGTCTTATTGGCAGATGATGACTGCGAAAATCGCACAGATCTCCTTGCGCTTCGGCGCTGACGACATGGACGGGACGGTTATCGAAGAGAAGATCTACCACGATGCGGGCGCCACAACGCCGCAAGGCATGCGGCGAGAGGAACTGGAACGTCTGATCCGCACCGCCGGACGCATTCCGATCGAGCGCGATACTCTCTATCGTCCGGTGATGCGAACGGAGACATCAGTCACGGTGGCCGTTTAGACGCCGCATTCCTTGCGTTTGCTTCTTTTCAGAAAATATGTGTCGCGCTTGATCTGTACCCGTGCTTCGTGTCGGGGCAGGGCAGTCCGACGTACGTTCGGCCGGCATCTGATGCGCCGGCGTGAGCGAGCCACAGCCTTTGATGTTCTCAAACAAGGCGAGCGCAGGTAGATTGTCGCCGCTCTTGAGCAATCGAGGTGGGTCGTAGCTAGACCCAAATGGGAGTATTGGTCGTGCGCCGCCGTGAACGCAAACTCTATGCGGCCGTCGCAACCGAAGTCACGGCCGAAGGGAATGCCCACGTTGTTCCCAAACTAATTTTCGCCCGCAACGGCGACGTCTTATCTTTCGAAGGTATGGCACCAGGGCAACATAGCTGGCCTCCGCCTGCACACTCCGTCTCTGATGCAAGATGGACAGCAGAGCCAATTGATGGAGTTGCAAGCCTATGACGTGAGTGGCGGGATGTAAGCAGCCTTGCGGCCGAGAGTGCATGCCTATCCCACAATCGAACTTGGCCGGATGCCAAGAGCCGCGTAAACCCGCGGCTCTTTTTCATTCCTTGTTCGATGGCTGCTGGGAGGTGTACTTGTGAAGTTCGTCTGGCGATGCGTTGAGCAGGTTGCGAAGCACCGCAACCTCGGCGGCAATTCCGGTATGGATTGCCGGATCGGCATCCGGCGCGAACATCGGCGAATGGTTCGAGGGCAGACGAATTCCAGCGGCCTTCGCCTCAGAGAATTTCTGCGGATCCGCTCCTCCCAGGCTGAAGTAGAACCCGGGGACACCCTGCGCAATAAAGGATGAAAAGTCTTCCGATGGCGTGATCGGGCCTGAGGTCAGCACGTTGCTCTTTCCCAATGCAGCTTCGAGCGGACCTCGCAGTCGCTCTGCGAGTTCAGGATTGTTGTACACAAGACCGGTGCTCTCGTAGCGCTCAACGGTTGGCTCGCGGGTTGCATCGGCTGCTGCTGCTTCTGCTTTGGCGATGCGGTTCACCGCGGCCAGTATGTGCTTGCGAACGTCGGGATCAAACGTGCGGATGGTGAGTCCCATCTCCGCCTGATCGGGAATAATGTTGTTCTTCGCCCCGGCGTGAATGTACCCAACGGTGACGACCGCCATCTCACCTGGGCGCACTTCCCGCGACGCAATCGTTTGCAGAGAGAGGATTGTGCGGGCGGCGATCACGATGGGGTCGATCGTAGCCTGCGGCATAGCCCCATGTCCGCCCTTGCCGTAGATCGTGATGCGAACGGAATCGGAATTCGTGTTGTAGATGCCAGGCGTGATGGACACCATACCTGCAGGAAATTCATTCCCTACGTGAAGTGCTACAGCCACATCCGGTTTCGGAAAGCGGGTGAATAGTCCTGCCGCGATCATGCCCTGGGCTCCGCCAATTGTCTCCTCGGCAGGTTGGCCGATCAGCATCAGAGTGCCGTGCCAGGTGTTCTTGCTGCGCGCCATCAGTTCAGCCGTCCCCAGTAGCGAAGCCATGTGCACATCGTGTCCGCAGGCATGCATGACGGGAACATCGTGCCCGGCCTCATCTTTCGCATGAACTTTACTTGCGTAGGGCAGGCTGCTCCTCTCCTCAACGGGCAGTGCATCGAGTTCCGCACGTAGCATGATTGTTGGTCCGGGGCCATTCTTCAGGACGGCGACAACTCCGGTGTTGCTCACGTGCTCGGTGACTTCGTATCCCGCGGCGCGCAGGCGCGACGCAAGCTTCTCGGCGGTCTGAGTCTCATGTCCGGAGAGTTCCGGGTGCTCATGCAGGTCCATGTAGAAGGCCTGTGCGTCAGGGTAAACGCTGTCGCTTTCCTTTAAGGATGAGGTCTGCGCGTATGCAAACGAAGTTACTAACAGCAGGAGGAGAGGCTTCCATGAATTCATGGATGTGGATCATAAACTGCGCGTTTGAAGCTGTAAACCGGATGTGTGCTCAGTCCGCAAGTTTGAAAATGGTTGCGGCGTGACGAGAAATTTTCCGACTCGCGATTCCTATTTGCGTTTTTTCTCACGGGTGTACAATCGGCTTAAGAAAGCACTTGGTTGCGCGACTTCGTTAGCAAGGCCGAGGCGCTCATGAATGTTCACGTCAGCTATCGTCTTCCCAAATCTCCCGCCATTGAAAAAGATGTCCAGCATCAAATCGAAAAACTGCAAAAGCGCCTGCAGGTGTTCCGCCCGGAACTGGTCCACCTGAGGGGAGTGGTGGAGGAGCTTTCGGCAAAAGAAGGCACTAGCGTGTCACTCAACTTGCGTTTGCCCTCGGGTCAGATGGCAGCACAGGCGTCGGCGCCGAACGCTGCGGCAGCGGTTAAGACAGCATTCGAAGATTTATTGCTGCAACTGAACAAGCATAAGGATCTGCTGCGTGCTTCGCACAAATGGAGGCGCGATCGCCGCGGCAATGCTACCCGCCACCAGCCTCCGGTGGCCGAGGTACCCTTCGAGCAGACCATCGCTGCGGTCTTTCCGCCCACGATCTCTGCTGATGATGTCCGGTCGTACATCAACGTGAATCTCGCCCGCCTTATTCGCTTCGTAGAGCGCGAAATCTATTTCCGCGAGACTCAGGGGACCATCCCGCCGAATTCTGTGTCGAAAGAAGAAGTCATCGACGAAGCGATTGCAGCGGCCCTCACGGGCGGCGGAGAAAAACCCGAGAAGCTTGCACTTGAACCCTGGCTCTACAGGCACGCTCTGCGCGCGCTAGACGAGCTCTCCCGTACGGATGAGACCAACGGCAATGCCGTACATCTGGAAGATTCTGCTCGAAGCCCAAACGTGATGGGCAGCGACGAGCCCGCATTGCAATACCATCAGCCTGACGAATCCATCACGGGCGAAATGGTCATTCCCGATTCGCGCGTCTCGAATCCGGAGCAGATTTTTGCCTCCGACGAACTGCTGCGGCTGATCGCCTCCGCTTTGCGCGACCTGGGCTCGGGCCCACGCGAAGCCTTCATTCTGCATGCCGTTGAAGGGTTCAGCATCGACGAAATTGTGGGTATCACCGGGCTCCCAGCGGAACGGGTGCTCGGCTTTGTTTCAGCCGCGCGCGACCACTTGCGCAAGGCGCCAGGACTGGTCAAACAATTCCAGGGCCGGTTCGCTCCGACCGGCGCCGCTTAATACCGCAACTCAAATCTTTGGGGAGATTATCCATGAGTATTACTCGCGAACAACTCCGTGAACTGGCCGAATTTCGAGACGAAAATTCTTGTGCCGTCAGTTTCTATTATCAACCCTCTACTCCGCGGAACAAAGCTCATAAGGAAGATACGATTCTCATCAAAGATCTGGCGCGTGAAGCGATGCGCATGCTGGAAAGTAAAGGACAGAAAGACTGTGCTCGCGACGACATCGACCGCATTTTGCGAATGTCGGGCGAATTGCGCGCGAACGGAACGCACGGAAAAGCCGTGTTTGCCTGCTCTACAAAGAATCTCTGGCGTGAGTATGAAGTACCTGCGGTTTTAGGGAGCACCCAAATTCAGGTTGACCGTCAATTTCATCTACGGCCCCTTGCGCAGTTGCTAGGCGCCTCCCCTCTGCTCGGAATCGCCCTGATCGACTCCCATCGCGCCCGCATCTTCGATCTTCGCCTTGGCGAACTGACCGAGCGCGACGACCTGTTCCACCCCGTGCCACGCCGCGGACGAAGTGACGGCTTCGGCGGATACGACGGTGGCCATGCGCAGCGGCGCGTGGAAGATGAAGTTCGCCAGCATTTCAAGAACACGGCGGGGACTCTCAAGGAGTTGGTCGAAAAAGGCGTGTTCGAGAAATGGATTCTTGCCTGCCAGGACGCTCACCGGCCGGTGTTGGAGCAGCAGCTTCATCCCTACGTGAGCCAGGCATTGATCGGGCACTTCAACGCAGATCTGGCCCGCGTATCTCACGACGATATTCGTGCACAAGCACAGCAGATTCTTGACCACTGGCAGGATGAGCGCAGGAAGGAGAAGATCGATCTCGCGCTAAGTCAGGCTCGCAGCAACGGACGCGGCGTGACTGGGCTCAGGCGCGTTCTGCGATCGCTGGAACTCGGGGAAGTGCAGACCTTGCTCCTCGGGGACAATCTGCAGGGACACGCTGTGGAATGTACCGGTTGCGGGCACATCGACGCCCATCTCGTCAGCTTCTGTCCCATGTGCGGGCGCGCTACCCAGGAGATTGTCGACGTGGGCGAGGCCATTCTGCCTTGGGTCATCCGTCGCGACGTGGAAACCTTTTATGTGAAAGACGATCCTGAGTTCGACAGTATCGGCAATATTGCCGCAGTCTTGCGATTCCGCTCAGAGAAGGTGCATCCCATCAGCATGGCTGCGTCTGACGAACTGCAGAAGCAGGGAGATGAGTACCCGGGCCGCCTGCGCAAGTACGCACGGCGGTAAGCAGAAGCGATGGTCTGTGAGGGGGACGGCTGCCCAGCTGTCCCTCTTTTCATGTAGAGAGGCTCATGAAGCCAGCCGTTGCATCGTGATATTCTGCCGCGTTCCACTGGAAATAATCGTCAGCCACAATCTGTGGAACAATCGCTGTCCAATTGTCAGGAGGCTCTAGTGTCATTCTCGCGCCGCGACTTTGTGAAGACGTCAGTTCTGGGAGCAGTGGCCACCACCGTTGGCCCGAATGCATTTGCGAATGCCGACGACCAGGGCCACGCGTCGCAGAGCGATAGTTCCAAGAAGGCCATCCTGATTTGCGCTCATAACGGTCACGCCTATGCCGACGCTGCTTACGCCTTTCTAAAAAGTGGTGGCGATACGCTCGATGCCGCAATCAAGGTCGTCATGGGTCCGGAAAATGATGGCAATGACGATTCAGTTGGCCTCGGCGGCTTGCCAAATGAAGAGGGCGTGGTCGAGCTCGATTCCTGCTGCATGCACGGGCCAACTCGACGCGCTGGATCGGTGGGCGCTGTACGCAACATCAAGAACGTCTCCATGGTCGCCAAGGCCGTTATGGAGCACACCGGGCACGTGATGCTTGTCGGCGAAGGGGCGGAGCGCTTCGCAGTTGGCATGGGATTTCCGCGCGAGAACTTGTTAACCGATCGTTCGCGCAAGATCTGGATGCTGTGGAAGCAGTTCAACTCTGATCGCGACTGGTGGGGGCCGGGAATTGCCGATCCGCATTGGCACGCGCCAGCTGATTCCAAGCCGCAAGCGGAACTCTGGCGCGATCAAATCAGAAGGCTGCAGCAACAGTCTGCTGAGCTAGGAGTTGAACCGGAATTTCAATTGGCAGCAGTCCGCCGTGTTCTATTCCCACCCACCGGCACCATTCACTGCTCGGTTCTGAATGAAAAGGGAGAGATGTCGGGTATCACGACAACAAGCGGTCTGGCATTCAAACTCCCTGGACGCTGTGGCGATTCGCCCATCATTGGCGCTGGCTGCTATACCGATCAGGACGTAGGTTCGGCGGGCGCGACCGGCAGCGGGGAAGAAAACATCAAAGTCGCCGGAGCTCATACGATTGTCGAAAACATGCGGCACGGCATGTCGCCGCAGGAGGCTGGTATCGAGGCGTTGAAGCGCATCGTCCGCAATTACAACGGCGACATGAACAAGCTGCGGTTCATGGATATGACGTACTATGTGCTGCGCAAAGATGGTGCTTACGCCGGCGTCAGCTTGTGGGAGGGATACTCCGCCGGACATCCGCACATGTTTACGGTGCACGACGGCACGCTCCGCGCTGAGACGGCGAAGCCTCTATTCAAGGGATATTCTCAGGAATGGCCGCCATTTCCGCCGATTCCCGACGAATTAAAGAACAATTCGGAGTACCTGAAGTAGCCGGACGATCAGCCTACGTAGTCACAGACCAGCAGCGTGAGATCGTCTTCCTGGACCTTCGACCACTGCTGCACTCTGCAGACGATCAGGTCCGCCGCATTTGAAACCGATTGCCCTGCGGTCGTTCGCAGCACGTCACAAAGGCTCTCTACGCGGAGGAACGACACCCGCAGGACGCCGCTCACGTTGTTCCAGATGACGAACGCGCCAAAGATCAAAAGGCCTCGGCGAATAATGGAGAAATCCGAACTCGACGTCGCGCTGCTTGCGGATTGTGATCATTACTGCGCGGCCAACCTGACGAGATGCGGAGCCAGCACGGCTACGAAAATCGCACTTTGATGTCCGGACTCTTTTCCAGGTGAATGCTGTCCACAAATCGCACTTTCCCGGTGCGCAGCGTCATGATCACGGATTGGGTTCGTGTTCCTTCGCCGAAAAACCGAACGCCTTTCAACAGGGCGCCGTCCGTCACGCCAGTCGCGGCGAAGATCAGTTGCTTTCCAGGGGCGAGGTCTTCGGCTTCGTAGATGCGGTTCTTGTCTTTGATGCCCATCCGCTCGAGCCGTTCCTCCTGCTCAGGTTTCACGACGAGGCGTCCGAGCATGTAACCATTGAGGCAGCGGACGGCCGCGGCCGTAATCACGCCCTCTGGAGCTCCGCCCGATCCCATGACGGCATGTACGCCCGTCCCGATGACGGCTGCGGCAATTCCTGCAGAGAGATCTCCGTCGCCGATAAGACGGATGCGCGCTCCTGCCGCCCGGATATCTGTAATTAGCTTCTCGTGGCGTGGCCGCTCCAGCACCATCACCACAAGATCTTCGACGTCACGATCCAGACGTCGGGCAATGTTCTTGAGATTGTGAGAAACCGGCGCGTCGATATATACGGCGTCCTTGCACGAAGGGCCGACGACGATCTTCTCCATGTAGCAATCGGGAGCGTTCAGCAATCCGCCACGCTCGGACGCAGCGAGCACCGTGATCGATCCCGGAGCACCGGTCGCGCAGAGATTCGTACCTTCCAGGGGATCGACGGCGATATCGACTTCGGGAACTTCGGTTCCGTCAGGAAACTCAGCGCCCACTTTCTCGCCGATGTAAAGCATGGGCGCTTCGTCGCGTTCGCCTTCGCCGATGACAATGGTTCCGCGCATGGGGATGGAATCCATCGTCTTGCGCATTGCCTCGGTGGCAACGTGATCGCTNAGCTTGCGCTCACCCTGCCCCATGGTGCGGGCCGACGCGATGGCAGCCGTCTCAACTACGCGCAAGAAGCGTGACGCCAGATCACTCTCTATGTTTTCTCCGTACGTCCGGGCTTTACCTTCTGGGCGAACTTGTGTTGCCATATCTTTCTCCTGCGCAAATTACCGTCCCGCGCCGGGTTGAGACTATATCGCAACCGAAAGAGAATGAAAATACAGGATCACCGAATCGATTTTGTTCGTGACGTTGCAAGGCCTGATTCGCACGTCCCGTGATATTCTCCTTACCCTACTCGATCGTCTATGCCTGAGCCGCGCTCGCTGACGTTCCTCTGCATCACCACCTATGAAAAAGGGCAGGAATTCATGCGCGAGTGCAAGCGGCAGGGCTGCCGCGTAATCCTGCTTACGGCCGAGAAGTTGAAGAACGCCGATTGGCCGCGCGACAGTCTCGATGACACCTTCTACCTCCCCGAGGAGATTGCAATACCCGATATCGTGAAGGCCGTAACCCACCTCGCGCGGGGACAGAAGATTGACCGCATCGTCGCCCTGGATGAATTTGATATGGAAACGGCGGCGACCTTGCGCGAGCATTTGCGCATCCCGGGAATGGGACTTACTACCATGCGCTACTTCCGCGACAAGTTGGCGATGCGCATGCGCGCACTCGAACGCCACATTCGCGTGCCGGACTTTGTGCCGGTCGTGAATCATGCGGACATCCAGTACTACATGGATCATGTGACGGGACCGTGGGTTCTGAAGCCTCGCCAGGAAGCGTCCGCCATCGGGATTAAGAAGGTCCACGCCGCGCAGGAATTGTGGCCTCTGCTCGAGCAATTGGGAGACAAGCAGTCTGCATACCTGTTAGAAAGATTCGTTCCCGGAGACGTGTACCACGTGGACTCCGTCGTCTCGGAGAATGAAGTCCTGTTCTCGAACGTAAGCAAGTACGGCAAGCCTCCCATGAATGTGGCGCACGGCGGAGTGTTCACGACGTTCACCGTGCCGCGTGGCGCAGAAGAGGATCAGGCGTTGCGCGGTCTCAATCGGGACGTGCTCGGCGCACTGGGTTTATTGCGCGGAGTTGCCCACGCGGAGTTCATCCGGGCACGTGAAGACGGCCATTTCTATTTTCTTGAATGCGCGGCACGCGTCGGAGGGGCATACATCAACGAAATGGTCGAGGCAGCGACAGATCTTAATCTCTGGCGCGAGTGGGCCCGAATTGAAATTGCTGCCGGCGATAGAAGCTACAAGCTCCCGCCGGTGCGCGAAGAATATGCCGGAATCATCCTGTCTCTTGCTCGCCAGGAGAATCCGGATACGTCGGCCTACGACGATCCCGAAATCTCCCAGCGTATCAAGAAGCATCACCATGCCGGACTCTTGCTGAAATCGTCCCACCCGCACCGAATACCGGCTCTGCTGGAAAGCTATGCCCAGCGTTTCGCGCAGGATTTCATGGCCGTCGAACCTCCACGGGACAAGCCCACCGCCTGAGGTTTTCTCCCGCAAGGGCCGCTCGGCGCGCTACTATTTTTGCGCATGAGCACCGCCAGCACCCCACATCCCGCAATAGGGGAGCGATCTGCCCCCGAGCGCAAGGAACCCACGTATCTCTTCACTGAGAAATCTGTTGCCGAGAAGAGCGAGATTGCCCGCCGGTTTCTCGACACGAGAGAGCGTCTCAATACGAACATCGACAAGGCCAACAACTTCCTGGTGAAGCGCTTCTACAATATCGACCACAACACGTATCTCGAAGGCGCTCTGCCGTCCAAGGTCAAGGAATTGATGGGCCTCGTCGCATCGGCCTGTTTGCGCTGTGACGATTGCATCTCCTACTACGTCATTCAGGCGTATCGTCTCGGCGTGACCCGCGCCGAGCAGGAAGAATCGTTGAATGTAGCGCTGGTTGTCGGAGGCAGCATCGTCATCCCGCACCTGCGCCGCGCTTATGAATTGCTCCAGGAGCTATACAGCTAGGCTGACTGCTGGTCCCTTCGCGCCGCCACGATGCTCATCACCAGTGTGACTACAATCAGCGCGATCCCACCGCATAGTTCCAGCCGCTGAGGACGCCGCAGCACCTGCCAAATTGCTTCGGGAGGCCACGAAACTTTGGCCTCTCTCATGGCGTCGAGGCACGTGATGACACCGGACAGAAAGCCAGCAGCGGTACCGATTCGACGGCCTTTATTCGCCATAGTGAGCCTTGTTAGTTGCCATGGCGCTTAGAACGCGTCAATTCCAGTTACGCTTTGGCCGATGATGAGCGAGTGCACGTCATGCGTGCCCTCATACGTCTTCACCGATTCGAGGTTCATCAGGTGACGCATGATCGGATAATCGTCCGCTACGCCGTTTGCTCCCAGAATGTCGCGCGAGAGGCGGGCGCACTCGAGTGCCATCCAGACGTTGTTTCGCTTCGCCATGGAGATGTGTTGCGGTTCGATTTTACCGGCGTCCTTCAGTCGTCCGACTTGCAGCACTAGGAGCTGAGCCTTGGTGATTTCGCTGATCATCCACGTGAGCTTGTCTTGCACGAGCTGATGGGACGCAATGGGTTGATCGCGCCACTGCTTGCGCAATAACGAATACTGCAGGGCGCAGTCGTAGCATGACATGGCGGCCCCAACAGCACCCCACGCGATTCCATACCGCGCCTGGTTCAGGCACATCAGCGGAGAACGCAATCCGCCGCTCTTTGGCAGTAGGTTCGATTCGGGCACGTGAACATCCTGCAACGACAATCCTGACGTGACCGACGCCCGCAGCGACCACTTCCCGTGAATGTCGTCGGCCTTGAATCCAGGCCGATCCGTTTCGACCAGGAATCCGCGAACACGATCGTTCTCGTTTTCGACCTTGGCCCAGATGATCGCTACATCGGCGATCGTGCCGGAGGTGATCCACATCTTCTCGCCGTTGATGACGTACTCGTTCCCGATCTTGCGTGCGCGGGTACGCATGCCGCCTGGGTTCGACCCGAAGTCGGGTTCGGTCAATCCGAAGCACCCCAGCTTTTCGCCTTTTTGCATCGGCGGCAGCCAGGTATCTTTCTGCTCGTCGCTGCCGAACTCGTAGATCGGATACATGCAGAGTCCGGACTGCACGCTGACGAAGCTACGCACGCCAGAATCGCCGCGTTCCAGTTCCTGCGTCATCAGGCCATATTCGACGTTGCCCATGCCCGCGCAGCCATATCCCTTGAGCGAGGCGCCGAAAAAACCGAGATCGGCCATCGGTTTCACCAGCTCGCGCGGGAATCGCCCAGCGCGGTTGCATTCTTCGATGATGGGAATCAGGTTGTCTTCGATGAACTGGCGGGTCGTGTCGCGGACGAGTCGTTCTTCGTCGGTGAGCAGGGAATCGTACTGTATGAAATCGACGCCGCGGAATTTGATGGCAGGCATGAAGAGTCTCCGAAGTAGGAAATGGCCCGCGACAGTGCAGGTCCGTTTGCCGAAAGCAAAGCCGCCAGCGTCCGAAAGGCAAACATATGACGGTAGCAGGGCGACCAGAGCGGGGTCAAACGCACTCACTTGAACTTCGGAATCCAGCGCGGCACCGAGCGCTTGTACTCTGAATAGGATTCGCCGAACTGGCGCTGCAGGGTAGGCTCTTCGTAGAAAAGAACGAAAAGTTCAACCGGTATGCAGAAGAAGCCAGCATAAGCAAGTAGCTTCCACGAATGGAACAGCGCCGCCTCGCCACTGAGCACCAGGAACACTCCGATATACATCGGATTCCGAACGTGTCGGTGAAGGGCGGTGGTGACCAAATATTGCGTAGGAGCAATCGGCGCAGGAGTGCCCAGCCCGCGCACCGCAAATTCCCAGGCGCAGCGGAAGTAGATGGCCGCACCGAGCGCGACGCAGAGTAAGCCGAGCAGCGTCAGTGGCCGAACGGCGAGAGTGGCCGATCCCGACAACAGCAGGTAGGGCACGAGCACGGTGACGGTGCCCGGAACAATGATGGTGAAAAGAATTGTGTTCAAGACCGAACGCACACGACTCGGCATCGACGCTCTTGCACCGTTACAAGACAGGTGCCGCAACGATACTGTAAAATTAAAGTCGGCGGAAGGGCTTCAACACGCAGCTTCAACAACTTCCGAGTGGATCCCACAAGACCGGGTCGCGATTTCGATCAATCCATCCACCTTCATTCGCGCGCTGAATGTGCGCGGAGCGCTGCGCAAATTTCGATGTCAGGAGAGATGAACCATGGCAGTAGGTGCCAAGATCGCGAAGACCGCCGACCGGAAGAAGGTCATGGACACAACCAAGAGTACCGATTGCCCCAAGTGCGGCAAGCCCACGCGCATCGTGAAACGTGTAAAGGATCGCGAGCGCAATGTGCCGGGCGGGATCTATATCTCTTGCTCGGGATGCGAGTTTTTCGAAAAGTTATAGAAGAAAGCTTCAGCGGTGCGCAGCGCCGGCGAGGCTTGTAGGCATTGCCTCGCCGGACGTCAATCCAGTTGCTACTCCTCAGGCTACGCGTCTTATTCCAGTGGTCTCCGATCCGGAATCTTGCTGGCCGGCAGGTTTTCCTGACAATGAGTTTGGAGCATTTAAGTTGGCGCCCTGGTGAATGCCGACTCCTAGACGCTCGACCAGTTCGCCTCCTAACCAGCCGCTAATGAGCGCCAATCCTACTGCGATGAAGGAGAGGACGATCGCGGTTGATCCGGGCGCCTGCGGATTGGGACGACGCAAGAACCAGCTCACGATAAACAGCAGCACGACTACAACATTCGCGGCCCCGTGCCACAGCCCGATGGCTTTAGCTCGTGTCCCGGCCGGAATGCCGACCCAATCGATCAGTCCGAAGACCGCGGCTAACAACCCGCCAATGATCCCTGCTGCGATCATCCAGTAGGAAATGCCGTACCAGGATGTGTCACCTGTGCTGAGCCCAACGATATCGAAAGCCAGTGCTGTTGCCAGCAGACCGAGCGGGAACACAATTAGCATCGGATGAACAAGATGTCCTAACAATCGCATACGCAATCCTCCTTCTGAAATGAGTGGCGAATGCATGCGTGGTTACGATGCAAGCTTCGAATTTAGGGGATTGCAGGAAATACCTGAGATTTTTGATGGCTAGGCTTGAGCCATTCACGCGCATCAAGGAGTCGAATACGCTGATTGGGTCGGAAATGGTTCTTGACTGGGGCGCTGTGCTTATTTGAGAGGATTCTGCCTGCTGCCTACGTTACTCGTCAGAATGTCGCGGAACTCTTCTAGATGATGGTCGCGAAAGGCGCGCTTCGGGATCGGCTGATAGATTTGCGGTTCCGGGAACAAGACGAAAACGGATTTACCTTCCGCCCAGCAAATACACGCGGACCAGGCGACGCGAGAGTCGCTGTGTAGTGAACGGCTGTGTAGACGAAGATCGGAAATTTTACGATTATGGGAGTCTCTGCTGACGGAGCATCCGGCGGTGTTCGACGTTTGCCGTTCTTCCTTAACGGCCGTATCAGCTTGAACCTGGCGATTCGGGCGCTTCGAATTTTCCGAATGCTCTGCCGCATTAGTGATGTACGCCCAGCGCAGTCATTAGGGCTCCATTCAATTCGGCGATCTTCGCCGGAGAGAGCCTGCCGACAAAATTCGTAAGCTCTGCTTTGTGCAAGCTGACGAGATTGTCGCAGAATACCCAACTCTCGTGCTTCATTCCTTCGTCAATGCCAATCGCAACCTGCGTCTGAAATCCATGGCCGCGGCTGAAAATGGGGGCACAGATGACAGTGGGGAACCTGGAGTCAATGAGGACCTGTCGGCTCACCACGACAAAACTCCTGAAGAGTTTTGGATCGTCATTGGGTTTGTGAACTCGATAGATTTCGCCGCGTCTCATTTGAGCAATTCGTCTGGATTGGCCTGGTAGCGCAACACGTCCTCTAGTTCGGGGACCAATTCATCGGCCGCTCGGTTCAAAAGCTCGAGTTCGCGAGCTTCGGTCTGGGCGCGTTCTAGACTCCGCAAGTGTTCGCGGAGCACGCGCTCGATGAAGGCGGAACGCGATTGCCTGGGCCCGGCCATCCGGTCGATATCACGAAGGATCTCTTTCGAGAGTGTGACAGACGTCTTCGCTTTCATACCACTACTATACCACCTCGGTAATACAAAGAGAACACCGTCTGCGTTAGTGTGGAGAAGAGGGAGTTCGCCTCGATTAGACGATTTCTTGCAGGATCGCTCGCGTCTGAGCCGCCGGGTCGCTTGCCTCGGTGATGGGCCTGCCGACGACAATATGGCTCGCCCCTGCTGCGATGGCTTGGGCCGGCGTGACAACCCGCACTTGATCTCCGACAGCGGTTCCCGCAGGGCGTACTCCCGGGGTGACGATTGCGAAGTCGTGCCCGAACTTCGCGCGTACGGCAGCAGCCTCCCGGGCCGACGTCACAATCCCCTGGCAGCCGTTGGCCAGCGCGACTCTTGCGAGGCGGACGACACTTCCTTCGAGGCCGCCATCCATCCCGATTACATCGAGATCATCCNCGCCCATGCTCGTCAGCACGGTGACCGCGAGAATGATCAGACCGGGGTTCATCTGGGCAGCCGCATCCACCGCGGCACGCAGCATCTTGTTGCTGCCGGAGGCATGTACTGTAAGCATGCTGACGCCGAGCTTCGCAGCCTCGGTCACGGCTGAGCCCACCGTGTTCGGAATGTCGTGATACTTCAGATCAAGAAATACCCGCCGCCCGGAGGCCACCAGGTCCCGCACCAGGTGCGGCCCTTCGGCGGTATAGAGCTGCATTCCGACCTTGTAAGTGATTGCTGAATCGCCGACCGCCGCCACGATCTTCTGGGCGGCGGCAGCAGTTGAAACGTCTAGCGCAACAATCAACCGTTCTCGCGGATCGATTCCGCGAGCAGGAGCTTGATTCCGGATAGGGCTTGGCAGAGAACCCATCCGGAACAGTCTAAACGAGTCTTACGGGAGTTGCGCTACAGGGGGACGGTTATACGCGACCGTCTGATAAGCCGTTTTCTGCTGGCTGGGGGGTACCAGATCCAGACGGACACGCTGCAATCCGCTATGGCGGATCTGCAGGGCTTGGGCAGCGCCGTACGACAGGTCGATGATCCGACCCGGAACGATCGGTCCTCGGTCGTTGATGCGGACCACGACCGCCTTGCCATTGCGAAGGTTTGTGACCTTCACGAAGCTTCCAATCGGAAGCTTCAGGTGCGCCGCGGTCATATCGTGCATTTGGTACGGTTCGCCGCTGGCAGTTGGTTTTCCCTCGAATTTCTCGCCGTACCAGGAAGCTGTCCCAACTTGATACGGCTTCACCTTGGCGACCTGTTGGCGGATTTCGGGACTTGCCTGAACAGAACTACCTGGAGCCGGTTTCGCCTCCGAGATGTTCGGTCCCTGAGCCGCTCCCAGGCCGACGATCAGAAAAGCGGTCGCCAGTCCATGAGCTATACGTCTTTGCATTCAGTTCTCCTCGCATACTCAAAAGTGCCCTTGGCCTTAAGGCTGGTATTTAGCTGCAGTATTGAAATGCTAGCGGCGTGCCAAACGGGTGTCAAGGCGAACTGGCCAATCGGACGATGACCGCCTAGTAATCGGAAACTCACGTAACCTATTGTAAATTCATGGTAATCGACCCAACGTCCTTTGTTTGGGTAAGCTTACGCATTTACCTTGCAGTAAATAGCACGATGGAAGCGGCAAGGTAGAATTTACAATGCCATTTGAATCAATGGCTTACGGAATCCTGCAAAATAAACTGCTCAGAATCATGTACTTGCGAGGGTGACCTGGATTGCATTGGCCGGAGTTTTTTCTACGATAGTGCGGAAAAGTAACTTCTCGGTTTAGCCGATGTGAGCTCTTGAAGCGGCAATCCGGGGTAAGATCAGGATTCGTGGGAACGTAAGGCCATGGCCGAAAAGCAACCTGTTGTACTCACAATCGCAGGGTTTGATCCCTCCTCGGGTGCCGGGGTCACCGCCGACATAAAGACCATTGCTGCCCATACCTGCTATGGCGTCGCCTGCGTCACCGCCATGACAGTCCAGTCCACGTCAGGCGTCAGGCGTATGGAAGCCCTTGATCCAGCTCTGGTGAGCGATACCTTGGTAGAACTTGCGAATGATCTGGATATCGCAGCAGTCCGTATCGGGATGCTCGGGTCCGGGAAGGTGGCGCGCGCAGTCGCTGATTTTTTGGGTAAGCGCTCCTCCGGAGACCGGATTGCCAACGTCGTGCTGGATCCCGTTCTACGCTCCTCCTCGGGAGCCGACTTGCTGGACGCGTCTGGAACGAAAGTCCTTGTTGAACGGCTCATCCCGCTAGCTGACGTGGTAACGCCAAACGTGGACGAGGCGGGAATCCTAACCGGAACGAAGGTTCGAGATATAGAAGATATGAGGGCCGCAGCGGCCAAGCTCCACGATATGGGAGCACTAGCAGTGGTGGTCACAGGCGGCGATCTTGAGAAGGCGACGGACCTTCTGAGCTTTAGGACCGAGCGAACCGTCGAGCAGGAGATTTTCAAGGCGGAGCGGCAGCGATCCAACTCAACTCACGGAACGGGGTGCGCCTTTGCGACGGCGATGGCCTGCCACCTTGCATTGGATCGAGGACTTGCCGAAGCCACCCTTCTTGCCAAGACGTACGTGAGCGCAGCCATTTCCAATGCACAGCCTCTTGGAAAGGGGACCGGACCGGTGAACCATCTTTACAGGATGAACCAGCAGCGGCGTGCTGCTACTACGGGCGGAGAGTCGGGCTAGTCGTCCTGATCTTGCTCTTCTGAATCCCGCTTCTTGAGCAGTATGCCCGCGACAAATGCGGCCGTTGCCGCGAGAAGCCATTCGGCGCGGTAGAACTGAATTGCTTGCCAATCGACCAGGGTCTTCGCGGTGAGAAGGCCCACCAGCAGCGCCCCAGCGACACAGCCCAATCCAATCACAAAAGCTACCAGGGATCCTGTCGAGAGACCGGCACGCCGCTTGATTTCATGGAAGTGCAGATAGCGGAGCCAAGAAGGTAGGGTCAGTCTTCGAACTACCTTGAGCACCACATCAAATCCGTCAACGACCTGTTCCCAGAACTGAGCGATCATCGTTGCATCGGTCTTGGTCGAATCGCCAACCGCCATAGGGCGGCGGCCGCCGCAGGCGTGGCAGAATCGCGAACCGGACAAGAACTCAGACCCGCAGCGCGGACAGGCTTCCGCCATGGTTGGGATCATTGCGGGCACTCCCCCGTTTTCCGCCACGACAGGGGAAGGGGGGCGCCAAAACTCTTGTGGGGTGCTGCGAACTGCTTCTGCCATACGTTTATATCCGGAAAACCTCAACTGGCATTCCAGAAGCCAAAGCCCATCTCGGAGTAAATCCATCTTCTACATACAGTTATCTGGATTTCAGAAGCCCCTTCAAAACGCGAGGAGGCAATAATTACGCGTGTAAGCGAGTAAAGATGCGCTGGTTACGAACGCTCACCGCCCTCAAGACTCGGCGGCTTTCGACTGCAACGGCAGAACTTTAGTGGGCGAACTCAAGCGCTCCAAGACTTCTGAAGCCACAATCTTCGAGCTCCATTCGACGATTGTGGCGATCGTGCGGCAACAAGCTTGGTCCCGCAGTCTGGGATTCCTGCGAGACTTTGGAGATTATAGGCAGAGACAGCGCAAGCGCTAGTTGCGCTCTAGGAACCTCAATGACCTTCTTGGTTCGGTTCCTGCCGTGCATACATGCGGAACTGAAACGACGCGCGAGGCCAAGTTCGTTTAAACTGAAAGACATCAGTCCCGCTTCAGGACTAGAGTCCGCATGAGATCTGTGCAGCGCCCTCCATCCGTTCCTGCGCTAGTGTTCCTGATCATTTCTTGTGTAGCGGCTTCTGCGCAGCCTCAGGAGGGGCATGGGGCGCCTCGCGACCCCCAAACCGACCTGGCTTTCGAGCACTTCTACAACATGGAGTATGACCGGTCGACGCAGGAGTTCGAGAAGATTCTCGAGAAGCACCCCAACGACCCGTTCGCGATAAACCACCTGCTCACAGTCGTACTGATGCATGATCTCTACGAGACCGGGTCAATGAATACGGGCGACTATGCCAATGACAGCTTCATCGGGCGCGCTCCGAGGCCGACCGATCCGAAACTCAAGGACAGCATTAAGGAACTAGTTCGGCAGGCCCAGAACTTGGAAGAGCAGCAACTCAAGGCGAATCCCAATGACATCAATGCCCTCTACTGCCGTGGCGTGACCCGCGCTCAATTTGCCGTTTACACCGGACTGGTCGAGCGCGCCTGGTTCTCCGCTCTGCGTAATGCTGTAGGTGCGCGGCACGACCATGAGCGCGTCCTCGAACTTGATCCCAAGTTCATAGACGCGAAGCTGGTAGTCGGCACTCACAACTACGTCGTCGGTAATCTTCCCTGGAGTGTGAAGATGGCAGCCGCCATTGCCGGATTGAGCGGGTCCAAGGACAAGGGCCTTGCGTACCTCCGGGAGGTCGCCAAAAGCGATGGCGAGAATGAGGTTGACGCGAAGGTCATGCTCACTCTCTTCCTGCGCCGCGAGCACCATTACGAGGAACCGCTCACATACATGCAGGAACTGACTGCGAAGTATCCTCACAACCATCTGTTTCCGACGGAGGTCGCGAATCTTGAGCGCGCGGCGGGACACCTTCCTGAAGCGGAAGCCGAGTACCGCAAAGTCTGGCAGAACGGCCGGGAAGGGAAGTACGGCAATTTGCACTATGAACTGGCTGCTTGGGGATTGGGCGAGTTGCTGCGGAGCAAGAAAAACATTGCGGCGGCGGCTACCGCGTACGACTTGGTGAACCAGGCTCCAAACCCAGATCCGGATATTCTTCAGAAGGCGAATCTCGCCGCCGGTCAGATGTACGACCTGCTCAAGGAACGCGATCTCGCCATGAAGAAATACGAAACCGTGTTGGCCGGGAACGCAAACACGGGGCCTGCCGACCAGGCACGGCACTACATCAAAGAGGCCTATCGAGAATAGGAAACTTCCGCCGCAAAACTTCGTATCACTTGCCTGGAGGCGGAACTATGTACTGCAACTACTGCGGAAAAGTCATTCAGGACGATGCTGTGGTCTGCGCATATTGCGGGATTCGCGTCGGAGCCACTTTGGCCAGGACGAAGCTGATTCGCCCCCGGTTGGGACGCAAAATCGCGGGCGTGTGCCTTGGCTTCTCCGAGTACTTCGATATTGATGTTACGTTGATCCGGGTCGTTTGGCTGATCGTTGCCATTATGACGGGGATCGGTTTTCTGTCGTATCCAATCGCGTGGATCATTATGCCGGAAGAGCCGCTCCTGCTGCTGGCACCGCCCGTCAGCGCGGAGCATGTCACCAACCCCTAGCCAGGGCTTCAATGCCGCCCTGGTCAAGGAATTCTATCGCTTCGTGAGTTTCCAGACCCCGTTCGGGCCGGTCGTCGAGAATCCCATTGTCCCGTAGAAGTTCCCTGACTTGTCCATCAAGAAGTTAGTTCCAGGATAGCTCGTGAAGTTATAGAGCACGCTTTCCTTGCCACGCGGCGCTACTTTGAACAGAACGCCGAAGCCACTCGCCCCACCCACAGCAGTGATGCCGTAGATGTTTCCCAGCGTATCCAGCGTGATGTTCACGGGATACCCGCCGTCCGTGCAGTTCGACTTGGAGCAAAACTTATACAGGGTCGAAAAGACACCGCTGCCCGTGATCTTGAATATGGTTCCACCGCCATTGGTTCCCCCGCCTGCTGTGCTCCCATACAAGTTCCCTGCGGCATCTTGCCTCAGCGAACCTGGATAGGAACCGTCTGTGCCATCAAAGCTGTGAAGTACGCTGAACCCCGATTGTCGAGACCATTCCCAGACCTCTCCATTCGCTGCGGGCTGGTTTACTTCACCATCATCCTCGCCGTAGACATTCCCGTTCCGCAGAACCAGATTTCCATCCAGTCCGATCCCGCTTTCGTGCAGGCCCGGAAAACTGTGGAGAATCCTGTAGGTTCCGCCCGCGCGCACTTCATACAGGTTTGCCGGACCGCAGCCGATGAAATCGTCGTTGAAAGTGCAGTCCATTCCAAACACATTTCCGACGGAATCGACCGCCAACTCAGGCGGCTGGCCCTCGCGCCGCGAAGCCAATGACCAATCCGTGGCCAGTAGCGTAAGTTTGCTCTTGCCCGACTTCAGTTCAAATACGTATCCCGGATCTGACGGCGAGCCTCCTTCTGCGCAGCCGCAGTACGGAGTCGTCCCATACAAATTCCCCTTGCTGTCTCTCGCCAGAGTGTTAGGGCGACTGGGTCCCGAATAGCCGTCAATCACGCTGGGTTTGAAACTGAAAAGGGTAGTCACCGCTCCGTTAGGTGTGACTTTGAACAGCGTTCCTATGCCGTACTTTCCGCCATCGTTGGAAGCCCCGTACAAGTTTCCGGAGCTGTCGATGATCAGGGCGTTTGGGTTGTAAGGGCCTGTGCCGCTGTTGCTGAAGCTCGACAATAGGCTGAATGTGTAAGTCTGAGCTTGTATCGATGTAATCGCAAACGAAACGAACAACAGGATTGTACCCGGAAGTCGACTTTGCATTTTGATCTCGCGATTGGATTTTGGTGCCCGGAGCCCCCGGTTCATCCTTGCGACTGCAGTGAGAATTTGACCTGTTTAACGCTGTCGCGGCATGCTGTCAACACCACGTTCGTGGGGGCCAGTACCTATGTTCTAATTCCCTTCATGGATGTCCCTGCTTCTAACCGAATCAAAAGCGGCGATGCAGAGATCACCTATCGCGTGCTCGGCGACGGACCGCCCGTCGTCCTTCTCCATCCATTTCCGGTAAATCATGAATTTTGGCTTCCCCTGGCCGACGTGCTGTCCGGCCGTTACCGGCTGATCCTGCCGGATCTGCGCGGACACGGCGATTCCGACGTGGGCGAAGGTCCCGCGACTATGGAGAAACATGCCGCTGACGTCGTCCGTGTCATGGATGACGCAGGGGCCGACCGCGCTCCGCTGATTGGAGTTTCAATCGGTGGATACGCGATCCTCGAGCTCTGGAGGCGATATCGCGCGCGCGTTTCAGCGCTGGTGCTCTGCAACACGAAAGCACCGGCGGACAATGCGGAAGCTCGTGCGGGACGCTTGCAGGCCGCGAATGATGTTATCGAGCGCGGAACGGAGCCTTTCTTTGAATCCATGGTGCAAAAGGTTCTGAGCAGTGCCACGCGCGAAACGCGTCCCGACCTCGTTGAGAGTGCGCTGCGTATGATGCGCAAGATGTCGCCTCAAGACGTCGCCCAGGTACAGCGCGGTATGGCCGAGCGCCCGGATTCTGTCGACACTCTGAAGACCATCAACGTGCCTACGCTGCTGATCACAGGCGACGAAGACAACATGACCGGTGTCAATGAAGCGGAACTGATGCACCGACGCATCAGCGGCAGTCAAATGCGCGTGATTCCCAAAGCCGGCCACTACTCGCCATGGGAGCAGCCTGAGCATGCAGCACGCTTGTTGCGCCAATTTCTCGACGGGATTTCTTGAGCACAAATGACTGAATCGTAGAGACGTAGCTTGCCACATATCTCTGGCCAGGAAGAGGCAGCCAGCAGCATTTCTACATTGTGGCGAAGCGAGCGCTCCCTACTCACGGAATTGCCCACGGCAACCTCATCTTGAACTAAAATCTTCACGCCATGAAGAACGTTATTCTTCTCTCACTTTTCCTGGGGCTCGGATTAACGGCTGTGCCTCGATCGCACGCGGCTGAACGTCCCCGCATCACCGGCATCGACCACGTGTCGTTCTATACGACGGCCCCTGATGACGTACAGAAGCTGTACGCGCAGACGCTTGGCCTCGCATCCGCTCCGGCCATCGAATCCGGCGAGACCGTGCGTTACATGGCGGGCAAGCAATGGATCGGATACAGTCCCGCACCCGACCCGAAGGCAACCGACCGCATGGACCACGTAGCTTTCACCACCGACAACATCATCGCCCTCCGTCGCTACCTCACCGAAAGGGGACTCAAAGCATCGAAGATCGAAGGCAAGTCTGATCACAGCCTCAGCTTCATGACCAACGACCCCGAGGGACATAAGATCGAATTCGTCGAGCGCGGCAAGGGAGACGCTCCCGCCCCGCCTGCATCGGCAGTCTCTCACCGCATCATCCACGTCGGATTTCTCGTGCACAAGCCCGATGCTGAAGATCATTTCTACCGTGAGATTCTCGGATTCCGTCCGTACTGGCACGGCGGCATGAAAGAGAACGTTACGGACTGGGTTTCCATCCAGGTCCCCGACGGCACCGACTGGCTCGAGTACATGCAGAACCAACCGGAGCACCCCGATCTGCGCCTCACGGGCGTCATGAATCATTTTTCGCTCGGTGTCCCCGACATGCCGAAGGCGCAGGCACTTCTCGAGTCGCATGGCTGGAAGACACACGGAGACGAACACGCGCAGATGGGCCGCGATGGCAAGCGTCAGTTAAACGTCTTCGATCCGGATCTAACTCGAATCGAGCTCATGGAATTTGCGCCCGCAGAAAAGCCGTGCTGCAGCGACTTTACCGGGCCGCATCCGACGGAGTAGCTAAAGCATTCCTCTGTGCGCTCTGTGGTGAGTTCTTACGATTCTTCACCACAAAGCGGCATAGGTGTAATTTGTTAGAATCTCGCCGATGGTAACCACCATGAATGAAATGACCCTGGTTCCGGCAGGAACAGTCGTAAGCGCCAAAGGAGACGGTCCAACCGTGGACGTGACCGCACTTCTCGGACGTGTCCTGCTCGCGACGCTCTCGATCACAAAAATCATTGAGCAGGAATCGCTCGACGTCAGCATCTACGGCTCGTCTGACGGCTCAACGTGGACCCCGAAATCCATCGCCGCGTTCCGGCAGGAGTTCTACGACGGCGAGTACCCGATGCTGCTCGATCTCAGTGCGCATCCTGATGTGAGTTTCATCCGCGCTCACTGGGAAGTCGCCCGGTGGGGACGCGGAACCGAAACTCCGATGTTTGAGTTCGGAGTGACGATGAAGGAAGTTCCACCCGATATTCTGAGAGATGCTACTGCCGAGGTAAAAGCCCTGGCCTGAGAGTAGCCATCCTTCCGCCAGATCGGTCACGTCATGAATGAGTCCCAAGTAACCGTGCGCCCGGCGCGCAACATCCGCGGCAGTGTCCAACTTCCCGGAGATAAGTCCATCTCGCACCGCTACGCCATGCTGGCCGGAATCGCTGATGGCGTGTCGCGCCTCGAGAACTACTCCACCGGCGCCGATTGCGCCAGCACCCTGGGATGCATGCGCTCCCTCGGCGTAGATTGGAATCAAGACGGCAAACTAATTGAAGTTCGAGGAAGAGGCCTGTATCTTTCCGCACCATCCAGGCCGCTCGACTGCGCGAATTCTGGTTCCACCATGCGCATGCTGAGCGGCATCGTCGCCGGGCAGAATTTCACCAGCGAGATGATCGGCGATGAATCGCTTTCGCGCCGGCCCATGGAGCGTGTCATCAAGCCACTCACAGCCATGGGCGCGCAGATCGAATCGCAGCTGGGAAAGCCGCCGCTGCGCATCACCGGCACGCAACTCAAACCTATCGACTACCGCATGCCGGTTGCGAGCGCCCAGGTGAAATCCTGCGTCTTGTTCGCCGGGCTCTTTGCCGACGGTGAGACCCGAATCGAAGAACCTCTGCGCACGCGCGATCACACGGAAGTCGCTCTCCGCGCATTCGGTGTTCACGTCGACCGCAAGAGCATTGGGTCCGGAAGTGAGGTTCGCATTCGTGGCGGACAGCGCTTGCGCGGCGTCGACACGCGCATCCCCGGCGATCTTTCGAGCGCGGCATTCTTCCTGTGCGCAGCCGGGCTGTTTCCTGGATCACAGCTATTGATTCCCAATCTGCTGATGAATCCTACGCGAGCCCGCTTGCTCGACTTCCTCACGCAGATGGGACTCCGCATCTCGGTCACGCAACTTGACGAGCTCAATGGCGAACTCGTCGGCTCTCTGCAAGTGGAGGGCGCGGAGCTCAAAGGCGCAACCATCGCTGGCGGAGATTCCGCCTCTTTGATCGATGAGATCCCCGTGCTCGCCGCGATTGCACCCTTCACTGAGCAGGGAATCGAAGTACGCGACGCCAAAGAATTGCGCGTAAAAGAGTCCGACCGCATCAGCGCGGTCGCAACCAACCTACGCCGCATGGGAGCGCAGGTCGAAGAGCGCGAAGATGGCCTCAGCATTCCCGGCGGGCAGTCTCTTCACGGTGCCGAAATCGATTCTCAAAGCGATCACCGCATCGCAATGGCGTTCGCAGTCGCAGCCCTGCGGAGCGAAGGTGAGACTGTGATTCACGGCGCCGAAGCCGCAGCTATCTCATATCCCGCCTTTTTCCAGGTTCTGGAAGAACTCGCGGAACGCTGATTCGGACATGCCCTTCATCTGCGAAATTTCCCCCAGTGACCGGAGGGCAATCACCATCGTGACCTGCATTTCTCCGCTCTGACGTTTGAAAATAGGTTCATCCGCGGCAATCCATTCGTGTTAGCGTGCGCCGACTTCTGGGGAATTAAATATGCGTTTTAAAATTCAGTGTGTTCTTTTGGCGTTGGCCACGGCAGCGTTCGCGAAAGATCCGCAGCCATACCAGACCGGCAAACTTCTGCAGATGGATTCGGTCCAGTGCGGAGTGGCCGAGAAAGATGCGAAGAGTTTTGCCGGGGAAATGCTCGGCACCGATTCGGGCAGCAAGAAGATACAAGAAGTTCTCTGTCAGGAATATGTGTTGCAGGCCGAGCGTGTGATTTACCGGATTCGTCCACGCGATGAAAAACATCCTGTCCTGCTTCCCGTCGGTGAGCGCGCACAGTTCCGCTTGCATAAAGACAAAATGCTCCTCCAGGTCGAAGATCGCGACGGCAAGGAACGCGAGTACATCGTAGTCTCGATGGCGCCGCGCTCTGAGAGTGACAGCGCTGACGCCTCTTCTCCACACATCAATCATCTGCAGTAAAGTCCCTAATGCAATAAGGGAAAACCGCACACGGCGCACCTCGAACGTGCTTGTTTTTCGCTTCCCTACAGGTCTCCCAGCGGGCTGCGCTTCGGTCCGCCTATTGCGTCCAACCACCCTCGTGGCACGAAGCATCAATACCAGTAGCTTGTGCCTTGGGCTTCTGCTCTCGGCTGTGTATTGGGATTCAGTGTGTGCGGGACAAAACTATTTAGGAGTAAACATCAACCATGAAACGTCTTCTAGGCATTTTGGCAGCGTCGCTCTTCTTCGCAGCGCCCATGCTCGTGGCGCAGGAAAGTGGCCGCATGGACCACGTCGAAGTGGGCGCGTTTGTAAACTATTTCCGGCTGGCCGACCCCGGCCCGACGAGAAACTTTCTCGGCCTTGGTGGACGTGCGGCTTTCGGAATCACGCCCAATGTTCAACTCGAAGCAGAAATGGGCTACGACTTCAAGCGCAACTACACGAGCACGTTCAACAACGGCGTGAACACCTCGGCTGTGACTTCGCGCCTTCGCACCCTGCACGGGTTCTTCGGACCGAAGTTCCAAACCGGCTCCGGAGCATTTCGAGCATTTATCTCCGGCAAAGTTGGCTTCGATAACTTCAGCGTGACCAATGCCAATGCACCCAGCGGTTTCACCAATACGATTGGCTTGGGTAACGGTGCAACTTACTTCGCGCTGTACCCGTCAGCAGGTATCGAAGCTTTCGCCGGGCCGATTGGTCTGCGCCTCGAAGCCGGCGACGATGTCTTCTTCAACAACGGAGCGCATAACAATCTGCGTGTAACCGTGGGTCCACAGTTCCGGTTCTAACGGTGGAAATTCGCAGACTTGGGCGGCCTGCGGGCCGCCATTCTTTTTTTCTCGAACAGCCTCACTCCGTTGTGTGATGCGTGTCACAGAGACCCTCCTCCCCGGCAATTTAGGGTAAAGAGTGCCACGTGTGCCCCGCTGGCCGCTTTCTGTGGATGCCAGTCCACAACGCGTGATCAATCCATGGGTCGTCACCTTCTCGGTGATGCTGGCGACCTTCATGGAAGTGCTCGACACGACCGTCGTTAACGTGTCGATTCCGCATATCGCGGGGAACCTCGCCGCAACCAACGAGGAAGGCACTTGGGTTGTTACCTCGTACCTGGTTTCGAACGCAATCATTCTTCCGATTTCCGGCTGGCTCGCCAATCGCTTCGGACGCAAGCGCCTGCTGCTTTTTTGCGTCGTCGGATTCACCGTCACGTCTCTGTGTTGCGGACTCGCTACATCTCTCTGGCAGCTGATCCTCTTTCGCATCTTGCAGGGACTGACCGGTGGTGGATTGCAGCCGCTGGCGCAAGCCATCTTGCTCGAGACCTTTCCCAAAGAGCGGCACGGGCACGCCATGGCTGCTTTCGGCATCGGAATCTTGCTCGCGCCCATTCTCGGCCCCACGCTTGGCGGCTGGATCACCGACAACTATAGCTGGCGATGGATCTTCTACCTCAACTTGCCCGTCGGAGCTTTGTCGCTCATCCTGATGAACCGCTTCGTGGTCGACCCGCACTACGTCAGGCGGAGCAAGGGCAGGGTCGATTTGTGGGGCATCGGATTTCTTGCCGTAGGAATCGGCTCCTTGCAGGTCATGCTCGACACCGGCGAGCGCAAAGACTGGTTTGCGTCCGACTACATCCGCACCTTCGCCGCTCTCTGCCTTTTCGGATTGATCGCGCTGGTCATTCGAGAGTTGACGACGGATCACCCCGTCGTCGACTTGCGAGTCCTGAAGAATCGGTCCTTCAGTGCGGGAGTCTTTCTCATTGCTCTCCTTGGATTCGTGCTCTATGCCAGCCTTGTCCTGCTGCCGCTTTACCTGCAGACACTCATGGGCTATCCAGCCTACAACTCGGGTCTCGCGTTGTCACCACGTGGCATCGGTGCGCTGCTGTTCACGCCCATTGCGGGACATCTGACCACCAAGACCGATCCGCGGCGCTTGCTCGTCGTCGGCATGGTGCTCGGCTCAGTCACAATGTTTCAACTCTCCGGGCTCAATCTCCAGGCGGGATTCTGGGATATCTTCTGGCAGCAGGTACTTCAAGGCGTCGCGCTCAGTTTCCTTTTCATCCCGCTAATGGCGCTTGCTATGGCGAAGATTACGCCGGAGAAAATGGGCAATGCGACTAGCATCTTCAACCTGATGCGCAATATCGGCGGCAGCATCGGCATCGCCGTGATGACAACCTTCCTCTCGCGACGCACCCAGGTTCATCACAATCACTTGGTCCAGAACATCACTGCAGGAGACGGCGAAACCTATCGCGTGCTGATGGGCCTGCGCGCAAACTTCTACGCGCACGGGATCGATGCAGTGACGGCAGCGCGAAAAAGCATTGCAGCCATCTACGGACTGGTCCAGCAGCATGCAGCGATGCTGGCTTTCGTCGAAGCGTTCTGGGTGATGGGAGTTGTGTTCCTCCTGATGCTGCCCTTCCTGCCGGTCCTGCAGTATTCAAAGCCAAAGAAATCGAGGACCCTTGCTCGCCGGACGGTAAGCGGACTCTCCCCCGCCCAGTTGCCCCAAGCCTCTCCCGAGCCTGGTGAGCAAGCGACAGAAGCGGAAGAAGTCCAACTTGTTATTCACTGAAACTGGCGAGACTGGAAGGCAGCCGACTGCGCGAAGTGGTCTGATTGTGTGGAAGTCCCGGTCCACCCTACCCGCTACGGGATGGCCCGGAAGGTCGTAGTGTAGGCAGCGGCTACAAAGACTCCCGCTATTTCGGCGCGGTAACAGTAAGACTTACGGTGGGACCGCTGCTGGAGGTTCCCGTATTGCTCGAAATCACTCCATTGGTATCGACCCCGAGAATGGTGAATGTGTAGGTATTCGCGGGCGTGGTCCCATTCGGTGTGCTAGTCGATGGCGTGCTCGTCGTATTGGCGCATGCTGGCAGCAGCAGAAGCGCGCCGCTCATGATGAACAGGCCCAGCAATCCCCAGGCCTTTCGGCACCGCTTGCCGCCCGCCGCCGCTCCTAAACAAACGATTCCCAGCATCGGAATCGGCAACCACAATGCATAGAAGTTTCGCGGGTGCACAACTGCTCCGGTCGGGATTGGTCCATACGTGGTGACCGTGACGGTAGAGCTAACTGGCGTGTTTCCACTCACCGTCACCCCCTTCTGCCCCGAGGGATACGAAAAAGAGCAGATCGGCGCGATCGTAACCAGCGGTGTAATGGAACTGCAAAACAGCGTGATGTACCCACCGTCTGGAGTCGTGTATCCGGCAAGCGGATTCACGCTCACCGTGCCTTCCGCGCCCTTGCCCGCGACTACGGTGCTGGGAGCTAAGGCGCTCTGCACCGTAATCGTGAACTGCGGCGTAATGCCAAGCACCGTCAGCGTCAACGGCTGCGAAGACACGCTGCCCGAGCCATCCGTGCCGGTCACCACAATTGTGTAGCCGATCTGCGGTGTGGTACTCGACGTCGTAATCGTGGCGGAGGCGCCGCCGGAGCCAGAGAGCGATCCCGGGCTGACGCTGCAAACGGGAAACGATGTACTCGTGATCTGCACAGTGGGCGTTACGGTGCACGCAAGGGCTACGGGTCCGGCAAAACCAGATCCTGCGACGACACTGACGTTCGTGGATGAAACGCCGCCAGGAGCGACCGCATCAGGAGACAGCGACGACGTTGTCAGCGTAAAGTCCTGAGCGGCTGCCGGCGCAATCAGCGCAACAAGTATCAGAAAACACAGACCTGGCAGACTGCTGCGCCCAGTCCGCAACTTCCATTTGGAATCAGACCCTTCGGATCTCAACATGAGCAGGTTGGCTTTCCAGTACCTTCGATTCCTGGGAGAGTCAAAAAGCTGCCCGCCCGTCCCCGCGTCTGAACTCAGCGGCTCACGGCGTCTTTCACTCATTCCCTACGGAATCATCCATACTACCATTCCGTTTGAGCGCTGTGGCGCCGGGGCCGCCCATGTGTGCCGCGCTCAAGGTACGGTTACGATCACCCCAGTGCACGGCTTCGATCCATTTCTTCTGTAGCTGTGCTGAACCGCGGAGTCGAAGTAAATTGAGTCTTCCGCATCGAGCGTGAACTCTTCGCTCCCGATTCTAAGAGTGAGCGATCCCTTGATCACGAAAAGGAATTCCACGCCCGCGTGTTGATGAGGCTTTAGCTTTTCGGGAGCGACCTCCTGAAAATCAGCGAGAAACGCACTCAGCTTTCGCTCGGTGGCGCGGTAGTCCAGGCACTCAAAGAAATATTGAACGTCCTGCGTGCCCGGCCGCTCGGGAAAGCGGACCCGCTCCGCTTTTCGCACAACGCCGACCACCCGCCGCTTACGTTCATCGGTGAAGAAGTGATCTAGCCCGACGCCAAACACGAGAGCAATGCGTAGCAACGTGGGCAGGGTGGGGAACAGCTTTCCCCTTTCAAGCTTCGAAAGCAGTGCAGCCGACAGGTGAGTGTGCTTTCCCAGTTCAACAAGCCCCATGCTTTTGCGCAAGCGCAGCGTCCGCAGCTTTTCTCCAATCGAATAACGCCCCAAACCTTCCGAAATCGTTTCAGATATCCCAGTCATGATTTCTTCATGATAAAATAAATATTCTTATTAGTAAATCGATCGGAAGAGCCATATCGCAGGTTCGGGCAGGGCACGAGTCTAGAGCTTGCGGAAAACACTCGAGGGTACCCGCGGTCCTAAAATCGCGTCCTTTGCGATTCTAGTGGGGATTTCGATTCTTCTGTACCGCCCGCGAAGGTTCCGGAAGGGCAGGACTTTAGTCGGTCGGCGCACCTGAAGACCCTTGAGGCATGCTCGTCGCCTTCTCGCCGCTCGCTCCTATTTGGGCTGCTGTTTCTTCTTGAACAGCCCCATGACGTTGTTGATGGGATTCTGTTGTTGCTGTTGCTGGCCGGCGGCGCCCGGTTGCTGCCCCGCCAGAACGTTCTGCAGCAGGCCAGTGGCGATTCCCTTCACGTCAGGTGTGAACTTCGGATCCGATGTCGTGCCCTGTATTCCGAATGGAACGGACATTCCACTCACATCGGCTTTCATCTTGAACGCTAGTTCATTGCTGGGGCTGACGGTTCCAAGTCCCGTAAGCACGCCGATCGCGGGAACAGTGAGATTGATGTTATTGGCTGCTGTGCCTTGCGGAGAGTTCTTCACGTCAGAACTAAAATTCTGAATGGTGGTGTCGTTTCCTGTGGTCTTTCCACCTAGCGCAGAGATGGCGGCCATCTTTTCGCCGAGATTGAAGTTCGCCAACTGCGTGTTTTGCAGTCGCACCGATCCGGTCGTTACTAACCTGTCGACCGCCCCGGCGCTCGCCATCTGCACGTTCAAGTTGCCCCCCTTGAGTGTTGCTTTGGGAGGCAATATCACGCCGACCGCCGGCAACATGGCTTCGAGATCGTCCACAGGCATGTTATCGCCGTTCAGCTTCACGTTGACCGTTGTTACCTTTCCATGCGCGTCGTAGGAGCCGGTGAGATGGGCAACGGCTTTGCCCATTGAAATATCGCAGTCCGGAATAGTCCCGGCTTCTTTTTCGATGTTGTGTACGACTGCGAACTTCACGTCCACCGGCTGTCCTGCAGGTGAACCCTTCGCCACAACCTTTAAATTCGCGACTCGCAACGTGCCATCGACCTTCGCTTGCCGCCCGTCGGATTTCACTGTCCCATCCAGGTCAGCAATGCCTGCGATTCCCGCTGCCGGATCGATAAATCCCGAAGACGCCAGGTTCATATGCTGCACATTGATCTTGGCCTGGAGCGGTGTCTGCTCCGCACTCCCAACATTGATCGGGCCGGCGTTGCCGGTTAGCTTCATGTTCCCGCCCGCCGGCGTGTTCGCCGTCATCGAGAACGGAAACGAAGAAGTATAAGAGAAGTCTGTAACTTGGATATCAACCTTATCGTATACACGTTGCGGCATCGTGGAATTCGCCTGCGAAACCGTGAGCCGCCCATTGTTCACGTTCAGCTTTGCGACGGATAGGTTCGGATGTTCTGCCGACGGCGCATTGCTGGGAGCACTCTCCTGAGGATTCGCCGGAGCGGGCTTGGCGTTCGAGGTCGATGGCGTTGCCTTTGCCGGCTCATTGGCGCCTCCAGAAGGAGCCTGCGACTCACTCGTCCCGCTCTTTGTCCCCAGGCTGGAGAAATTCCACTTTTGCCCGTTCGGAGACTTCACGAGGCTGATCTGCGGATCCGTCAGCGTGAGGTTGGTAATGTTGATGACGCGCGAGAAAATCAGCGGCATCATCTCGACTCCGACCTTCAACGACTTCGCCTGCACGAACGGCGACTTGCTGAACTGCGGATCGTCCGCAATCGCAATATTCTCGGCCGACACCCCGCCCGAGAACAGCGAAAGCGAGATGTTGCCCACCGTTACCTTCCGCCCTAAGGCGTCTGTCAGTTCAGACTCCAACTTTGGCTTGAATGTATTCGCGTCGATGAAGAACGGAATCGCGATCACCAGGACGATCAGGATGGCAACAATGATCGCCACAATTTTCAACACGCGTTTCATAAGAGTTCTACCTCCTGCCAGAACGGCGAGTTAGCGGTCGTACTTTGAAGGGAACGTGCGGCCGGAAAAAGTTTATCATTGCGAATCCCCGAGTAGTTCAGGAGACGGCACCGGCCTGCCCTCTTTGTGCCCCTCCGAATCCGTGCCGGCTTTCGCGGCAAGCTGCATTTCCTTGCGCGCCTCGTCCTTGCGTCCCATATGCAGCAGTGCTTGCCCGCGAACATAGTGCGCATCGGTGCGTTCCGGATCAACCTTCACAGCGGCCTCTGCCTCGGCCAGCGCTGCCGCATGCTTGCCCTGCTTTTCGTAAATCTTTGCCAGTCCGAGGCGTGAATCCACCAGGCGCGGATCTCTCCGCAGCGCCTCGCGATAGCTCTTCTCTGCATTCGCATCATCCTGCATGAGCCAGTACACACTTCCGAGCTGGTCGTAATTCAGAGCCAAATCCGGTTCGATCGCCGCATCCTTCATGAATTCATCTTTCGCCGCCGCGTACTCCTGCTTCTTCACATACGCGATTCCCATGTTGAAATGCACGAACGGCAGCTTGGGATCGGCCTTGGCAGCGGCTTCAAAATCTGCCAGCGCCAGATCGTATTGGTCAAGGTTCAGATGATATTTTCCGGCGAAGAGATGGTATTCAGGCGAGTCATTTCCCATGCGAGTCAGTTGCGTCACGGCGCGCTCGTCCAATTCCTTCTTCCCCGCCCGATGCGCCGCATTCGAAAGCACATAGAGATACGGAACTTGATTCGAATGCTCCGCCCACAGCGGCTCTAAGGTGTTTGCTGCATCCGCCCATCGACTGGCGAAGAAGTAGCACAACCCGAGCAGATACCGCGCCTGCGCCTGGCCGGGCTGCTCCCGCACCACGGACTCAAACGCCGGAATCGCTCTAACGAACTCATTCTGCCGATAAAATGCGAGCCCGATGTTGAGCCGTATTCCCCCCACTCCCGGCATCAGGTGCTCCGCCCGCTGGAGGGCCTTCAGCGCCTTATCCCATTGTTTGCGCCGCATGTAAACGACACCTAGGTTCGAGTATGCGGCGCCAGATTGCGGATCCAACTGCGTAACCAGCCGGAAGTCGCGCTCGGCGACGTCAAGTTGCCCATGCCGAAGAGCCTCTTGCCCGTGCTGAAAAATCTCTGCCGGATTCGCTTTCGCCCCGCTGCTTTCCCGCTGGGTCGCACTCTGCGCAGCTGCCCGCGCCGGCAGGAAAACCAGTGCCGTAATCGTCGCTAGAAATAAAACGAAAGCTCTCGATGTGATCTGTGTGCTTGACACTGGTATTACTCTCTGCTGTAGTGTCCGCCAGCGTTCACTCGGAATTCAAGCGCGGGGCAGGACGCTCAGAGACACCCAATTCCCCCGGAATGCCGATCCAAAACTCGGCACAGGCTTGCATGGTGACTATTCGTGATGTGGCCAAGGAAAGTGGATTTTCCTCGACCACCGTTTCAATCGTGCTGAATAATGCGCCGCTGGCGCGCTATATTCCCGCGGTTACCAAGAAGCGAATCGAGCGCGCGGCGGAGAAACTCGGCTACCGTCCCAACCAGTTCGCGCGTTCACTCCGCAGCAAGCGTAGTCACACGGTCGGCGTCATGGTATTCGACATGACCGACCCGTTCTGCACTCTGATCTTGCGCGGCATTGAAAACACTCTGTACCAGGCTTCCTACCTTCCCATCCTCACCGACGTTCACAACGAGGGCAGCCGCTTCGAACGCTATCTCGAGATGCTGCTTGACCGCCGCATCGAAGGCCTTATCGTCGTCGCAAACTGGGTATTCCTCGATATCAACCTGCTCGCCGACTTGGAAAAAAGTAGCATCCCCACCGCGATGATCGGCTGCGAATTAAATACGGACTCCATCAGCTCCCTGATTGTTGACAACGAACTCGGAGGCCACTACGCCCTCGAGCATCTCCACTCGCTCGGGCACCGCAAAATTGCGATCATTCGTGGCCCCAAGGCACTTACCGACAGTACTCCGCGCTGGCATGGCATTCGCAATTGCGCGAAGCAGTGCGGGCTCGAACTCGATTCCCGCTTGGTCGTGGACCTGCCGGAGTCGCGCGATCCCCTGTCGAGCTTCGAATGCGGCTACAAGCTCACCGAAGACCTGATCCGCCAGAAGCGGCACTTCACGGCCCTGCTCGCCTTCGATGATATGAGCGCTTTCGGTGCCATTCGCGCGCTGGACCGCGCCGGTATCCGTGTTCCTGACCAGTGTTCGGTCATCGGTTTCGATGACGTGGCTACCTCCGCCATCTACACCCCCTCGCTCACCACCGTTCGCCAGCCAATGGAAGCCATGGGGACCTCGGCCGTCGGGA
>C688J18823_10000150_pt1 | contig 37349 bp, 42 predicted proteins | sample HopSoiMetagenom1_FD_18823 | JGI IMG/M metagenome (IMG submission 18823) | reverse complement strand
TGTCATCTGGGCAGGCAGCCGATCAAACCGCTGCACGTATGCAGGGGCGCGCGTGCCGCCATGGTTCACTCTTACGACAAATTTCGTGTTGGTCATGATTCTCCTCTTCGCTCTGGTGAGAAAAAATAAGGGAGACTGCCCCGTTCTCATTTCCTTCACCCAGTGATATTCGGCCCGCGACTATATGCCTTTGTAAGGCTCATAAAGAGCCTCATGCGAAGGCTTTTCGGCGTACGGCTTGTAAGGAACCTCAGGCATCGCAGGCTGCTCGGAGTAAGGCGTATATGGAGTTCCAGAGGGCGGTGGCTGTTTGGCGCCGTCGGAGTCTGCCGGTGCCCTGGAGTGCGCCAGTAGCGGTTCGACGTACTTATAGCCGTTGGTAGCTATAGGATTGATCATGGCATCGCTCCTGAGCAAAGTTTAACGGAGAGAACGCGGCACCTAGCCACAACTTCCGGCGCCCGCCCTGCACCTGCTCTAGATTTATGATGCGCCTCGCGGAGGATTTCGCGATGGTCACAATTGACCATCTTATCGACCACCAATCGTGCACTGTGTATCCATGAAAACCAAGAAGAAACAAGCATTATCGGTTCGCTGCCCGACGTGTGGCGCAAAACCGGGAGAAAAATGCGAACTTAGCACGGGCCTGCCCCGCACAGAACCGCATCGAGACCGCCGTTTAGCGGGATCGGAGAAATGAATGCTGGGGAGACTTTCAGGCGACCGTGGGCTTTGCGAACGTTGAAGTGAGAGGGCCGCAGACTTCATTTATCCGTGCCCCGGCGGCTGCGCTCTCTTCGACTATTGGCGTCGAAATCTGGAGCAGCCCCTGCCGGCCGAGGTTCAGCGGAAGCGCGAACGAATTCTGGCGTTGCATCACAAATTCGAAAATGTGAGCTAATCCTTCGGATTCGTATCCGTGGTCGAAGCGCACCCCGGTGCCGTGGAACGTGTTCGCAGAGATCCAATATTCACAAGCCAGAAGCCAATGACCTCGTGCTATGGATGACCAGACCTTCACGTATTCCAGTGTGCCAGTTGGAGCGAAGGCATATTCGATGTGAATCAGGCCAGTTTGGGTGCCGCCGCATGAAATCTGACCAGGACGCAACAATTGCACACTCCAGTGTTCGGTCGAGACTTGGTTCGCATCAGCTTCCCTACATCGATTTTCCGTTACGCAATCTGCGCTCATCCTCGGGCCCATTCCGCATCCCGTTGCAGGGACTGCCGCGCGACGGCGCTATCAAGCCAACAGTTCTGTTGGATATGGCGAGAATGTGCGGACACGGTCACGTACGGCACTCCGAGGAAATGCCGGGTAACGATTGCGGTAACCTCAAGACCATTGAAGTGCTGCTGCTTTACCATCGCTAGGATCCGCTTCAATGCATTTTGTATCTTCGCCGCTCCAACAGAGCCAAAGAACATCACTTTGACTTCGGTCGCCATGAAGAAGAAATTCCACCCGGCAGCATGGATTTTGCGATCGAGAACGAACACATCCAAAGCCTTGAGGACAGTCCATTCTCCTGAACAGGCCTCACTTTCCAGCCCAAGCAGCTTCTTCATCCGGGACCAGTCCTTCATGAGAATCGCGCCGACTTCAACCGATGGTGGCATGAGTAATGGTCTCCTATCTGCTGTAACGATGTTGGACCCTCGGGAGAACAAAAAACTGCTCAAAGTGACCACTCTCGCTGCTCAGATCGCACGTGTATGCAGCTGGTTGCGGACTCAGGGTAAAAGGCGATTAATGGGGCTGCAGTTCATCTATGGACTATACTTGGACAAAGATGTTTCCTTCCACGGCAACCAAGAAGAACGGCAGATTCGACCCCGACACTTTCCTCGCGACCATCGGCGAGGGCAGGAAAATCTTGGCGATTGCGAAAAAGCAAGCGATATTTGCGCAGGGCGACGAGGCGGACGCTATCTTCTATGTTCAAAAAGGCAAAGTGAGGCTCACGGTTGTGTCCAAGATCGGTAAGGAAGCCACGATCGCGATCGTAAACCAGGGAAACTTTTTTGGGGAAGGATCGCTGGCTGGCCAGCTGTTACGGATGGGCTCCGCGGCGGCGATGACAGATTGCGAGATTCTTCGGGTCGAGAAGAAAACCATGATGGATGCCCTTCATCGCGAACCCGCGCTTTCTGAAATGTTCGTGTCCTATTTGCTGGCACGCAATATCCGTTACGAAGAGGATCTGGTCGACCAACTGTTCAATTCCAGTGAGAAACGCCTCGCCCGCGTGCTGCTCATGCTCGCTCACTTTGGCAAGGAAGGCATTCCCGAAACCGTGGTTCCAAGAATCAGCCAGGAAACGCTGGCCGAGATGGTTGGAACGACCCGTTCGCGAGTTAGCTTCTTCATGAATCGCTTCAGGAAGCTGGGTTTCATTCACTACGCCGGTGGAACGGAAGGCGCTCTGCAGGTCCACAGTTCGCTGCTCAATGTCGTGCTCCACGACTAGAGTCGGATTGGCTGTCGCTTTAATGCAGTTCTGCGCGATTGAGTGCTTCTACGAAAGCGGTGGTCAGATTGCCCGTCTTGATAGTATCCGTCGGCGGCCATTCCATCGGCATCAAGTGACGGGGGTGCGTTCCCTCAGTCGCTGTATTTTGCCGGTAGCCGCATGAGAGGCAGATGGCTCCGATCTCTTGTTTCTCTGTCTCTTTTGATATCTCATTTTGGCGCACGGCAAGTGAACCGGTCACGACTGGGCCGTGACACTTGTCACAATGACAAACCGAGAGATGTAGATAGTGTCTTTTCATTTGTGCTCCCACTCAGCCGTAACACTCTGAGAGACACGATAGGGGATCAATGACCTTCGTGTCCGGTCACAATTGCTCATTCCGCTTGCTGCTTAGTCATGAGCAATTGTGAACAGACCACAGACATGACTTTCCCTTATACATAGTTGAGAGTGACCACTAGCGATACAGGTTCAGGACGTCAGATTCTCCTGGTTGATGACAATCCAGGCGTTCGCGAGACCTTGGCAATGTTGCTGATGCGCGCGGGTTACGACGTCGCCGTTGCTGCAGACGGCTTCGAGGCGCTGTCTCAGCTCAGAAAGACACTGCCTGATATAGTCGTCTCTGACCTGGAGATGCCACGTATGTCGGGATTTGAGTTGCTGTCTGTGGTTCGCCGACGTTTCCCGCAGATATTGACCGTGGCCATGAGCGGCGCGTGCCCCCAAGACTGTTTGCCCCAGGGCGTAATCGCGGATGGATTCTACGCCAAAGGTGGGCAGCCCAAGAATCTGTTTCGAGCGATCGAGCAGTTGATCACTTCTGCTTCCGCCCGCAGCGGTGCGCATCGACGAGAGGTTGTTCCGGCCTGGATCCCTCGCAATGGTGATAATTCGAACGGGATTCCCTATGTGATGGTTACTTGCGAGGAATGCCTGCGAATATTTCAGTTGGCAGTAACTGAGGAGACGACTGGACAAGTTCTTGAAGTGCCCTGCCGGTTCTGTCCGGGCAAGAACAGATACATCATTGAACCATCGGTTCAAAGTGGGCGCGAAGCGTGCGGTTAGATTCTGTACTACTCCGTTACTTTAAGCTGCTTTGAACGTCCCGCCACATTCCAAACAACAAGCTTCGTGGCGAGGTGTGATCAGTCCGCACGACGGGCAGATCCGCTGTGAGGCGAAGTCCCCAACATGTGTTTCGATCTTGAGAAACTTCCGCAGCGATGCGGCCAACAGAGCAAGCAGGCTACGAAGACTGGCAAGAAACGGATGCGGGGCGAAGGACATGGTTAAAACTCCAGCGTACGAACTCTCAAGATCAACCATGTCACATCGCACCCCATCGATTCTGTGCAAGATTGCTCGCTTTAAACAAAATCCAAGGATTTGTCGGCAGAATCGATAGCGAAGGACTCTCCAAGCCTGCAAGTGAGCAATACAGACCAGCTATTCCTTCATGTTGCGCCCACAATGTTCCTTGAGTTGAGCACTTCCTCTCTCTCTTTCAGGTCCTCTGAGCTAAGTCAGCTATCTGAAGTTTTCTCCTCTTAGTTCGCAACACCTAAAGGAAAAACTTTCAATGAAGAAAACACTGTCACTGCTGTTGATGAGCGTTGTGGGAATGGCTGGAACGTACGCGAGCGCAGGGTCGGCACGCCAAGACACAGTAGCTCGGCTGGACTCCTCGGTCGACGTGTTGCACGCGATTATGGCGACTCCGGACAAAGGCATCCCGGAAGATGTTTTGAGCAACGCAAAATGCATTCTGGTGGTGCCGAACATGATCAAAGGCGGATTCATCTTTGGGGGCAAACACGGACGCGGTGTAGCTACGTGCCGTACCGCCGAAGGCTGGAGCGCACCGGCGTTCGTCTCCATTGGCGGTGGGAGCGCGGGATTTCAGATTGGCATCGAAGGCGTCGACCTGGTTATGCTGGTCATGAACGATCAGGGGTTCCAGCATTTGCTATCGAGCAAATTTGAGCTCACGGGAGAAGGATCGGTTGCAGCGGGCCCAGTCGGCCGTCATGCTTCCGCAGGGACAGACTGGAAGATGAACACTGAGGTGCTGACTTATTCGCGCTCGAAAGGTGTGTTCGCCGGGCTGACATTGGAAGGCGCCGTCGTGGAGCAGGATAACGACTCCACTCACGCCATTTACGGCAAGCACATGATGTTCCGCAGCATCCTTTCGGGGAAGGCGACGACTCCGCGAAGCGCAGATGCGTTCCTGAAAGCCGTCTCAGATGCAGGCCAGCAAGCCAAGATTGCTGAAGTGAAAGATGACAAGAAATAGTTGCGCAGGACCTAACAATTGAACGTTTGGCTGACCGGAACCTGAATTGGCTCCGGTCAGCACAATTCTTTAAAAAGACTGACCTTTTGCGGCCGCATACACTATATGACGCGAGGAAACTTGGTAAGCAGAGCTGTCGCTGGCGCACGCCGAACACAAGCGGAATTACGGGGCTTGTCTGAAAGGGTACGGCTATTGCGATCCTTCCCGACTCACACTTGAGGAGACTCGTACGATGCATCCAGCCAATTAACTCTTCCGAGAAGTGAGGGAGGGTTCTTCCGCAGAGCTTATGATTCAACGACAGTGTCCACATTGTAATAGCGAACTGGTGAGGGCCAGGCGCACCGATCAGCAATCACTCCCAGGAATTGCGACAGCCGCATCTCCTAGTTGGCGTTGCAGCGTCTGCGGGCACGAGTTTACTACTGAGCAGATCCGTGATAGCAAGCGCGCCAAAGGAGCCACGGCGAGCGCGGCATCACGCTAACTTTGCCCCCGGTCATGAAGTCCAAGATGATTAGGTTGGGTTTCGGCATTTCAGCTTTCCATTAAGCGTCGGCTCAGAAAGCCTTCCGGTCCCGGTGTGCCTCGGTGCGCAGGGTACCGGGTTGAGTTTCACAAACTTCTCTGGTCGCCGCTCCACAGGTGGGGCAACGCACAGACAATATCTGTTTTGGAGTGAGTCCTTGGTCTTCATGACTCCTGATGAGACGTTGCGCGGCGCAAGAATCCCCACTTTTGCTCACTGTCCGCGCATGTCACAGGCAACCTCAATCACAAAGTGTGACGTTGTCTGCCCGCTGTCGTCGGGCCGCTGTGACCAATATTGATCAGTTTCGTGTGCTGGAATGTGGGATCATCCTATCGAATCTGCAGAGGTGAATTATGGTACTGACAATCGTGGCGGTGATCTTTGGAGTATTCGCTGTTGGTCTGATCGTTCTCTTGATCTACAAGAGCACACTCGCGATGCACAGGGATGACCAGTTGTTTCTGGATGACGCGAGTTCGCACATGCACGCAGAGCAGGCGGAACTGTTGACCAAGGTCAACCGGCTTACCATTCCGATGCGCGTGCTCAGCATAGGGTCCGGGGTATTCCTGATGGTGCTCGCGGCGATGTGGTTCTACCAGAAGCTGAACGCGCTACAGTAGCCTTACCTTGAATGAGGTTGGAGTTTTATCTGGCATGGGATCGGGATACTTCCTTGTAGCGTTACCTTCCAATGTTCCCGTTGACTTGGCAGTGTTCGGGTTTCCCGTTCTCGTCTGTCGGTGTTGCCCCCCACACACGGGCAGAAAAGGTTTGTTCCGAACACTCGATAGCTTTGAACCCACGATTTCCACCCACGATTCTCATGTCTGTCACGTCTTCTCAAGTACTTAGGCGGCCACCTGAAGTCACTTAAGTCGTTTAGAACACAGCATAACGTAGCCCTGAAAAGGCTGGCGTCGGCGGTTCAACTCCGTCCCTGCCACCATCATTCCAAAGCGCTTAGTCAGAATCAGGTGGCTGGAAACTAGCAAAATCACCCATGCTCGGTCACCCACGCTTACTGGATGAGCCGAAGAGTTTTCTCGTTTAGACCCATGGCTGCGATCATCTTCGCCTCAGCCTCCATGCGCTTGTCCATGCGCGAGTGCGCGTAGACCTTGAGCAGAATTGAATGGTCTGCCCAACGCAGGATGTCGAGGCGCTTGCGGACGTCCTCGAGCATGGGTGTCGTGATGTCCTGCCAGTAATCGTCCGTCTGTAGCTCGATTATCAGCTCCAACGCCGCTCGCACCATAGGTATGCTTGCCGCCTCTTCCAGCTTGCCCGCTATGTCCCGTACTTCCTCACTCCACCGAGTGAACGAATGTTCGTGCCTCAACAGCCCGAGTTGCAAACGCAACATCAGAAGGTCGAACTGCTTTGCTTCCTGATCTTCATCGATCAGTTCAGACGGCAATCCCGCAACATCGCCAACCAGTTCGTTTCTCTCTTCGACATCCAGCTTCTCCCAAGCCGCGGCGTCCGCGTACTTCTCCACGAGCTTTCGCTTGGGGCGGACGATGAACTTATTCACGTTCATCTGTTCGACTTCATGGCGCAGCCGATCGGCCACTTCTTCCTCACCTCGTTCTTGCTCTCGGGATCCTTTTGCTTATCCAATTCTGCGATCAGTTCCACGCGGTTGGAAAATAGCTTCCTGCTCAACGACTCGTTGGCCGACCCGGCGACCGTGTCCGGGGTCTGGCCGAAAAACTCCAGGTTCTGACAACAGTCGAAGATGTAAAAAAGCTTCTTGTCCTGGCCGATTCCGAAAAGGTCTGGCCGCAGGCGCGTTCCGCGGCCAACCATTTGCCAGAACTTCGTTTTCGACCGCACCATCTTGAAGAACACCAGATTCACGATCTCAGGGATGTTGATTTGACCGGCTGGTGCATGACCGCGTTTGGTGGCTTCTTGTCGACTCTTGGTTTGAGGATCCACCCAGCACGGCTGCGTATCAGTACTGTGGGATTACAATTTTGTCAGCAAAATCTCGGCCGATCACAAGGTCGGCGATCCACGGAATCCTCATCAGATTCATCACCTGATTGCGAACAAACAGTGAAAGCTTTGATCTGGGCGCAAAGTAGCCAGCAAAACGCTGCGCAGCCTGCTGTTTCTTCAAAACGAAGGGGCCAAACAATTCTTGGTATTTTCGGAACGCGAGTGCGTAATCACCTTGGGATTTGTGAAGCTCACCCGCCAGAATATAGGCGGCTACCATGGCTAGCGCCGATCCTTGCCCTGCGAGCAAGGAGGCACAGGAGGCTGCGTCACCGACCAAGCTAACTCGACCTTGTGTCCAACGACCCTGTCGCGTGTCCATCCGAATCTGGCTAACGCGGTCGAAATAGAGATCTTGGCTAGCATCAAGCGCATTCAGTATCTGCTCGCATTCCCACTCGCCATTTCCAAAGCGTCTCCTGAGAAGAGCTTTTTGGGCGTGCACATTCTCATTTCCCCGCTCCATTGATTCATCCTCAAATATGAAGAGAAACATCGTGCGGTCATCGCGCATCGTGAAACGCGAGACCTGTTGTCCGACTTCGGTGTACATCACGAAAGTTAGTTCATCTTGCGGTCTATAGCCTGGGGCTTCGAACGCTGCCACTTTATAGCCCAGGTACTTTTCAAATTGGCTTTCCGGACCGAACGCGAGTTCACGCACTCGCGAGTGAAGGCCGTCTGCACCTATCACAAGATCAAAATCTCGGGCGAGTCCATTTTCGAAAGTGACATGGACTGATTTTGGCGATTGTTCGATTTTGGTGACACTATCACCAAAGATGGTTTCGATCTTTCCCTGGATTTTGCCGAAGATGGACGCGGCGAGATCGCCGCGCGGAAGGCTCGTGTAGCGACCGCCAGCTGCGCGCCAGAAGCTCTCGGCGGAAAATCCGGCAACACGTCGGCCCTCCCGGTTTACGACCCTCACCTCCTCTACCCGATATCCTTTGCTGAGTATTTCTGGGAGAAGACCCATGCGCTCTGCGATGTCGAAGCCTGCGCCGAAGAAGTCAATTATGTAGCCACCTGTGCGCAGCGTCGGCGCTTCCTCGATAAGTGTCGGCTCCATTCCGTATTGGGACAGCCAGTAGGCGAGAGTGGGTCCCGCAATACCAGCACCAGAAATCAGAATCTTCATCTTGGCTTACCACCATTCCATTGTGATGAACATCTCTTCGGCCTGGTTACAAATTGCCCAGATCATCCCTCATGCCCGCAGGCGCCCCGATCTGGGGGGCAATTACTGACACCATGGGCAGTGAGACGCTAAGCTTGGTACCGGCTTTGCTCGACTGAAGATCCAGGCGACCACCCAGTTTGCGAACTCGTTCTCGCATACCGGCAATGCCGACTCCCAGCTGCCTTCCTGGCTCATCCACTTGCGCTAGTGTTGTCTTCGCGATGCCACTTCCGTTGTCGCTGACCTGCAGTTCAAGTCGGCGCTGATCCATTGTCAGTGTGACGCTTGCGCTTGATGCTCCCGAATGGCGATGAACGTTTGTGAGGCTCTCCTGCAGGACTCTGAACAGTACCAGTTCGCATTCTTTCGAAAGCCTTTCACTTCGCTGCGGAATATCGCACTCGATCTTGATATTGCTGCGCTTCGAGAACCCGTCAACAAACCATCTGGCAGCCGAGGCGAAGCCGGCCTCATCGAGCAATGGGGGATGTAACAGGTATGACGTTGTACGTATCTCCCTTAGCGCCTCGTCCGCAAGCGCGTTTACGTCATCCATGAGCCGTGAGATTCCGACCGTGCCGTTGACCGAGTGCTGAAGGGATGCCACCGCCATCTTCAGCGCCGAGAGCGTTTGACCCGTGCTGTCATGAAGATCGCGAGCAATTCGACGACGCTCATCGTCCTGCAATGTCATGAGGCGAACCGATAGGTCTCGGAACTGCCCTTCTGCCTCTTTTCGAATCTCCATTTCAGATTGGAGCATTGCAAGTGCTTCAGTGAGTTCCCCTGTACGCTGCTCGACACGCCGCTCCAACTGCTCGTGAGCCTCTTCTAATCGCGCTTCAGCCTCCCTACGATGAGCCGCTTCTGTTGTCAGTTCAGATATTGATCGATTCAATCTCACCTGCTTCCTTCCGTTTGCAGCGCCGAGCATGATAAGAACGCCACACACGAGTGAAAAACCGACGATGCCATGAATTTCTGACGGACGGTCGACGGCAAATGAGTGGCGTGGGTCCACAAACCAGTAAAAAATTCCCAGGAAGCCTACCAGGGCGCTCAAGACAGCAGGGGCGAAACCGCAAACGATCGCGGAGAAAGCGACTGCAATGTACACCGTAACGTAGAAGGCAACGTGACCTAGAACGGGATCCAGCAGTTCCCGCGTTAAAACTGCGACGACGGCCATCGCGCAGGCAATCGTATACCGCTCGACCACTCGAGAATGTGGCAAAGGCGATAGAATTCCGCGTAAATTTGCGGATGTTCGGTCTGTCATCATGCACCACCCGAAAGGAATTAGGGCTGAGATTGAAATGGAGAACTCACGTGACGAATTTCAACGAACCGATCGCGCTCGCTCCAACCATTCGCAGTCTTGATTCTCCGGAGGCTCCGGATACGTGAATGGGAGAGTGCTCGCACCGATGGTTCAACAAATTCAACAGAGAAGAGGAGAATTTAATGAAGGATGCGACTCTGGAGAGGCTCTGCGCGGAATGTATGAAACACAACTCAGCTGGATACAAAGTGCTGATCGCCGACTCAGGTAAATTCCTGCCAATGCAATTGACAGGAGGATCAACTGGATGCTTCGAATCGCTTTAAGGGCCGTCGCGGGTCCGTGACATGCGGTGTACGGGCCCACGCTGATTGGGAACAGAAAGACTGAAACAAGACCGAGAAGGCAGACTGCGCAAAGGAATACAACATTTTTGGAGCATCGCGAGACAGGCGCCATCGCATTGTGTGCCTCAGTCATAAAGAAATGCTGCCCATATTCGACGATGCGTACTTCCAGGCTGGAGTTGCACAGAAATTCTACCGCAGGTCGATGCCGGGAGAGTATCGTTCCGCGATAGTTCGTGGTGTTGAAATTGGAGGCAAAGGAGGCTAGATTTGAAAGCTTGGCGTCGCGGTCAAACAGGTGTGTGCGCCTGACGCCAAAATGCTGCCACTGCCCACCTAATGACCGAGTCCGCTATAAGCGAGGATAAGGTTTACACCTTTGTCCTTGATCAGATCGAAACTGTCCCTCATTTGGAGGCGCTGCTGTTGCTATGGAACAGCCGGCCTCAGCCTTGGACCGTAGAGAACCTATCCAAGCGGCTTTACGTCTCTACGGAAATCGTCAACGCACTCCTCGATGACCTAGTGCGACGTGGCCTGGTCGTGTGCATCCAGGGCACGCCAGAAGGGTATCGCTATGAATCCTCGTCGATAGCACAAGATCAACTACTCTCTACACTTGATTCAACCTATCGGCGCGAGACTGTTCGGATCTCCACGATGATCCATTCAAAGCCGTCGGCGTCAGTGCGCGAGTTTGCTCGGGCCTTTCGTTTTACGAAGGAGCGAGAGTGATGGTGGGGGCGATCGTCTATGTGATCGGCGCTTTCACGAGCGCAGCGTGCGCTACGCTGCTGATGCGCGGCTACTTCCGGGGACGAAAGAAACTTCTTCTCTGGAGCGGGCTCTGTTTTTCTGGATTGGCGATCTCTAACCTGCTGATTTTCGTCGATTTGGTGCTGATTCCGGATGTCGATCTTTACGGCTATAGGCTCGCTAGTGCTGCCATCGCTATGCTGCTACTTCTCTATGGCTTGATTTGGGAGAGCGACTGAGCATGATCGAAGGATTTCTACTTGGAGTGATCGCTACTGCATCTCTTACCGCAGGACTCTTTTTTGTGAGGTTTTGGAAGAGGACTCATGACCGGCTGTTTCTTGCCTTTGCCGCCTTCTTTTTTGTTGAAGCGATCAATCGAATCGTTTTGTTGTGCTTTGAACGCCCGAATGAGGGTAGCCCTTGGATTTATCTCATTCGCCTTCTTGCTCTCGTCATTCTGTTGTCGGCCATTCTGGAGAAGAACTACAGGCAAAGCGGTTGATTATTCTGAATGAGACATCCGGCACACCTCGAGCTGAACCCAGCCTGCCCAACCGCGGGCGCGAAAAACACATCTGAATACTTGGGTGACTTGCGAGTGAAGACACAAAGAGCCTACCGGGCGCTACTAGTTGTGCTGCCATTGACACTGCTTTGGTGTATTGGCTTTATCGGAGCCCGGCGATTGATCAACGCAGCCATCGAGAATGATATTGAGTTCTCACCCGCTGAAGGTAGTGGTGCACCCTCTGCAATCGGATCGCTCCTGGCTGGCAACACGTCGGCAGAAATTGGCGATATGGTGTTTTTGAACAATGTCCGACTGGAGGCGGGGCCAACGCCCGACTTATTTGTGGTCTCTGGCTCGAAGGGAGTCCGAATGTTGGTGTCTGTGGAAGCCACCAAACAATTCCAACCCATACAGGGTGACGTCGATATAAAAGGAACAATTCGGCGGTTGCCCGCACTAAAAGTCCTTTGGAAGGGGTGGGGGCTCGGCAAAGATCAGCTTCATTTCTTCGGAAAGCAGCAAGTGTATATCGCTGCCGAGTATGTGAAAGAACAGAATCGGAATGCAATTAACGAGTAGGAGCACTTTCGATTCCCTGCACAAAGTTTGCGAGGTCTTTAAGTGCGTTGTCAGTTCGTGTTCCTCGAAGATGGACGGCTTTCCGCACTCGTTCATTGTGCTTGAAATTCAGATATCTCGATGATACTGTGAGAGTTACGTGAGCTGCGCCATCAAAACCGCGATCGGGATTGTGCTCTTGCTGAGCATTCTCATCGTTTTCACTGCTCCGGCTGTTGATCTTGAGCCCACAGCACTGAGAGCCATGCAGGCAGCGAGCCTGTTGTTTGCGGTTCTCGCGCTGGCCGGAACAACGATTGCAGAGATGCTGATAGCATCTAATCCCTCCCTTCGTGTTGTTTTTGGGTTCCATCCGGTTGACACAAACTCCGCCAGTTTGGTCGATCTGAACTGCATCCGTTTGTGTTAGCTGTCCTCATCCTCATCTTCTCCAATTCCATCTCCATGAATTGACCGTGAAGCCTTGATCGCTTCGCCTTCATTCATGGCTATTCTTCTCGTTCCCATTGGAGGATGTTTGCTGCAACTTCAGCCAATGAAATTTCCAGGAGACGCACAAGGGAAGCTCCCTGCTTTTTTTGCCGGGGTCGCCTGTGCGACTTCTCGTGCGCTCCTTCTCGATTATGACGGGACCATCGCGCCGTTTCGCACAGATCGTCACCGAGCGTTTCCGTATCCGGCTGTTCTGGAACTGCTCCAAAGGATAAGGAATTTGACAGACACTCGCCTGGTGCTGGTAACAGGGCGCCGTGCCTTGGACGCCGCCCAGCTATTGGGACTAAAGCACGTCGAAGTATGGGGGTGTCACGGATTGGAGCGGCTCCACATTAATGGCACCTACGAAATGCCCAAGCTGGCCCAGACGATCCTCCAGGCGATTTCGCTCGCCCACGAACTGCTGGTCAGTGAAGGGCTCTCTCACTTGATTGAGAACAAGCCAGCAGGCGTCGCTATCCACTGGAGAGGTCTGGCGCTAGAAACTGTGAGCGTAGTGAAGCGTAAGGTTGAGGCGGCGTGGTCTCGGCTTCCGGACACCCGAGGACTTTGTCTTTTGAGATTCGATGGTGGAATGGAAATTCATGCTACGACACGGAACAAGGGGGATGTTGTCCGTGCTGTGATCGCAGAAACAGGTAAGGGAGGATCGATCGCATACCTGGGAGATGATCTGACGGACGAAGACGCATTTGCGGCATTGCAGGGGTACGGCCTAGGCGTTCTCGTACGACCCGATCATCGCCCCACAGTTGCCGACGTCTGGATTCGTCCTCCCAAAGGAGTGATTAAGTTTCTGACGGATTGGATTAGATCGTGCAGAGGCGAAGCATGACGACGGAGAAATTCCGGGTGGTGGTTGTTTCTAACCGCTTGCCAGTTACGGTCGAGTCGACGCCTGATGGTTACCATATGGACCCAAGTTCCGGAGGATTAGTGACTGCTCTCCGCCCTCTGCTCAAGGATTGTGCAGGGGTCTGGATCGGCTGGACCGGAACTGACGAATCGCCAGAGATTGAGAGGGTTCTTGGGGAGTATTCGCGGTATAGCAATCTTGAACGCCAAGAAATTTTGGCCATGCAAATGAACGGAGGAAAACGATGCTTCGATTAGCAAGGTTCGTGCTACTAGCATTCGGTATGGCTCATTCGAGCGCTACCCAGCAAGCCTCGGCAAAAAGCGCTACATCCACCTGCAGTTTTCAAGATGGGAAACAGCTGACCGTTCGTTACGACAATGACACAATCAGCGGCAAGAACGGACCTCCCGAGGGACGGGTGTGGGCACCAGGAGGGACACCGATGTTCTTGTTCACCCAGTCACCACTATCGATTGGGAACTCGCAGATCCCAATAGGCGCCTACAGCATGTACATCATCCCTCGAAAGGAAAACTGGACTCTAATACTCAACAAGAATGTGACAGAGGGTGGCAAATACGATGAGCATCAGGACCTATCACGGGTCGAGATGCAGATCGGCCAACTCAGTGAACCGAACAAGCAGTTCAGTCTCTTCTTTGGACACGTTTCGCCGCAGCAGTGCAATATGCGGATATACTTTGGCAAAATCGGAACTTGGGCAGAGTTTAACGAAAACTGATCTGCGTTCCGAAGAACCCCGACAGGACGTCTCAACTCCAGTTCTTCGCTCGTGGGCGCTTCAAATGCGCCGCGCAACTGGAGCGTGTCGAGAGGCTTTTCTATATAGCTGAGTAGGACGACGGAGCCGTGACCACCTACGCTCCGTCCACACCATGCTATGCGGGCCGTGAAGTCGTCGGGCGCAGCTCAGCATCTACTTCACGCCCGATACGCGCAACGATGTCCGGCACCGCTTCCACATCCGCCTGAGTGGTATGAAAGTTGACAATGCAAGCGCGAAGTACGTAGTGGCCGCCAACTACGGCGTTGGAGATGAATGTCTCACCTCCGCGCTGTAGCCGATCGACGAGCTCACGATTAAGCGCATCGAGATAAATTTCAACTTCTGATTCTCGCAGTCTCGCTCGCAGGTCGCTCGGCATATAGCGGAAGGTTGTTATGCTCAATTCCTGGGTCATGAGTTCTAGCTCTGCGTGACGACTAATCGCCTGAGCCATTGCTCGAGACAGGCGAATATCGTCCGCGATCATCTTGCGATACCCCTCAGCCCCGACTTGCCTCAAGGCAAGCCAGACCTTAAGTGCTCGGAAACCCCGCGAATTCTGAGGACCGTAGTCAACGTAGTTCGTGGCCTGTTCGTCGAAATGGTAGTAAGGGGGATGGTATGCGAACGCTGCCCGCAGCATTTCCGGATCGCGCACCAGCGCGCATCCGGCCTCGAGCGGCGCGTAGAGCCATTTATGCGGATCAACCGCAACCGAATCGGCCAGCGCCAGGCCACGTAGATCATCGTGCGCCTGGGGAATGGCAGCCGCAAAGCCACCATAGGCTCCATCAACATGGAACCACAGGCCGTACTCCTTGCAGAGTGCGCTGATTTCCGGCAGAGGATCGATCGCACCTGTACTGACCGATCCCGCGGTTCCCACGACCAGAAATGGCACATCTCCCGCGGCAGTATCTGCCTCGATTTGGCGCCGTAACGCGCAGACATCCATCCGCAATTTGGAATCGGTGGCTATCCATCGGATCGAGTCGGTGCCGACGCCGCCAAGGTCTGTGGCCTTTTGAATCCACGTGTGCGTTTCGCCCGAACAATACACGCGAAGCCTGCGTCCCGAATCTTTAGAGACGCCGTCCTTGCGTACATCCCACCCCGCTTTGGCAGTGCGCGCAGCTAGGAAGCAGACGAAATTGGCCATATTGCCGCCGCTGACGAGCAGTCCGCCGCAATTGACGGGATAGCCAATAAGCTCCGCGATCCATCTGACGGTCTGAGACTCGATCTCGGTGGCGGCTGGCGAGAGTGTCCATGCGCCCACGTTCGGGTTTAACGCTGCCGCGAGAAAGTCACCGAGAATCCCGATCGGTGCTGGCGGCGCGGTGATGTATCCAAAAAAACGCGGGTGTCCGTTGAATAGCGAGTGAGCGAAAAGCCGCTGTGCCGTCTCTTCTAGCAGCGGCCCAGGGTCCGTCCCCATTTCCGGAAGCGGGCCTGCGAGGTCGAGTGCGTCGCGCACGACCGACGGGGCCTCATCACGGGTCACCGGACCAAACGGCAACGATTCCAGGAACCCCGCGAGTTGGTCCACGAGTCGATGTCCCAGCTTACGGAACGTCGCGGCGTCCATCGCGAGCGGCGCATGCCGGCCGGAATCGATATCTGCTATCGACTCCTTCAATGCAGATTCTTTCATCATTTATTTATCCCTTCCATGAGATCTGTCTCCGGCACCCGCCCACCAGTCACGGTGCTGAACACCCTATAGAACGACTGCCTTCCCCACAACGCTTCGTGATCGTCGGGCGACAAGTCCTTAAGCCGTTCGTACGCGGTCACCTGTGATTCGTGGCAGCTAATTGCCCGCCACACTGTCGACCAGAAGCTGCGAGTATCAATCACTGTGGTAATCGCCCAGTCTGGCCACGGCACTGCCTGTCGTTCAATGCCATCGACCGTCGAAACCAGTTTTCGGAAAGCTGACTGATAAGCTTTCCAGGTCGATTCCGGCCAGGCCAAATAATAAAGCTTCGACACCGCATGGGAGTTCAGGGCCTCGCTTCCATCGTATCGATACGCTGGGTCAGCTGCGGCAACGATGGCTGCGGTGGTGAATTGGGAAATCGCAATATGATCAGGGTGCCCGTATGCACCGTCCGGTCCGAACGTCAGAACTACGTCGGGTTGAACACGTCTTATGTGTCCCACAATGCTTGCGATAGCCTCGGCGGGCGTGGCTCGGTCAAGTTGCTGATCCTTGTAGTCGAGGATTGAGAGTTCGCGCACACCTAAAATTGAGGCGGCGGCGCGCAGTTCACGCTCACGGATGTTCGCCAGCGCCAACCGGCCGGGATGCTCAGGATTGTCGGAATGCAAGCCGCGATAACGGCCGCTATCCCCGCGCGTAGCAGTCACCAGAAACACCTCGACACCTTCGGATGCGTATTTAGCAAGGCTGCCTCCCACCCCCAGAGATTCATCATCGGGGTGCGCGAGCACGGCCATTAACCTCGGTGTCCGCATAATTTCCGTATTCCGTCTTGGGTGAATTGCCTTCCACGCCAATTCACCTCGTAGTCTCGAACCAACCCTACTCGTTACAGGCACCTCCAGTTAGGGAGTCACCGGCTTAAGGCTGTCCGGATTTGCGCCAAGTGGTGCCAGCTGTGCCGTAGTGCGTGGTCCTCAATGACAAACTGCGCGGTAACAGGCGCGCCGAAGCTCAGCGAAAAGGGAGCTGCGCGATCTAATTGTTCATCCGTGAACGCGCGTACTGCAATGGCCGCCTCACGACTGTTCCGTCGCAGCAGTTCGAGCACGGTGGTCTTCGTTTCCTCAGCATGTTCTTGGGCGTGCTTGGCATTCAACTCGGCGACCGCATCCCAGGTGATGTCCGTAACGGCCTTCCCACTGGCGATTGCTCGTGCGACGTCAATCTCAATCGGGTACATGCTGGCAACGTGGTGCACGATTAGGCCAATCGAACGACGATCCGTGTCCGACACCGGGGCACGCCATTCCTGTTCCGAGAGTCCTTCAGCAACGCTAGCTAAGAGCGCAGCGCCTTCCTCAATTCGATCAGCTAATAATGCAGAGCGACGACCCACGGAACTTCTGATTCTGGTAGTAGCGGTGGTCTGTGATGACATATTTTCATTTCCTTTCTGCTTGAGTAATGGTCGAGCGGCCATTTTTACGTCCTCGTTGTGTCGAGAGATCCAGTATTCCGCAAAGTCTGCGTGCTTACTTATCTGGGAGTCCTGCTTTCTTGCTCGGCCTAATGGTTGTAGGCAAATCGCTTATCCTGGCGTCCTGGGCAATTTGCAGGGACGCGGGAAACATTCTGCGCAGCCTGGTCATAAAAAGTTTGCTTCAAGAGTTTCGCCGAAGGTGAAAGGGTCGTATCCTTACACCTCACTGGCCATGTGGCCCGACACCGCTAAGCGGCAGGGGACAAGACTCACCGCTAAGCGATCTGATGCAGTAGGGTGTCCCTTCTTGGATACGTAATAGAGAACCGGCACTGCCATCCTTGACAGAACGGTAGACGCCACTTCTCCGGCCATCAGCGAGAGGGCCAAACCCTGAAAAATCGGATCGAACAGGATCACACTCGCTCCTACCACGACAGCAGCCGCCGTCAGCAGCATCGGACGAAAGCGCACTGCCCCCGCATCGACGACGGCATCCTCTAACGACTTACCTTGCGAACGACGTAACTCAATGAAGTCAACGAGAATGATTGCGTTACGGACGACAATTCCGGCGCCCGCGATGAAGCCGATCATTGAGGTCGCAGTGAAGAATGCCCCCATCAGCGCGTGAGCGGGGAGGATGCCAACCAGGGTCAGCGGAATCGGTGCCATAATGACGAGCGGCGTGGTGAACGAGCGGAACCAACCCACCACCATTACATAGATCAGGACAAGCACCGCCGCGAATGCCAGGCCCAAATCACGGAAGACTTCCACCGTGATGTGCCACTCACCATCCCATTTCATCGAGAAACGGTCAGTGCGCTCAGGCATGGCGGTACCTTTGTACTGATTCACTCTATAGCCATCGGGCAGCCTAATTTTGTCAATGGCGTCACTCATCTTTATGATGGCGTACGCTGGACTTTCTTCTCCTCCCGCGACATCTCCGGTCACATAGACGACTGGTAGCAGGTTCTTTCGATACACGCTGGTATCGGTCATGGTTTGATGGAGAGTTGTTAGTTCCTGCAGAGCAATGTCTCCACCGGAAGCGGTGGGCAGTTTAAGGTTCCTAAGCTGCTCGACCGCCGAACGATCCGGGCGCCCCAACCGGACCTCGATTGGGATGTCTTCGCGCGAATGCGAATCATGTAGCAAGCCGGCAGTAGCCCCACCGAGGCCTATCTGCACGGTTCGCGTGATATCAGCGGGCGAGATACCATGCAGTGCTGCCTTCTCCAGATCTACCTTCATGTCGTATTTCGTTTGCGGATCTTCGACATACCAATCCACATCCACTACGCCCGACGTCTGCTGAAAGACCTTCTTGATCTGAGCGGCCAACTCGATCTGGCCTTTGTAGTCGGGCCCATAAACTTCCGCGACCAGAGTTTGCAACACTGGTGGACCTGGTGGAACCTCGGCAACCTTGATGCGAGCGCCAAACGGATGGGCAATCTTGTCCAACTCCGGCCGCAATCGTCGCGCAATCTCGTGGCTTTGTGCCCTGCGGTCGTGCCGCGAGAGCAGGTTTACTTGAATGTCAGCTTGATTGGGTTGATTGCGTAAGAAGTAGTGGCGCACGAGGCCGTTGAAGTTATAAGGACCGGAAGTCCCCGCATAGATCTGATAATTCACAACCTCAGGCTGCTGGCCCAAATATTCTCCCAGTGCCTGAGCTACGTACGTTGTCTGTTCCAGCGGCGTGCCGTCCGGCATATCAACGATGACCTGAAACTCGCTCTTGTTGTCGAAGGGCAGCATCTTAAGCCGTACCCACTTCAACGGCACAAACGCGATCGCGGCGAGCAGCAAGACCCCAACACATCCAAGAAACATCCATCGGCGACATCCATCAAGGATCAGCGGGTTCATCATCCGGCGATACAAACGAGTGGTCCAGCCTTCGGCGTGTTGGCCCGAATGACCGCCAACTCTATATGCTGTCAGCAGTCTCGATGCCGCCCACGGCAGTACGACGAACGCCACAAGAAGCGAGAACAACATCGCTGCCGACGCACCCACAGGGATCGGTCGCATGTATGGGCCAGCCAGGCCGCGCACGAAGGCGTTGGGCAGGACGGCGGCGATCACAGCAAAGGTCGCGAGAATCGTAGGGTTCCCGACTTCGTCCACCGCCTCAACCACGATGTCCATTACGGACCGCGCTCGGCTTTCCGGCAACCTGAAGTGTCGAGCAATGTTCTCGACCACAACGATGGCGTCGTCAACCAGGATCCCGATTGAGAAGATTAGCGCGAACAATGTGACCCGGTTCAGCGTGTAACCATACAAGTAAAAAACGCCAAGCGTGAGCGCCAGGGTTACCGGCACAGCCAACAGAACGACTGCCGACTCACGCCAACCCAGCGCCAGTGCAATCAGCAATGTGACCGACAATGTCGCGATCAATAAGTGCAACATGAGTTCGTCGGACTTATCCTTTGCAGTCTCTCCATAGTTGCGCGTGACCGTAATGTTGAGGTCGTTCGGAAGCACGTAACCGCGGAGCGAGTCGACATTATCCAGGAGTCGCTTGGAAATATCAGTGGCGTTAGTACCTTTACGCTTGGAGAGAGTGATAGTCACCGCGGGATACTCCACGCCAGGCTTCTGTTCTGCTCCACCGCGAGCATTCGCAAACAAAACGTAAGTATTCGGCTCTGCTGGGCCGTCTTGGATTTTCTCGGCTACGTCACGCAGGTAGACCGGACGTCCGGCGTGAACTCCGACCACGACCTGATTCAGATCTTCGAGACTCGTGAAGAAAGTGCCCGCCTCCACCTGGAACTCGCGATTGGCGTGCGCGAAACTCCCGGCTTGGCCGCGGTTATTCGTGTTCTGGAGTTGTGTCACGATCGCGCCCGGTGTGAGACCGTATGCTGTGAGCCGTTGTGTATCGAGCACGACTCGTACTTGCCTCGGCTCCCCTCCGATGATCTTCGTTTCAGAAACGCCGTCCAGCGGCTTGAGTGAGTTTTCGAGTTCACCTGCGATTCGACGCAGATGGTATGAGTCGTAGTCTTTCCCCCACAGGGTTAGAGCCAGTATCGGTACATCATCAATCGAGCGGACCTTAATGATCGGTTGCGAGACGCCGGGTGGAATGCGATCGAAGTTGGAGTAGAGCTTATTGTAGGTCTGCACGATCGCATTTTCTTCTTTAGTGCCGACATAAAAGCGAATCACCAACATGCTTACGCCTGGATGACTGATGGAGTAGACGTACTCGACACCTGGCACATCGCGCAGCAGCTTTTCAGTCGGAACGCTGACCCGCTGCGCGACTTCTTCCGCTGACGCACCCGGCATCTGAACGAACACGTCGAGCATCGGAACGACGATCTGCGGCTCTTCTTCTCGTGGAGTCTTCAGAATGCTGAAAACGCCAATAAGTAAAGCGGCAACGATCACCAGAGGTGTGAGCTTCGAATCGATGAAGCCGTGTGCAATGCGGCCAGCCAGACCCAGCGCTCGCCGAGGCGGGATGCTCGACTTGAATTGTTTGTCAGCCATTACTCACCCTCGACGTGTTTGCTGTTCAGGTCCCGTTCACCCGGATTTGCTACAAACCATTGGCCGCTCTGGAGCCCGGATAAGACTTGGATCTCGGACCCGGAGGACTTTCCCAAGCTGACATAGCGGAGGCTGGCAACCTTGTTCTGGTCCAGCACGAAAACACCCTGCAATTGACCGCGTTGGACGACTGCCGAGCGGGGAATCAGCAGCGCTTGTTGCTGGCCGCGAGAAAACTGGGCCCGGCCAAACAGCCCCGAACGCAGCCGTGTGTCTAAAGGCAACTCGATCTTCACCAGGAACGAGCGACTCGCGGAGTCGGCGGTCGGGACGATCTGCGCTACCTTGCCCTTCAGTTCCGCATTGCCCAGGGCGTCGATCGTGACCGAAAGCCGCCCTCCTGTTCGTACATACCGCAGATCGCTCTCGTTGATGGCGACTTCCAGCCGATAGCGACGCACATCCTCGACAGTGAAGATCGGCATCCCGGGCGAAGCTAACGTCCCGGAATCGGCTTTCCTCTCCGCGACAACGCCGTCGAAGGGAGCTCGAATCCGCGCATTGTCCAGTGAGGTGCTAGCCTGGCTCAATACTGCTCGCGCCTGCGCCTGGCCTGCTTGTGCAATGTCCCGACGCGCGAGAGTAGCTTGGTAACGGGCATTCACTTCGTCGAATTCCTGTTGACTCACCACCCTCTGTTTGTACAGGTATTGGCAACGCTTCAACGTTGATTCCGCGAGGGCCAAGTCGGAGTCCGCTGCGACGAGTTGCTGCCGGGCAGCAAGCTCGGCTGCAGTGGCTCGGTCTACCGCGGCTCGCGGCTGGGAGTCGTCGATGACAGCGAGCACTTGACCCCGATAGACCCGGTCTCCTTCATGAACCCGGATTTCGACGATGTTCCCCATCATCTGACTCGCCAGATCGCTGGTCTGCGCAGCGCGCACTGTTCCTACCGCCTCCAGCACATCGGGAATGTCGTCTTGTTTGACGGCGAGCACAGAAACGTCTCGCACGGTTTCTCTGGATGGCACTTCCGCTTGCTGCTCAGTTGAGCAACCGCTGCTGCCGAGCATCGCGGCTACTATCAAACAGCCGAGTCTCAGTCCTGTGTTGTTCGCATTCATGGCATCACCGAAAAGCAAGATTCAAGTTCCGCTGCCCCATTTCGATCGCGATCACTGCCAGCCGCAGATTGCAGCCTGTTCCGACAGCCACACCCGTGCCTCAGGCTCGGATCGCAACCACCTCCAGGTACTCCGCTGCAACTACGGTCAGTTCCTTCCCCCCGCGATTGTGTTCAGACCACAACACTTCCAGTTCGTTGCGCAAGCTTTTCGCCGAATTTTCATCCAGCGAGGCGAACGCCCGATTTGTCGGCCCATAATACTGACGGAACAATTCGACCACTTCAGGCGGCGGGAAGGGGTAGGTGAAGTTATAGTGACGGCGTGTCATTTGGAGGTCTGAAACCCCGGGCCCCAGCCTTTCGCGCACTACACTCTCATCACCCCACAACACTGGAGCCGGCATGCCGGAAGGAGCGATGAACTTGGCAAAGGTTTTGAACATTTGTCCCACGAATCCTTCGCGCGTCCAATTTCCCATGGCGATGGTGCCTCCGGGACTGCATACTCGCAGCAGCTCGCGAGCCACGAGTTCCGGCCGAGGGGCAAACATCGCTCCTACCAGACTGGTTACGACGTCGAAACTGGCATCCTCAAATGGAAGCTCTTCCGCGTCGCCTTCAATGAAACGGGCATTGACACCCTCCGCCTTGGCCCGCGCCCGTGCGCGTTGTATTAGGTTCGGCGCGATGTCTACGCCGGTAACGTTCATTCCATCACGCGCCGCCCATAGCGCAACCTGACCCGAGCCGCAAGCCACATCGAGCAGCTGGCTTCCGGCGGGAATATCTAGTTGTTCGTAAAAAATGCGTGCGCCCTGCTCCATATAGCGCGAGAAGCGGTCGTAGTCTCCGGCCATCCAGGTTTCTTTCAGGCGTGTCTTCAGACCGTCTATTTCCAGTACAGTCGTAGTTGTGCTCATGTTTCCTCCGGTGTCTTTAGGTATTTACTTCTTGTCTGCGGTAAGGGCGGTTGCCTCCGTGCGTCGCGGCGTCAAAACGGCAAGGACGGCCGCCACAACCAATAGGGCCGGGACATCACCCCAAAGGTGTCCTCTTTGGTCGGAGTTCGCCAGAGCCTGCGCTGCCATAATGCCCGCGTGCACTACGCTGGACCACACCGTGAACCAGATAAGGCTCAAGTGTGCGAGCGGATTGCGGCTCGCAATCAACAGAAATACGCCCAGCGTTGCGTAAACTCCTAGAATCATCTGCAGGTAATGTGGCAACTGATGCGAATGTCCGGTGTGCCAGGACCAACCGGACGGCCAAACGATGACAAACGCGTAAATCCCGGCGATGAAGGTCAAACCCACCAGCCGCAACGCGATACGCAAGTACCTGGTGCGATCGGGTTCGGCCACGTTTGTTACTCTTGAGGATGGCGAATAGGACTGCGGCTTTCGGGCTAAGGCTTCCCCGAGTGGTATCCCTTGAATGATTGGCATACTTCATCCTCCACTATGTTCGAATTTTGAATCGACCAGCGATGTTCTGCTTCAGCTGATTCGACGTAGCTACTATGCCGCAGGATTCCTGCGGCGCTTGTCCGCGCGTCCGGCTTTCTTGCCCACAACGCAACTGCCGTATGATGGCTTGCTCTAGAGTCCGGAAAGGTTTGCCGGCGTTCTGCGGGGGACGATATGGATGTGCTGTCCGAAGTCTTGAAAGTGGTCAAGCTTCAGGGAGCGATGTTCTACAACGGAGAATTTTCCTTTCCCTGGGGTTTTTACTCGCCACCCTCTCGCACGGTCGCGCACTATGTAGCACCAGGTGCGAGGCACGTCATCATTTATCACTTACTCACGGAAGGGCATGCCTCTGCCCGGTTGGTAGATGGCCAGAGCATCATTCTTGAGGCCGGCGACATTGTGATCTTTCCCCATGGCGACGCGCACATCCTAGAAAACGGCCCTGCGCCGAAGGCTGTGGACATGGAGAAGGAACTAGATCGAATTTTCTCCCAGGGGTTGAAGCTATCGCGCCAGGGCGGCGGAGGGGAAACTACGAAATTCGTGTGTGGCTTCATGGCCTGCGAGCCGCGACTAAGCCAAGTTTTTCTTAGCGGCTTGCCGCCTGTGTTCAAAGTCAGCATCCGTAACGATGCGTCGGGCAGATGGTTGGAAAACTCGATCCGCTTTTCTGTGAACGAGGCCGACGCTTCTCGCGCCGGTGGAGAAGCGGTCTTGGCCAAATTGTCGGAGGTCTTGTTTGTTGAAACACTGCGGACCTACATCGCGCACCTTCCAGCGGACCAAACTGGTTGGCTGGCTGGCGCCCGCGATTCGGAGGTCGGAAAGACGTTGGCGCTAATGCACCGGAATCCGGCGCAGCCGTGGACCATTGCTTCTCTGGCAAGAGAAGCGGGGCTGTCCCGCTCGGTGCTAGCGGAGCGCTTCCGTCATTACCTCAACGAGCCTCCAATGGCGTACCTCACGCGCTGGCGACTTCAGTTGGGAGCGCAGATGCTTGCCTCGACCAGTTATTCGGTCGCGCAGATCGCATCCGAGGTCGGCTATGAGTCCGAAGCCGCCTTTAACCGGGCTTTCAAACGCGAGTTCACAGTTCCTCCCGCGCGTTTCCGCAGCCAATCGAGGTCTGCTCAGGCGCAGCCGCCCCGGCCAGAGAACTCCAAGCTAACGGAATATTTGGATAGCAAGACAATAATCAACCCTAGGGCACGTTGACTGTAGAGTCTTGCAGGCCGTGATTTCTGGTTGGGTTTTCAGCGCGGCCCCAGAGTCTGTCTTCGTCAGCACCGCGTGTGCTGACCACAAATACATAGCGAAGTCAGTCAGTGGCTGCGCCTGTGCCCTTGCCATCCCAAGAATGCCCCGAGTTCTTCGACGAAGATTCCCCAGGCTGGTTCATTCGCGAGAAGAAGATGATTGGCACTCGACAACGGAACAAATCTCGCGTTTGGAATCTCTGCTGCTAGTATGCGACCCTCGTCGGGCGGCACCGCGCGGTCGCCATCGCTATGAAACACGATCGTCGGAACGGAGACCGATGGAAGCAGCGCACGGACATTGATCTTGTCGCATGCTTCCATGATGCGTGCTGCATTTTCCGGGGACGCTGACACGCGGCGTAAGGCGTTGAACCATTCCTGGTGTTCGGGAGTGGCATTTTGTGGCACGTATAGGTCGGCAAAATTGAAGGAGAAGGCTGGATTCTTGGTCCCCCAGTCCAAACGTACCAGCGTTTCAAACGCCTGACGCGCTTTTAGGGCCTCAGGATTGTCTCTGTGCTCAAAGCCACGGCTATAGGCACCCACCAGGATCAGGTGACTCACGCGTTCCGGATGCTCTACTGCATAAGTAATGGCCGGAGCTCCGCCCTGCGAGATCCCCATTAACGCGAACCGGTCAATGCCAGCTGCCTCAACGACGGTCTCCAAGTCCTGTGCCCAGGCTTCCGAAGACATCTCTTTCACTTCCCAGTCCGATAGCCCATTACCACGCTCGTCGTAGCGAACGAAGCGGTGGTGTTTTGTCAACTCGGCGATCCAGTGCTTCCAGACGGGGCTTTCCCACTCATAGTCCAGATGATTAAGCCAGTTGGCAGCTTTGACGAGCGGATAACCCGAACCAACGGTTGCCCATGCAATGCGGACGCCGTCGCGAGTGGAGCAGAAGCGGATTTCCTGACGTGCAGGGGATTCGGCGGGGCGGCCTTCAGGCTTTGGCCCTTTCGCATTCAACGCAATCTCCGTAACCGACGCGGCGAAGCGATAGCCCACACGAGGCACGGTCTCTATGTAGGACTGCCCTGTCGCGGGTTCGCCCAGCGCCTTGCGCAGCAGGGAGATGTTCTTGTTGAGGTTGTTCTCCTCCACGACCGTATCCGGCCATACCTGCTGCAACAGGTCTTCCTTTCTGAGCAGGCTGCCAGCATTCTCCACAAGTACGCAGAGGGTTTCGAATGCCTTCAACTGGAGCGGAACTTCAACCCCCTGACGTAGTAGCCGGTGCTCTGCGACATCCAGCTGGAAGGGCCCGAACTGATAGAGACTCGCCGTTCTGGGCATACCGTTCACAAAAAAATAACAAAAAAGCAACTGTGCCGGAAGGACGCGGGGGAACACGATCCTGCTTAATGCATGAGTGCGGCGCGATCAAATCTGCACGCTGGCATGATTTTCGATCACGCGACGAGCAAATTCAAGAGCAGGAGAAATCAGCAATGACAAATTTCCTTCCGGACCAAAGCTTCTATCCCTCAGCGCAGATGGCCATGCAGGCTGTCCCGGAAAAGCTGGCATATGTCGCGATGTTGAACCCGAACCCCAGTTTTCCCGACGGCATGGCCGTCGTTGACGTAGACCCCGCGTCCAAAGCGTATGGAAAGGTTATCCACCAACTGGACATGCCGAATGCGGGGGACGAACTGCACCACTTCGGCTGGAACGCGTGCAGTTCCTGTCTCTGCCCCTACTCGCCGCACCCGCACATGGAGCGGCGGTTCCTGGTGGTTCCGGGACTGCGTTCGTCGCGCATTCACATTCTCGACACCAAGCCGGACCCGGGAAAGCCAAAACTGGTCAAGGTGATTGAGCCTGAAGAGGTCAAGAGAAAGTCCGGCTATAGCCGGCCGCACACGTCTCACTGCGGGCCGGATGGCGTCTACATGAATGCTCTGGGATCGGTAGATGGTAAGGGACCCGGCGGGATCTTCGTTCTCGACCCCCAGACGTTCGAGATCAAGGGCGCATGGGAGGCCGATCGCGGACCGCAATACCTAACTTACGACTTCTGGTGGCACCTGGGACACGACACCATGATCACCAGTGAATGGGGAACCCCGGACATGGTGGAAGACGGCGTGAACCCAGAGTTGCTGCTCGCCGGCAAGTACGGGCATGCACTGCACGTGTGGGACTTGCATAAGAGGCGGCACCAGCAAGTCTTGGAAATGGGTCCGGAGTATCAGATGGCGCTCGAATTGAGACCCGCGCACAATCCGAGTGAAGCGTACGGATTTGTGGGTGTGGTCACTTCATTGAAAGACCTTTCGGCCTCCATCTGGTTGTGGCATCGTGAAGGCTCCAACGGCAACGGTACTTGGAAGATCCGCAAAGTGATCGAGATTCCGGCCGAGGCTGCTGATCCCGAATTGCTGCCGCCGCTGTTGAAGGGCTTCAAAGCGGTTCCACCATTCGTGACGGACATCAACCTGTCGCTCGATGACCGCTTTCTGTACGTTTCGTGCTGGGGCACCGGCGAACTTCGGCAGTACGACGTGTCCGATCCCTTCAATCCGGTGTTGACAGGATCGGTAGCACTCGGCGGCATGGTACGGCGTCAGGCGCACCCGAAGCAACCCGAACGCCAACTGAACGGCGGTCCGCAAATGGTCGAGATCAGCCGGGATGGGAAGCGGGTGTTCGTTACCAACTCTCTTTACCGCACGTGGGATGATCAGTTCTATCCCGACGGAATTCGCGGTTGGATGACGATGCTCAATGCGGACCCAAGCGGCGGAATCCGAACTGATGGCGGGTTTCTGTTGGAGACCGAAAACCTCCGCCCTCACCAGGTTCGTTTGCAGGGCGGAGACGCTTCTTCGGACTCCTACTGCTTCTCGTGAGGATCGATGCCATGAGTGAGATGACAATGTCTTGGGCGGTTCTATTGGGGCTGGGGGCTTTTCATGGCATCAACCCCGGCATGGGATGGCTGTTCGCGGTGGCGCTCGGAATACAAGAGCGCCGCCGCGGTGCAGTCTTTTCAGCGCTGTTGCCGTTAGCACTGGGCCATGTGCTGGCCGTCGGCGCGGCGATTGCCGTTGCGCTTGCTGTCGGTGCCGTCATTCCACTCGACTGGCTGCGCTGGCTGGTCGCCGGGATACTGGTGGTTCTCGGCGTGAGTCGGCTGTTCCGGCACCACCACCCGCGTTGGGCAAGCATGCAAGTGAGCTTCGGGGCCTTAACGCTTTGGTCGTTCCTGATGGCTTCAGCGCACGGGGCGGGTTTGATGGTGGTGCCGGTGTTTCTCAATATGCCGATGGCAGCCGCTCATCAGGGCCACCATCAGGCGATGGCTATGTCGTCGATGACCCCAACGACTGCGCTGCTTGCGACATCGGTTCACACGATTGGATACCTGCTAGTGACGACAATCGTTGCTGTCGTTGTCTTCGAGAAGATTGGGGTCGGCATCCTGCGCAATGCGTGGTTTAACCTCGATCTTGTTTGGGCAACCACATTGCTGGGGACAGGATTGATCGGCGCCTTCGTGAGTTAGGGCGGCCGGGGCGTGTCTGGGGTTGCATGGTAGCTCCACTGCAGGCCGATATTTCTTCAACCGTTCTGACCGTAACAGGTGTATCCGTGCGCTTTGACCTTGCGTTGTATGCCCGGTAAATCTGGTCAGCGCTCCGCGTCCGTGCGGCGAAATGAAACAAAATCCCACGTTCTCTTGGGCGTCAACGTTTGTTGTCAAATAGTATAGACATTCCCGTCGGTGGCTCGAATCTCGTAGAAGATGCGATCTGGGTTGTACCACCGATCGAGCACGGCCTCGAACCGTGCGACGTTCTGGCCGGCTGGCGGTCTCCCGGGGGTTCACCTCGAAGCGAGGGACCCAAGCCTCGGTATTCCAATCAACTCGTTTGCAGTTTCGAACTCCTCCAGTACCGCAGAGGATCCCACGCCAAAAAGACCACTCAGAACTAGGAAGGTCTGCGTCGTGGCAATAATGATACTAATTATGGCAACGTTGCCTTTACTGTAAATGTGCCATGGACCTCTAATCTCCCAGGCCGACACTTCGGCTAGAGAGAATTGAGATGATTTCACTTGGATTGTTTGTGCGAGTCGAAGCAAAACCCGGGAAGGAGAAAGACGTTGCCGCCTTTCTGAAGCAAGGCCTTCAAATGGCAAATCAGGAACCGACCACCGAACTCTGGTTCGCGCTGCGTCTGGGACCCTCCACGTTCGGCGTCTTCGATGCGTTTGAAGATGAGTCGGGGAGGCAGACTCACCTCAACGGACCGATTGCGAAAGCGCTGATGGCCAACGCACCAGATCTCTTAGCTGGGCCGCCCTCCATTGAAAAGTTAGAGATTCTGGGAGCCAAGCTGCCGGGAGTTCGAAAGGCAGCGTAAGTTTCAGGCGGCTTTGATCATTGGCAGCGATGCTGATAGCCGCATATGCTTAGCAATGTCAAAACGGTGGGAACGAGCGAATTGACTTGAGGTGTCGGGGCGTAGCTCACAGGTTGAGCGACGCCCACGCCTCCTTCATCGAAAAAAGCTAGACCGGGAGCACGTCCCGCAGGTTCATTGCACTATGTACTCAGGACGGCTCGCTGGCACCATGAGCAAGAAAGCCGGACGCGCGGGTAAGTATTCGGCGCGATCGGCGCCGCATAATAAGCCTTGTTGAAGGGTTTGTAGAAGTGAAATAGCGCTTCAGGCCAATGCAAGTATAGAAGTGAAGGAGATTACCAATGCCAAAGACAGTCGAAGATGTTAGTCAACACGGAAGCGCGACCGACAGCGCTGCCAATTACAAAATCAGCAATTCCGCAAGCCGCCGCGGGGAATCGCTGGCTGCTCGCATCGAAGAAGGAGCTGCGGGCCTGGTGGCTTTCGCGGAACGGATTTCAGACGCTGAATGGAACAAGCCTGTGTCGGCGACGGACCAGCGCTCCGTTGGCGTTATTGTTCACCATGTCGCCAGCATGTATCCAATCGAGATTGACCTAGCGCGAGCAGTCGCCAGTGGCAGATCCGTTTCAGATGTCACATGGGAGGCCGTCGCACAGTTGAATGCCAAACATGCCGGGGATAACGCTCAAGTGTCGAAGTCAGCCGCGCTCGAACTCTTGCGGCAGAACAGCCGCGAGGCGGCCGCTGCAGTACGAACTTTCACGGATAGAGAACTCGACACCGCGGCACCGTTCTCGCTGAGTTTTGGCGCGCCGATGACGGCTCAGTTCGTTATTGAGGACCATGCCATGCGGCATAGCTGGCATCACCTGGCGGCGATTCGGAAGGCATTAGGCCGCTAAAAGCGCAAGCCGATCGAGGCATAGATACGGCCGCGTCTCGGGCTTGCACCCCCTGACCGGCCGTTTCAGGCGGTTCGCTTGATTTCCCTGATTCCGAGTTTCAACCGGCGCCGCAAAAGGTTCCGCAGGGTGGTGGCGTCGGCATATCCGACGCGGGCAGCCACCTCATCGACGCTGGCGTTGCTGGTTCTTAGCAAATGAACGGCGCGCTCAACCCTTAGACTCTGAAAATAAGAGAGCGGGGATTTGCCCAGAACCGCATGCATGTGGCGCGCCAGGGTTCGCTTGCTGGATGCAACCGCCCGGGCAGCATCGTCCAAGGAGAATCCGTGCTTTAATCTGGCGCGAGCCCAATCTTCGAAGCGCTGGACTAAGGGATCGGAGTGGACCAGGTGATCGGTCAATGCGTAGGCGGACTGAGTTGGCCGGGAATCGACGATGAGGTATTTCGCCGTCATGGAAGCGAGTTTCGGGCTGACTCCCCGGATAATCCACAAGGCAAGGTCCATGTGGCTCAGGGCAGCTCCCGCCGTGACGAAACGGCCGGACTTTACGATCATTTGCGATTCGTCGAGCGACACGCTCGGGTAGCGCTGACGGAACATTGGTACGAGCCACCACGTGGTAGTAGCGCGTTGATGATCGAGCAGGCCGGACTCCGCCATTACGAAGGTCCCAATGCAGGCGGCCGTCATCGTCGCGCCTTTTCGAGCCCACTGCCGCAAAAGAACAGCGGCATCTCGAATCTCCGGCCGGGCGAGTGCTGCCTCTAATGGCCCGGGCATCTTGAACCCAATCGCCGGAACAACGACGCAGTCAGGCGCCTTTGAGCCAATCGCCTGTACCGGTACAGTCAGGCCTTGCGAGGTCTTGACTGATTTAGTTACGGCGACAATCTTCACTTCAAATCGCTCGCCTGAGAAACCGGACATCTCAGCGAGTTCATTGGCCGTCTGAAAAGCATCGAGAACGGCGGACAGTCCTAAATCGAAAACATCGTCGAGCACAAGCACTTGAACGCGCATGGCAAGTATGGTACCAAAGGGTCCATTGTTGCCTCCACGAAGAATCCTGCCGGCAGTTGCAGCCGTCAGGAAGGCAGTGCGATTGGGAACGCCCTAAGCCATAAGAGATCCGACCCAATAGGTTTCCAGTCGCAATTCGGTTTCCTTCGGTCTCTGGAGGTCGTCTTCGGAAACCTGAGGCCCACAGTCATCGGAAACCACCGCAACAGTATCCAAGCTTCCAAAGCCCGCAGGCACCTTGTGCAGATTGCGCGGATATGAAATTTGCGCGGGAGGCGAAGATGCGTCGTTGTCGGGATAATTTGCAGATCTACGGAACGTTTGGTGACAAACGCAACTCATATATATGCCGTGCAAAAGACCTTCTTTGCAAGCCTTACCGCATTTGCTTAGTCTTAGCGCTGTCCGCTCTATATCCGCATGGACGTGTACAGCTGTCGTTCTGAACGGGTGCTCAGACGAGTTACCGCACCCTCAAATCGGCGTAGTCTCGCCAAACCCGATTTCAGCTGACATGGTGTCTGTTGTGTTGAGCGTCGCGGGAACGGGATTTGTCCCCCAATCCGAAATTCAGTGGAACGAAAATCCACTGCCGACCACGTTCATCGACTCAGGTCACCTGCAAGCGAGCGTGACGCAGCAGACATTTGATTCCTTCGGGGGCAAGCGGGAGTAACGTGATGGTCTCAGTAGTGTCGCCGGGAACCAACTCTGTTGTGGGGTGTCGAAATTGGGGGAACTCTAGCACCCTAATTCTCACTATTAACTATCGCCATTAAGTAGCAGGCCGTCCGAATTGAACACACATTTGCCCGCCTTGACTCGATTGGAGCGGCGAACCTCAACACGGCTGAGATTGGGCCGACGCTTAAGCGGACTTCGGCGCTGGTCACAGAGTGGTCACAAAACTGGGGCCACCTCGACAGCTTAAATTATTGACTAATAGGGATACGCTGGTTGGGCGATGGCTTCTGTATCGCTCTGCGCGACTGGGACATCCTGAACCGGAACGAGGTCAAGAACAGGACGCCCGGCCGCGAGTTCTCGCGCCGGGCATCTTCTTTGTGTTCTGATTATAGAGGTCGGACGTTTTCTGCCTGAAAGCCTTTGGGCCCCTTGGTGACGTCGAACTGGACCGTCTGGCCTTCTTGAAGGCTGCGAAAACCGCCTGCCTGAATGGCCGAAAAATGCACGAAAACATCGTCGCCGGACTGGCGGCTGATAAAGCCGAAGCCTTTGGCATCGTTAAACCACTTCACTGTTCCTTGTTCCATTGTGTTTCCTGTTTCTATTGTTTTGAATTTCTGCTGAGAAGAATCGCTGCGAGTAAAAAGGGGTAACGCTGGTTGGCGGACCGACTTCAACTACGGTGAATCAAACTAAGCTGATAGTGTTTTGATGTTCGTGCTAGGAGAAACGATTCATTCTTGCATGGCGGCGCTGCCCTGAAAAATTATCATCCACGCACCTGAGATCTTTTGACCCTCCGCACTGGCTCTGGAGAACGGTTAGAAGTCACGCCGGAGTAGCCACTTCACTCCGCCAGATGCTTGAGCTCTTTTTGAACGCCAGCATCAGCATCTCATTCCGACAACACAATCTGCTGGCTAATCTCGAAGCTGCCGCTGACGGACGGAACTCCCGTGTTAGGCTGACCGCCGCCCACTGAGACTGTGTACTTGCCCTGGGCCTCGATGATGTCACCGTCCTCCGTCACCATGCTTAGGTCTCTCGGGCTCAGGTGAAATTCGACGGTTTGCTTTGCCCCCGGTTCTAAATGGATGCGCTGGAAGCCGCGTAACGCCCGGATGGGTGCGCCTGGGACATCCGGAAACTTCAAATAAAGCTGCGCCACTTCATCACCCGCGATCTTTCCAACATTTGCAACAATGACAGAAGCGTCGAGCGAGTTTCCTGCGGTGACTGGTCCGTTCGGCAGGGTGAGATCGCTGTAGCTGAAAGTCGTGTAACTCAGCCCGTATCCGAATGGCCACAGCGGCTCGCCATCGAAGTACCGGTAGGTGCGGCCTTTCATCGCATAGTTTTCGAAATGAGGCAGTTGATGAACATCCTTGTAGAACGTGACAGGAAGGCGTCCTCCGGGATTATTCTTGCCGCTCAGGGTCTCAGCGATTGCGGCTCCGCCTTCCTCGCCCGCATACCATGCTTCTAGGATGGCATTGGCATGGGCCTTCTCCCAATTCACTCCGAGCGCACTGCCATTCATGAGCACGACAACGAGCGGCTTACCCGTCGCCGCGACAGCTTGCACCAGGTCTTCTTCGGGTTTGGGCAAATCCAGAGTGGTGCGGTCTCCACCTGAAAATCCCGGCTGCTCAACCGGCATCTCCTCGCCTTCGAGACGGCTTGTGATGCCTACGACGGCGACCACCACGTCCGCATTCCTGACAGCCGTTACGGCGGCGGGATCAGGGACACTGTTTACGGGGGCCCAGATCAGTTGCGCTTCATGCTTGCCCTCGTCAAAACGGCCGTAACTTACATCGAGTTTGACGGGATGCCCTTTCTCAAGATGAACCTGACCGAGATGGGTATTGTTTCCCCATCCTGCTGCCACGACCTTATCTTCTACCGAGACTGTTGCGAAGCCATCGGCCTTGATGCCGAGGAGGTAGTCGCCAGTAGCAATCGGATTCAGCAAGCCGCTCCATTGCACCGACAGCGTTTTGGTTGACTTTGCTTCTTCGGGCAGGTTGGAGTCGTTCAGGTTCACACCCGGTTCGACTCGCGACGCGAGCGGCGTCGTTTTGGAGTCGAAGCCCGGACGCGAGCCGTACTCTGCTTTAAAGCCCGGCTTGCCGTCAGGCGTGGTTAGCGCGGATGAAGGCACTGGATCGCCATGGTTTGAGAGAAACTGACTTCCGGGAACATACGTGATCTTTGCCTGCGGAAACTCCGCTTTCATTCCTTCGAGTACGCTTATCGTCTGCGTGGGTGTGCCATTATAGTTTCCAAGCAGAACCGCAGTTTGATCCGCCAGCGGCCCGACGATCGCAATGCGCTTGGCCGCTTTGAGCGGTAGCACGCCGTCGTTCTTCAACAGGACCATCGACTCATTTGCCATGCGGCGCGCGAGAGCTCGATGATCTGCGCTATCGAGAACCTTCTCGTCGATCTTGCTATATGGATCCATCTCAGGCGGATCGAACATGCCGAGACGAATGCGCGCCGTGAAGAGGCGAACGAGCGCGGTGTCCACTGCGCCCTCGGGCAGATAGCCTTGTTGGACCGCGTCGATGTACGGGTGGTAATCGTGGTCGTCCGTCACCTTGGCGAAGTCGATACACTCATTGTCCATGCCGCGGATGAGCGAGATCGCTGACGCCTCCGGCTGAGTTGGGCGGTAGTGGTGATCCCGGAATATGTTCCGGACCGCATCGCAGTCAGAAACCACATAGCCCTGGAAGTTCCATGCGCCGCGAAGCGTTTTCTGTAAGAGAAACTCGCTGGCACAGGCGGGCTGCCCGTTGATGGCATTGTATGCACACATGACGGACCCGGCGTGCCCCTCGACAACAGCGGCGCGAAAAGCGGGCAAATACGTGTCTAACTCGTCGTGCTTGCTGACGTCCACGTCGGTGAAATGGCGCGTCGGCTCAGGGCCGCTATGCACGGCAAAATGCTTGGGCGTCGAGATCGCCCGATAATAGCGAGCATCGTCGCCCTGCAACCCGCTGACAAAGGCGACTGCCATGCGGCCGCTGAGGAATGGATCTTCGCCGTATGTCTCCTGGCCGCGCCCCCAGCGAGGATCGCGAAAAATATTCACGTTGGGCGACCAGAAGTCGAGACCGTGAAAAATCGGGAAGGTTCCCTTGCGTAAGGCCTGAATGTGAACGATTCGCGCTTCCATGCTGATGGCGGTGGCCATCTCGTGAATTCGGGGTGTATCGAAGGTCGCGGCGAGTCCGACAGGTTCCGGAAACTCTGTCGTGCCGTCAACTGCTACGCCATGCAAGGCCTCACTCCACCAGTCATAAGCTGGGACATTCAGGCGCGGGATAGCGCGTGACTGGTTCACCAGCTGGGAGGCCTTCTCCTGGAGGGTCATGCGGTGGACCAGATCGGCCGCGCGCTGTTCCGGCGACAGCTTGGAATCCATGTAGGGCAAGTTGGAGGTGTCTTGCGCGAAGCCGGCAAAGCTCACAAGCGCGATAAGAGACGAGAGGAGGGCTGTTGACAGATTGTTCATTTCGCCTCTCCGGTCTGAAAAAGTCTCGGCGCGAAGTCCTTCAGGTCACGCCGCCACGTCTGCCATTCATGATCTGTGCCCGGTGATTCGTAGAAGACGTGCTGAATGTTCGCCTCCTGAAGAGAAGCGTGGAGCCGAAGCAGGCCCGCGCGCATCCTTTCGGGTTCCTGTGTCCCAACGCCGAGCCACAATAAATGCACTTTTTTCGCGAATGCGGCGGGATCCGCGAATACGCCGTTGTAATCAGACTTGGGATCGAGTCTCCTGTCTCCGAGGACCAGCATCCCTCCTGCCCCACTGAACCCTCCGATGTACGAGAAAAGGTCAAGATGATTCAACGTGATCTGGAACGTCTGCATTCCTCCCATGGAGAGCCCGGCCATGGCACGGTGATCGCGATCGGAAAGCGTCCTGAAAGTCGAATCAACATAAGCAATCAGCGCGTGCGTAACGTCGTCTTCGAATGCCGCTGCCATGTCCTGCATCGCCTTCATCATTTCCGGGGAACCAAAAGGCTTTCCAGTCAGATCGGGCGGAGTTTGGCCCGCGCGCCGCGCGTATCCATACGCCATGACCACAATCATTGGTGTGCAATTTCCGGATGCGATCAGATTGTCGAGAATGAAATTGGCATTCCCTTGGCGAATCCATCCGGTTTCGTCTTCGCCGGCGCCGTGCTGGAGATACAGCACGGGAAAGCGCTCAGTCGTTCGCGCATCGTAATTCGGCGGCAAGTAGACTAGGGCGTGCCGCCACGTGCCGGTCACCTTCGAGTGGTACCAAACTTCCCGAACCTGCCCGTGGGGTACATCTTGAATGGAATAGTAAGTAGAGCCCGGCTCTGGAACCTCAACCGCACTGGCCTCCTTGGTTCCACCGAAAAATGCGTGAGTATTGAGGTCACTGACCTCGGCGCCGTCAATCGTCAGCGTGTAATAGTGCAAGCCAGGGACAAGCGGCGGTGTGGTCACCGTCCAGAAGCCGTCTGGCTGCTTCATCATGTCGACTTTCGGCCCGCTCCAGAAATTCAGCTTGACCTTGTTCGCGTCCGGAGCTTTTATGCGGATTTCGACTCGTCCCGCACTGTCAACGCGGGGATACTCTGCTCCCCAAACGTTCGTCGACGAGGGCTTGAACTCTTCCGGTACCTGCGCACAACAAAAACTCGCTACCAGCATGATTGCTATTGAAATGATTTTCATCTTGAAATCTCCTGACCTAATTCATGCGATCACGACTGCCACACACTCTCTATGTAGTAATGACGCAAGCCATGCGGCTCCGAGGGAACTCAATTCCCAAAGTTCCTTCAGCTGCTGAGAGTTTGATACCAAGATCACTGGGGTAAAGAAGTCTAGCCTCACCATACATCCACGGCACTTTCGTGGTTGCCGGACCATCGACTCTCCACACACCCATGTACGTTTGTTCCGGCGACCGCATTCCCAAACAAAGCTGAGCATCGGGATTTGTGCCATCAGACAACCCGAGGGGATAAAACGGCACTGCTCGGGGAATGTTCTTGCGTAGAACATTCTTATAGACCCGGATCCCTTCTGTTACCTGTTTCCATGCTTCAGGTGAAAGCGAGTTCAATGCCCCACTTTGGTGAATGCGGCACAACATAGCCGTGACCATATTGAAGCTGGCCTGATCGGCATCAGCATTCGATAGCGGATAAGACCAGATCGCGAGTTGTTCGGGTAGAACAGCGGCGGACGCGCCGACCAGAATCGCGGGGAGCTTCCGATAATTTTCCTGATCCGTCATGGACTGGATCTGAAGGCGGCTCAGCATGGCGTAATCCATACGTCCGCCTCCGCTACCACAGTTCTCAATGACCAAGTTAGGGTAGCGCTTCAGAACGTTGTCGAGCCAGGCGAGGTGGGCACGGTTATGCTCAAGTAGGCCCTGCCCGAAACTCTCGGCCGAGAGTTCGGTTCCTTGCAGCGAATCGACGTTGTAGTCCATCTTGATATAGCCAACGCCGTAGTCGTTTACCAGTCTCGCCATCACCTGGTCGAGATAAGCGCGCACCTCCGGGTTTCGAAAGTCCAGCAAATATCTCGAATTCTTTAGAACTCTCTTGTCATGGCGGACGAAAAACCAGTTGTCCGGCTTCTGCGCCAGGAGCGACTTTACTCCGGCCACCTCCGGCTCGAGCCACAATCCG
>C688J18823_10000149_pt1 | contig 37453 bp, 24 predicted proteins | sample HopSoiMetagenom1_FD_18823 | JGI IMG/M metagenome (IMG submission 18823) | reverse complement strand
TCGAAAGCCTTCCACATGCCAAGGAGTCCGACGCCGCCTCCCGTGGGATAAATAATGGCGTGCGGGATGCGCCAGCCGAGTTGCTCGGCGACTTCGTAGCCCATGGTCTTCTTGCCTTCGACGCGGTAAGGCTCTTTTGTCGTCGAGACGTCGAACCATCCATCTCTCTCCCAGAAGCTTGCAGCTTTCATCTCGGCAACTCTGCGGGCGCAGTCGCTGATGAGACCGTCTACCAGAGTGACGTTCGCGCCGTAGTAGTCGCACTCCACCCGATTGGCGAGCGGGACATCCCTGGGCATGAAGATGTGGGCTTCGAGTCCGGCGGCGGCCGCGTAGGCCGCAAGGGCGCCGGCGGCATTGCCAGCGGACGGAACCGCGAGTTTCTTCACACCGAAATGGCGAGCCATCGTTACAGCCGCAGAGAGTCCCCGCGCTTTGAAGGATCCCGTCGGGTTCAGGCCTTCGTCTTTGATGTAGACGTTCGGATACTCGCGGCTCGGGAGCATCGGAGTAAAGCCTTCGCCGAGGGAAACGGGATCAGCATGGGGAAGCAGTGCGTCGTACCGCCACATGGTGGGAGTGCGTCCGGCGAGACGCGCCGAGGAGAACGTGCGCTTGAGGGCGGGAAGATCGTAGCGAGCGTATAAGATTCCGGCATCTTTGAGACAGACTGACTGCGGTCGATCGGCGGGGTAACGCTCTCCGCAACGCGTGCACTCCAGATGCGTCAGCATGCGAGGTGAGTTTAGCAGAGGGAAGGAATCAGTTCTTGCTGACTAGTGGGCAGTTCTCACTTCATGAATTCCCTTTCTCTGACTTTGTCGGTAACGGCCCAGTTCAGGGGTCAGGGCCTGGGCAGCTCGTCTGTGCGGCTTTCTTCTTTTTTTCCAGCCATGGCAGATTTGAATCCGCGGATGCTTTCGCCCAGGCCTTCGCCGCGATGAGTTCGTCGGCGATGTCGGGGTTCTGTTTGTTCCAGACTTCGTCGAAAACTCGCACGAAGAGGCGAGGTCAGGAGGCATACATTTGCTCCTGTACTGACGCGAGTCCGATTACAAGCTCCGATTACACCTGGGGTCGATAGCGGGCCGGGACTGAACCTGGCGATGGAAACACATCGTACCGCAGGACTTCGGCTGGACCGCGGCGCCTTCCCTAAACAGCGTATAATTACTGCACCCAACCTCGAAGACACGCCAACAGCATTCTGCGCCTTCGCGATTGAGATCGAGAGGCGTTTGGTCGGCAACTCTAATGTTGGTACTGCCGGCGTGTCGCCTGTTAAGAGAGGCAGCGAATATTTGGCCTGCGGTCTGGGCAGACCGTGACCGTGGACTCGCATCAACTAGCAAAACCATAGGAGCCTTTATGTCCGCACGAAATGGAGATAAGTCGCGATTCCACAGGGAACGGAAACAGAAGATCGCGCGACGCAAGCGAAGCCAGGAGTTGCTGACGGCGCCAAAGCAAACCAACACGGGCAAGGCTCCAGCCCGGTCGACGCCCCGCTCGCTACCGGCGTAAAATTTCAGGTCCTCGCCAACGATCTGGTATAGAGCTGCGCCACGGATTTCGAATGGCGCACGCCTGAAACCGCGGCACCAACACTGAACGACTTACCGAGAGAGGAAAGCAATGAAGAACCTTTATGTTGGGAATCTCCCGCACAGCACGACCGAGGCCGACTTACGGAGCGCTTTGGAACCCTATGGCGCCGTCGAGAAGATTACGCTGGTGACCGACCGGGACACAGGCCGGTCCCGCGGTTTCGGATTCGTAGAGATGACCAATGCCGGGGAAGCCGAGCAGGCGATTGCGGCGCTGAATGGGAAAGATTTTGGCGGCCGTCCTTTGACCATCAATGAGGCGAAGCCAAAAGCGGATCGTCCCCGCGGCGGCCCGCGTTTCGGTGGCGGGGGTGGTGGCGGCGGCCGCGGTGGCGGCGGCGGTGGACGGGGTCGAGACGGCGACCGCGGGCGTTCCCGCGAGCGGCGCGAACCGCGGTGGTAAGAGCAGATCCGCTAAGCTTTAGGCAAGCGGTGCGCAACCTCGCGTACCATGACAATCATCAATTTAGGGGGGGCTGAATATGCCACGAGGCAGATCCACGTTCACAAAACGGCAGAAAGAACAGACACGGCAACAGAGACAGCGAGATAAGGCCGAGCGCCGAAGCCAGCGAAAACAGGACAAACCTGAGGCGGGGAGCCAGCACGAGCTCGATGAACTCCGCGCTGCCGCCGAAGCGCAGGCCGCGATGTTCCACATGGGCCACGAGGACGCGGCGTCGTATGAAGGCGATGGATCCGCGGAAGATCCAGTCAAATGAGCAGAGCGCGTCCAATGGCACGATGCGAGCCGTTGACTTCTGCAGGTGTTTTTGACCGTTTAAAGTAGCTACTATTTATGGCGTGGCCTCCACGGACCCTAGGTCCGCGGGGGCTTTGCTTTTGGTCTTCACTTTGAATAGATGAAGATGATTGACCTATATAGGTGGGGTGGATGGGATTAATAATGAGATCTGCCATCTTGAGGACAGAGGGCTGAACACGCAGGCCAAAGTTCCTAGCCATTCAACGTTATCGATCTGAACGGCGCCACGGCAGAGGCGCCGCCTAGGATCTTGATCTGAGCCGTTTTTATGCGCTATCGTCGAAGGGCTTGCTACCGATTTTGTCGAGTGCGTCCGTGTTTCTCGGAACGGCACATGGCTAAACGCCCCGCGGGACGAGCCGCTCAGTGAATCGAGCGAAATGCGCAGATCTCTAGAGTTTTGCAGGGCATTTCGGGTGCACACCAATTTGACCGGTTCTGGCTTCATCCTAGATGATTGGGACAATGGATATTGAACGCATCATCGACGACATTCAGCAGCTAGAGGAAATGTTAGAGGCACCGGATATAAGGCCGCTGAGTACAAGCGACATCGCCGCCGCGAATCGAAGGCACGATGAGGCACTAGCCCAAAGCCCGTGGTTCCGGTTGTGGCGGAGTTACGGCGTCTGCTGTCGGCCCGAGCCTCCCGTGCTTCAACTGCCTCAATAGTGCACGTGCGAAGGCGTCATTCCTCTGCGGCGGAAACATCGTATTTCGCGCCCCTGGTCACAAAACTCCCGGCTAGTGCTCGTGGGCACACTGCGGCCTTCCGTCGTTTCTCACCTTCCGGTGGATGTCTCTCCACATAAGTTCTCATCCAAGCCAGAATTGCGACAACGTAGCGCAAAACTTCATAACGAGTACGCCGCACTTCTAATTCGAAGGCGACGTTTCACGTCGAACTAATGTTCAGCCTGCTGCCGCTCCTCATGTCCCAGAAGTCGTCATGGTTTGTGCAGCCAGGCCGGAAGTTGTCCTTCGGCTGTATGGTGCAAATGAGAACTGTTCCGAAGCGGTGCGCTGGAATGTCATGGCGAGGCCGGCAGCTTTCCTGGCAGGCGCTACCGGAGAGATCGGCAAGAGGCTATTGCCAATGCGCGTGAGTGCAGGGCAGACCCCAGATCGCAAGTGTGAAGGTGGGGACGATTCTGAGTAAACGATTACTGGCGACAGCGGTATAATTCCCCGCACCGATCCAGATGGGAGGAAGACATCCGTGAATCCGAAGAAAAAAGAAATGTCCCGGCGGCAGTTTGTCACATCCGCGGCCGCCCTGGCTACTATGGCATCGTTTCCGGTTAAGGAGGCTATCGCTGCGATCGGGAAAGAAGCTGATGAGCCGCAGACATCACCTACTCCAACGGACAAGGCCGGCTGGCGAGACCAGGGCGTGGAGAATCTGGCGAAATCTCCTCATGCCAAGCTGCGCAATATTCCGGTGCGCGCGGTCACCATTCATGGCGGTTTCTGGGGAGCGCGCCGGGAGATCAATGTTAATAAGAGCATTCCCACGATGCACGATCTGCTCGAAGCCAACGGCCGCATGGACAATTTCCGCCGGCTCGTTGGCAACAGCAGTGCGGCTCAGCGCGGCCCCGTGTATTCCGACTCCGATGTTTACAAGTGGACCGAGGCAGTCGGGTTCGCATTGCAGTCGGGAGATCGCCCAGCGCTTCGGGCAAGTGCGGAGATAGTGATCGGGGAAGTGGTGGCCGCTCAGGAACCGAGCGGATATCTCAACACTTATTACGTCGGCGATCACAAGTCTTCGCGAATGCTGACGCAGACCCAGACCACCGGACATGAGCTTTACAACATCGGACACCTGTTGCAGGGGGCAGTCGCTTACTATCGCGCAACAGGCGACCGTAAGTTGCTGGATGCGGGTATCCGCTTCGTCGACGACTTCCTGATTCCCAACTATGGCTCCGCGCCCAAAAAGCCGATTGTCTCCGGCCATCCTGAAATCGAAATGGGATTGATTGAGCTCTATCGGATTACGGGTGACAAGAGACAACTCGATCTTGCCGGCTACATTCTGGAGGGAGACAAGAGGATGGATCTCCCAGAACACCGGACGATCTATATGTACAGCGGAACTCCATTTACAGAACGGACCAAGCTCGAAGGCCACGCAGTGCGCGCAATGTACGCATGTTGTGGTGCTACGGACTACTACATGGAGACGGGGGACGGTTCCTACTGGAATACGCTCGAAAAGCTCTGGAACGACATGTCCGATACCAAGATGTACGTCACGGGAGGTGTCGGCTCGCGGTCCGATGGAGAAGCATTTGGCGACGCCTATGAGCTGCCGAATTTCCGCGCTTACGGAGAAAGTTGCGCCGCGATCGGCAACATGATGTGGAATTGGCGCATGCTGTCTGTGACCGGGAATGCGAAATTTACCGATGTAGTCGAACGCGCTTTGTACAACGGCATTAACTCCGGAATGTCGCTCGATGGGGTCATGTACTGTTATCGCAACCCGCTGGCGTTCGATCCGTCTACGGGAGACAAGATTCGCAACCCATGGTATGACACAACGTGCTGCCCTCCGAATCTGGAGCGGACCTTTGCCTCATTGCCCGGATACTTCTACAGCACGAGCAGCGATGGAATCTACGTGCATCTCTACGACAACTCGGAACTGGACTGGCACCTGGAGAATGGTACGAGTCTGAAGGTCACGCAGAAGACGAACTATCCCTGGGATGGGAATGTCGAGATGACTGTGACGCCGTCCCAGCCCAGTGAGTTTGTTGTGTATGTACGCATTCCCGGATGGGTCGATAGTGCCCAGGTGGCGGTGAATGACAAATCTATAACCGGCGCGAAGGCGGGCGAATATCTGCCCATACGGCGCCGCTGGTCTGCAGGAGATCGCATCGGTCTGCAGATGGCAATGACACCGCAGGTTCTGGAAGCGAATCCCCGAGTGGCCGACGACACAGGCAGAGTCGCAGTTCAGCGTGGGCCGCTTATCTACTGTCTCGAAGAACTCGATCAGCCGAGCGGCGTGATGCTGAGTGACGTGGCTTTGCAAGTGGGCAAGCGTCCGGACACCGAGTTCCAGACCGAGATGAAAAATGACCTGCTCGGTGGAGTGCTCTTGCTGCGACATACGGGCTTGTCGTACGACAGAAACGAAGCGCCCAATGCTCTGTATTCGCGGTACACGGGAGCGACCGAAAGAACCAGGAGAATTCCACTTACCTTCATTCCGTACTACGCATGGGCGAATCGCCAGCCGACTTCCATGCAGGTTTGGAACCAGGTGGTCCGTTCTTGACTGCGGAATTGCGGTACGTGGGGGTCCCGAGGCAACACCAGAGAAAGGTTCAAGCGTAGTTGAGCTATGAATCAATGACGCCAGATTTCCGTGCGATTCCGAATCGCATGACGTATAAAGACCAGAGACGGAAGATTACGAGTCCGGCGAGTGCATAATGGCCGTATTCACCCTAAGGAAAGTCAATCTGACACTTGCGGTGGTCACTTTACTTTCCGTAGCGTCGGCGCAGACCGCGAGTAATCGCGTCGAAAGCATTACACTGACGCTGAGAGGAGGCGAGTTCGAAAGGGCTCTTCAGCTACTCCAGCCCGCGCTGCAAGCTTCCCCCAAAGATCCTCAGCTATGGACGTTGCAGGGGTTAGCTTATTCGGGCAAGGGCAATCAGAAGGCGGCACTCGTTTCTTATAATAGTGCGCTGAAAATTGCGCCTGATTACCTTCCCGCTCTCGAGGGCGCGGCCCAACTGGAATACGATGCCGGTCACGCAGCAGCGACTCCACTACTAGAGCATGTGCTGCGCCTGCGTCCCAACGAGACTACCAGTCACGCCATGCTCGCCGTGCTTGCCTATAGGAAGCGAGATTGCGCCACGGCGGTACAGCACTTCGCCCAAAGCGGATCTGTACTGGATTCGCAACCCGGAGCTCTCCATGAGTATGGCGCCTGCCTGATGGCGTTGAAACAAACCGAAAAGGCGATTGCTGTATTCCAGAGAATCCTGGCTGCGCATCCGGAGGATTCGCGTGCCAGGCGTGGCTTGGCAGTTGCCCAGCTTGGGGCAGAAAAGCCAAACGATGCTATTGAGACGCTGCAGCCGCTGCTTATGGCCAGTGACCCGGCGGTGAGCACGTTGCAACTGGCGGCCGCTGCATACGAGGCCCATCAGGATACACCGAATGCTGTGAAAACCCTTCGCAACGCAATTGTGAAGGAGCCGCGAAATGTCGGGCTCTATGTCGATTTCGCGAACATGGCGATGACCCATCAATCGTTTCAAACCGGAATTGAAATGATCAATGCGGGACTCAACCTGCAACCGGATGCCGCGGAGCTATATCTTGCCCGTGGCGTACTGTATGTGCAACTGGCTGACTACGACAGAGCGGAGACGGACTTCGAGAAGGCCGAGGCATTGGATCCGCAGCAATCTTTGAGCGCCGCGGCACAGGGAATGATTGCCGAGGAGAAAAATCAAAATAATCCCGAGGAAGCGCTCGCGACCGTGCGCTCTAAGCTCGCCAGGAAGCCGCGGGATCCCTTCCTCTGGTATCTGCAAGCGGCCATTCTCGCACAGAAAGCCCCGGCACCGGGAAGCCGAGAATTCCAGCAAGCTCTGCAATCAGCAAAACAGGCCGTGACCCTGCAACGTTCTCTCCTCGCTGCTCATAACGTCTTGGGGAAACTTTACCTGCAGGCTGGGCAAACCGAGTTGTCGATCAAAGAATGCCGGGCTGTTCTGCAGGACAGCCCGGCAGACCAGACGGCTTTGTATCATTTGGTACTTGCCCTGCGCCGGACCAATGACCGAAGTGAGATTCCCGAGTTGCTGAAGCGGCTTGCGAAAGCCCGGCAGGACGCCGCCAAGGAAGAAGCTGAGCACAACCGCTATAAGCTGCTGGTAGAACCAAGTACTCAGCGGAAGCAATAGCCGGTGTATGGATTTGCAGTAAACCTTTACTGCTACACACGCCCACCGCGATAATGGAGCCGCCTGCGACAGGCCAGTCTTATGACCATCACCCGCCGTTCGTTCGTCTTGCTTTCGCTCTGTGCTGCCGCCCAACAGGCGTTCGGGCAGCAGCAGGGGATAGCCTCTCGCGAGGTGCAAGCCCAAGCGAAGCCTACGCCTTCGGGACGACCCTTCAACGCGCATTTCACAGATGTGGCAAAAGCGGCCGGTTTACACGCGGCGGTAATTTACGGAGGCGTCGAGTCGAAGAAATACATTATGGAAGCGAACGGGTGTGGGTGCGCGTTCATCGACTATGACAACGATGGTTGGATGGATATCTTTCTGCTTTCCGGTACGCGCCTGGACGCCGACCCGCCGGAAGCGACCAACCGCCTTTATAAGAACAATCGAGATGGCACCTTCACGGACGTGACCGACAAGGCCGGACTTCGAGCCGCTGGGTGGGCAAACGGGGTGTGTATCGCAGACTACAACAACGATGGCTTCGATGACATCTTCTGCACCTACTACGGCCAAAACCGGCTCTATCGTAATAACGGCGATGGCACGTTCACAGATGTGACCAAACAAGCTGGCCTTTTGGATGCCGGACCCACACGCTGGGGAGCTGGCTGCGCTTTTCTGGACTACAACCGAGACGGTCACCTCGATCTTTTTGTGTCCAACTACATCCGATTCTCTTTCGAGCATGCACCGGCCCCCGGAGAGAACTCCACCTGCAACTGGAAGGGAATTCCCGTGAACTGTGGACCGCGCGGACTTCCCACGGGGAGGCACTCGCTATATCGCAACAATGGAGATGGGACGTTTACCGATGTCACTAAACAGGCCGGCATCGCGGGAGCGACCGAGAGCTACGGCATGACGGTGGTCACTGCCGATTTCGATGAAGATGGGTGGCCGGATATCTTTGTGGCCTGCGACTCTACGCCCAGCTTGCTGTTCATGAACAATCATGACGGCACGTTCCGGGAAGAGGGGGTGATGCGCGGCGTAGCGCTGAGTGATGATGGCATGGAACAGGCAGGCATGGGGGTCGGCATCGGTGATTACAATCTCGACGGGCATCTCGACATGTTCAAGACTCACTTCATCGGGGACACGAGCGGCTTCTACCGCAACGACGGCAAAGGAAACTTCGATGAAGTTACACGGCTGGCGAAAGTTGGGGTCGAAACCCGATTTACCAGCTGGGGGGCAGGCCTTGTTGATCTGGACAATGATGGCTATCCAGACGTGCTCTTCGTAACTGGCAGCGTCTATCCGGAAGTCGAGCGCAAACTGCCCCAATACCCTTACAAGACTCCGAGGGTTCTGTTTCGCAATCTGGGCAATGGCACATTCGAAGAGCTAGAGTCGCAGGCGGGCGAGGGAATTACGGCGGCCCACAGCAGCCGTGGGTGCGCCTTCGGAGATTTCGACAACGATGGCGATATGGATGTGCTGATCGTGAACATGAATGAACCGCCGTCTCTCTTACGAAATGACATCACAGTCAAGCAGAATTGGCTCAAGGTCAAACTGGAGGGTGTGAAATCCAACCGCAGCGCGATCGGAGCCCGGGTATTAGTCCGGTACGGCAGCAAGGTGCAGGCGCAGGCGGTGCTGAGCCAGTCCAGTTATTATTCCTGCAATGATCCGCGGCTGCATTTCGGTCTGGGTGCAGCCACGCTGGCGGACGTGGATGTGCGCTGGCCCAATGGCCTGCAGGAGCAGCACAAAAAAGTCCCGGCAAACCAACTCATAACCCTGCGCGAAGGGGCCGGCGTTGTGAAGAACAAAGGCTGGAGCTAGACGAACGAGACGGCTGCACGCCGTCGCAGCGGTCGTTCTCCAAAAAACTTCTTGACAGAGACGGACGGCAATATTTATACATTATCGCGCCCCGAGTAAACGTTTGCTCGGAGACCTCTTTTCGCGCCTCGCTTGCTACCGGCGCACATTTCAGGAGGCACCCATGCCAGGATGCATGCCGTCACGTCGCTTGTTCTGCTCAATGCTCAGCATCTTGCTTCTCGCGAGTGCAGCCTTTGCGCAGTTTACTGCCAGCATCCAGGGAGAAGTTCAAGATCCCAGCGGTGCAGGCGTAGCTAAGGCCACAATCCAATTGGTGAATACTGCCACCGGCGTCACCACCACCACGACTAGCGACTTGGGCGGCAACTATCGTTTCGTCAGTCTCGCTCCAGGGAACTACAAAATTACTGCCGAAGTTTCCGGCTTCGCCAGATCGGAAGCGACGGTCACGCTACTCACCGAACAGAACCTAAATGTCCCGCTCTCGCTCAAAGTCGGCACGGTCAGCGAATCAGTGGTCGTGAGTACGGAGGCCCCGATCGTAGACACGGCTGACAGCCGGGTGCAAATGACACTTGAGAATCAGGGCGTGGCACAGTTGCCGATCATCGGACGAAACCTCGTGACCCTGGTAACAATGGCGCCTGGCGTTTCAGGTTTAGGAACTAGCTCTTCAGGAAGCCCCGCGTCAGGGGTAGATAACTTTTCTACTGAAGAGCAGGTGGATGCCAGTGCGAATGGCCAAGGTCAGAACAACAATCAATATGTGATTGACGGCCTCGATGTGACGAGCGGAATCAGGCAGGGTGTGTTGAACCTGACCCCCCAGCCCGAATCGATCCAGGAAACCAGCGTTCAGGTGAATACGTTTTCTGTGGAGCACAGTCGTGCTGCTGGACTGCAGACGATTTTCACCACGAGGTCTGGAACCGACTCGTTCCACGGTTCCGCGGCAGACTGGTTCAATTATCAGGGAATGTACGCGAACCAGCACTTCGTGAGTTCGTCTGAGAGTCCTTACAAGCCTTTTCACTCGAACAACATGGATTTCGCGATTGGCGGGCCGATTATCCCTCACCGCAATAGCTTCTTCTACTTTGCAGTGGAGCCTCTCCGTTCATCGGCGAGCGCCGGGGGATTGGTGACCTTCGCCGATCCTCAATTCATATCTTTCGCGCAAACGAATTATCCCAACACGGTTGGGACGCACGTGTTGAATACGTACTTGCCTTCCGGAGTGGGGGGCGTCACGGTCCAGCAAACAGCTCAGGACGTCTTTGGTTCCGATCCGGGCGGGTGTGGCATTACAGCCGGGCAGAATGGCGTTCCGTGCACGCTGCCAATGATAGACCAGGGATCATTTGGCGCCACCCAGGTCCGGAACGGCACTCAATACTTCGCCCGTATCGATCAAGGATTCAGCAGAGACCGGATCTACGTCAGCCTATTCCGAACCCTGCTGCTCACCGGGGCTGCGTCACCGATGCCGCAGTTCTCGGCTTTGAACAACACCTGGCAGGTCGCTGGACAGGCCTCGTGGACCCACACGTTCTCCCCCACGACGTTGAACGAGTTCACGGCAGGGCAGAGCAGGGTGGAAGGAGTGCTGGGTAGCGGCGCGAAAGATTACACCGTGCCTTCGATTTCGGTGAACGGAATCAACGCCGACGGCGGCATGGCTTATGGCGTCGGCTTCGCGCAAGGTGATTTCATCCAGCACAACTATCACTGGCGCGACGTGCTCACCCACGTTCGTGGCACGCATACTCTAAAGTTCGGATACGAGGGTTGGTACGGAGATGACGTCGAACCTTTCCAGGGCCCATGGTCGCAGCCCAAATTCTCGTTCAACAATTTGCTGACACTAGCGCAGGATGCCCCCACCAACGAGGGGGGCATTTATTACAACCCATCAACCGGAACCCAGCAGCTGTGGAGCTGGGATGCGGCTTCCAGAACCTTCGGACTTTTCGTGGAAGACACGTGGAAAGCCAGAAAGAATCTGACGTTAACTTTGGGCCTCCGCTATGACGACAGCGGCAATCCCTGGTCGAAGAGCCCGACGACAGTCTTCGGGAATTTCTATCTAGGCACAGGCGACACACAGGAGCAGCAGATAGCGAATGGATACGCCAAGGCCACACACAACGCTTTGCTGCACTCCGTGAACAATCTTTTCAGTCCTCGCGTAGGTTTCGCGTGGGATCCGACCAGCAATGGTAACTGGGTTGTGCGCGGCGGATTTGGAATATACAACAACTGGTTGACGCAAGCGAATGTGCAAGAGGAGTTTCGCGGCAGCCCGCCGGGCGAGGTCTCGCCTACCTTTTTCGCAGGTGGGACGGCCAGTGCACAGGCTCCGATCTTTGTACTGGGAGACAGCAACAAACCCCCATTTGGATTTATCTTCCCGACTTTCGGACCAGGGACTGGTCCCACTCCACAATCTGGAGGCGGGCTGAATGCCCAAGGAGGCGTCGTGGGTGCCGGCTTCACGATTGGCGGTATCAATCCGCTTCTTAGATCGCCGAAGGCGGACATTTGGTCATTAAGCGTGGAGCGCAGGATAAGCAAGATTTTTGCGGCTACGGTCGGTTACAGTGGATCCCACTCGTACGACATTGTGGGTAACGGCAATGCCATCGGACTCGTCTCTTATGGCGTGGACATCAACGTCTCGCCCGGAGACCTGATCACGCACGAGAGCATCGCGCCGACTCGGCTCAATCCGAGCTTCGGAGCGATCAACTATGCGGACAACAACCGGTATGGCAACTACCACGCGGTCTTTTTTGATATAAGAGGACGATTCCCTCGGGGATTCGTCGACTTCTCCTATACGAGATCCAGTTCGAAAGACAATGGATTGGCGTATCCCACACCGAACAATCCCGCGCAGTACTACGGACCGTCCGTCTTCGATGTCCCGAATCGGTTCTCGCTTACCTTCAACTACTCGCTGAAAGGCTTGAATAGCGGCAGAGGCGCAGTTGGGTATCTGACCGGAGGTTGGGGAATCAGTGGTACAACTATCTTCCAGTCCGGGTATCCGCTAACAGCGCAGAACACCAACGGGTACAATCCCATATGCCAGGACACTTCGACAGGCGCTCCTGCTTGTCCGTCATTGGCAAATCCCGCGGTAGGCTATGCGCCCGGTAGCGGCGACTACAACGCCGACGGCAACGCCCTTGATTATCCGGACGCACTTAGCTACCACCAGTCCACAAACAACAAGGATTGGCTGACAGGGGCGATACCGAAAACTGACTTCGCTGTGCCAACGTTTGGCCAGGGCGGAAACGAGAAGCCGATGCAGTTCCGCGGCCCGAATTTTTTTGAGACCAACGTTAACTTCTATAAAGACACACACATCACGGAACGCGTGAACTTCCAATTCCGGTTCGAACTCTTCAATCTCTTCAACCGGGCGAATTATGCCAACGTCGACACCAACTTCCCGGACGGCAATTTCGGCGCTGCCAGGGCATCGCACGAGCCGCGGTTCTGGCAGCTCGGTGGGAGGATTTCGTTCTGAACCGCATCGTTTGAATCGTGAATTAACGCCTGACGGCCGGTTGCCTCCTCCAGAGCACCGGTCGTCGTTTTTTGCGCGGTGCTTGCAAGACGTCCTCCGTCCCTCTCCGCCTCGGCATTTCTATTACCATGGTCTGTCGGGAGAGGAGGCCCAATCCTTAGCAGAGCCCTTAGAAGTACAGGCGCGAACATGAGGAAGGTGATTCCACGCCTACGGTCGGTGCTCTGTGTCACACTTCCCATAGTGTTGCTCGGTTGTGTCCTCGCGCAAACCGACCAGGATCCATTCCAACAAATCGCTTCTGCTCTCCAAAATCAGCAATTCGATAAGGCACTCGACCTCCTGAAGGGACAGTTGCAGTCGTTCCCAAGCAACTCGCAATTGTGGACGATGCAAGGGGTGGCTTACGCCGGTCGAGGCCAGAAGAAAGACGCACTCACCTCATTTCGGCGCGCTTTGAAATTATCTCCAGATAACATTCGCGCCCTGCAAGGAGCTGCTCAGATCGAGTATGACGCCGGGAGCGCGGCAGGGATCCCTCTGCTAAAACACGTTCTTCAATTGCGACCCGGGGACCTGACCACGCATGGCATGCTCGCCGTCCTTGAATACCAGCAGGGGAATTGCGCGGCTGCAGCGCCCCACTTCGACAAGGCTGCATCCCTTTTTGGCTCGCAGGCGCCGGCCCTGCACGCCTATGCGACTTGCCTTGTCAAACTGAAGAGCTTCGACAAAGCAGCCGCCGTGTTTCAGAGAAGTCTAGCCATGAATCCGGGCGATCAACGTGAGCGTAAAGTTCTGGCGTCGATTCAATTGATGGCTCACCGTTCAGAGGATGCGCTGGCTACCCTTGGTCCGCTGCTTGGAGCAAATCCAGATGTTCAGGCGCTGGAGTTGGCATCGGCTGCATACGAAGATGCTCACGACACCGACAAGGCGGTAGATGCCCTGCGTCAAGCCATCCTGATAGATCCGCAGAATGTGCATCTCTACGTTGACTTTGCCGCAATCTCGGCGACGCATCAGTCATTCGAAGTCGGCATCAACGTGGTAAATGAGGGAATCAACTTGCAGCCGAAGGCTGCGCCTCTCTATTTCGCACGCGGCGTTCTTCACGTGCACCTCGCCGATTATGAAAAAGCACAGGCCGACTTCGAAAAGGCCTATGAACTCGATCCGTCCCAATCCTTGACTGTGGCGGCGCAGGGCTTGGCAGCTGTACAACGGAACGATATCTCGTATGCTCTGGCTGATATAAAGGAAAAGCTGGCGCGAAAACCCGAGGATCCAATTCTGCTTTATCTGCAGGCAGATGTGCTGATGCAGAGAGGGGCGGAACCGGCCAGCCCGGAATTTCAAATTGCCCTGCGTTCGGTAAAACGCGCGGTTGCGCTGCGTCCCACTCTTGGCCCTGCTCGCGGCGTCCTCGCCAAGCTGTACTTGCAAGCAGGAGAGTACTCAGCTGCTGCGGTCCAGTGCCGGAAAGCGCTGGAGATTGACCCCAAGGATCAGACCGCGCTGTATCACCTAATTCAGGCGTTGAGAAAAACCGACAGGAAGAGCGAAATCCCAGAGCTGCTGAAACGGCTCGCGACGCTCCGCCAGCAAGCGACGAACGAGGAACGAGAACAGTATCGCTATAAGTTGGTCGAAGGCGATACGCAGCCCAAGTAGGATGAGAGTCAAACAACTGGCCCCGGACGAAATGGTCCGAGGCCAGCGCTTCAGGGGAGGCGGCGCTTAGGATTTCAGCTGGACGTAAGTGCTGTAGCTTTCCTTGTCGATCGTCATGAACGGTCTCATGGCGATGCTCCTGCCGTCTGCGCTCGCTAGCCAGTCTCCTGTTGAATTGCTCGCTGCTTTCGCCTGCAGCAACGCATTCCGAGTGAACGTGGGTTGCGAGTCGGCTATCGCCATCAGTACCAGCGGACCCTGTACCAAAGCTACGAGGTCTGGATGGTTCGCATCTACCGGTTCCAGGCGCAACGGCATCGGAAGTTCAAGCTCTATGCGATCTCCGTCCTTCCAAGTACGGCGGATGCTCGCAAACGTTCCAGGATCCACACCTTCTGCGACTTTGTTACCATTCACCGAGAGCACCGGGTTGGGCGATGCCCACGCGGGAATCCGGACATAGAGTGTGTATTCCTTCGGCACTGAAGCAGACACGAGGATTTGGACGTTATTATCGAGCGGATACTTCGTGACCTGCCGGAGTCCATATTTCCCGTTGCTATCGCTCCAGCGGACGCTCGACGGCGTAAACAAATTCACATAAACGCCATCCGCAGACCGTAGATAGCTACTGATGTGATAGTCAGCGGCGAGCTGAGGGAATGTTCCCGAGCAGCATGGCCATTTTTGGCCGTACCAGACTTTCTTGCCGGTGGTGGCGTAGTCAGCATAGTAGAACGATGTCCCATCCGCCTGAATGGGCCAGGCGCCAAGAATAGTGTTATAAAGCACCCGTTCCATGCTGTCGCCGTAACGTGAATCTTTGGTTACGCGCAACAGATAGCGCGTGATCTTAAAGTGTCCGTATGCTCCGCAGGGGGTCTCAAAACTGGCGTGGGTCGTAGTCAGGCTCGCACCAAGCTGCCCCGTTCCCGGCTCTCCAAACGCCTCGTTTGGTCCCCAGCCGCCGGTCGCGAAGCTTTGCGTGGCTTGGACCATTTCGAAGCCATTCTTCGCGGCCCGCAGATGCTTTTCGCTCCCAAGGGTGATGTAGGCCTGCATTGCCGAGCTGAATGCGTTGACGTGGCTGTAAGCATGCTCGAACGGCAACACGTTATTCCCTTGGGAGAGAGGATCGAAGTACGTGTCATCTTCGAGAAACTGCTTCGCCAGGTCGCGGTAAAAAGATTTGCCGCTGCGCTGATATGCAAGGAAGAGGTTCTCAGGCAGAGTGTAGGTTTCATCCCAAGTATAGGAAGTGTCCTTATGAGGGCGGGATCGCTGTTCAGCGCGAGACAATGCTTTCTCTGGCAGATAGCCGAGAATTGCGCGAGTCAGCTTCTCGTGAATGTCCATGGCCATTGGGTCATGCGCGAACTCGTGAGCATCGATCAACCCGCAAGAAAGCTTGTCATACGTATACGAAGGTAGGCGATAGTCGACAAAGAATTTCGCTTTCGCATCCAGCGTTTCTCCGTAGCCCTTCACCAGGCGATTTATTTTGGCCCGAGTTGCCTCGGATCCTGTGACTGCATATGCTCGCGCCAGCCCCGAAACGTACTGTCCGAAACTATGACCGGCGATAAAACCTCTGAAATCGTTTCCTTCAAGGCTAAAGCCGGTGAGGTCGTACCAACCTCCCATGTCTTCGCCCGGCGCCGGTAGTCCTGCAACCTGCCTGTAGACCTTCAGCAGGCGATCATCATCGAGATTCTGAAATCGGGAATGATTCTCCTCGAACTGCCGCTTCATGGGGCCGTCCAGAAGTTGAACATCGGAGTAGGCAAATGTAGTCAGTGGGGTGGAGGCTGCCACAAGGCTCTTGTCGGACATTCCCCATGCTGGGATGACGCGGGTGGCATAGGCACTCGCCGCGGTGGCGCTTGTGGTCTTGAGAAAAGTTCTTCGATTAATTGCAGACTCCATGAATTAGCCTCCCTGTATTTTCCGAGAAAGCGTTTACCACAAAAGAGCCTATGGCCCCGATATGCTTTTGTCAATTACGGCACGGAAGTCGAAAGCGACGTAGGCCAGAAGAGAATCGCAAGCCCGCGGTTGATGAACATGGCCGCGCCGGTTCTACGATTCACCGGCAGCGATGAGAGCGTTCTACCGGTTTAAAGATTCGCCGCGGGTTGCTCCAAATCGAACCAGAACTCAGGATCGCAATTTCTTTCTTGCGGTCGGCAATCTCGGATTGTCAGAAACCAGTCGCGTCGACTCCCGCAGCACAAGGTTGGTTTTAAGCACGTACTCGGTTCCCGTAGGCGATGGTGTCGGTCGCTGTAATTCCTCAAGAAGGGCATTGAATGCAAGACGAGCCAGTTCAGCTTGAGACATCTGAACGGTGGTAAGCGCGGGCAAAACGAATTGCGACAAACGAACATCGTCGAAGCCGACCACGGACAGGTCCGCGGGAATTTGGATTCCTTCTTCGTATGCCTTTCTCATGACGCCCATCGCAGTCATATCGTTCGAACAAATGACAGCCGTGGGAGGATTTTCTGCATTCAGGAGCTTCCCATAGGCCGCGATTCCCCCTTCGATCGTGTGAGTTCCCTCAACGATCATTGCCGGATTCACTTCCAACCCAATCTCAGTCATGGAAGCAAGGAAGGCCTGTTTGCGGGCCTGCGCGGACTTGAGATGCACGGGCCCGGATATGAAAGCAATATCCTGGTGTCGCAGCGCAGCGAGGTGTTGCACTGCCTGGCGAATGCCGTGCAAGTAATCGATCCGGATGTTGCTAACCCTGGGGCGGGCCGGTCCGACATCGACGAAGACGAGCGGCACCTTTCGGAGTTTGAGGTCCTCGAGCAGCACCTCTTCCATGCCGAAGGTCATGATGGCAACACCTTCAACGCGACGCTCGATCATGCGTCGAACGGCTGTCTCCATCTGCATGGGATCATGACCGGTTGAGGTCAGCATGATCTCGTAGTGATGCTGAACCGCAATGCGCTCGAATACTTGTACGATTTCGGGAAAGAAGGGGTTGGTTATTTCCGAAATGATGAGGCCGAAAATCCTGCTCCGTCCGGAAACAAGTGCCCGTGCCTGAGTATTTGGATAATATCCAAGTTCCTCGACGACGTTCCACACCCGCTTCGCGAGTTGAGGATTGACTGTTGGAATGCGATTGATAGTGCGCGATACGGTGGCAGTAGAAACTCGTGCGCGCCTTGCGATTTCTCGAATGTCCATATGATGGGTAGTGCGATGTGGGGACTCGAGTGAAACCAAGAATACTATCAAATCGCGGCAATCGTTTTCGCGAATTGTTGCGCCCGGAGGTCACAGTGCGGGCCTCAGTGACGGTACAGACCTCCGTCGCCAAGGTCGAAGGTCCGATTCGGGATTCTCGATATGGTGGAAGGTTATTGGCATCAAGGCTGGGCCGCAGTTCTCACGATAGACTATCGCGAAGAACTTGATGGGTTTCTGGAGAAATTGCAGCGTATAATGCTGGAAAACGTTTACTTACATGAGGTGCGGAAGGAACACAGAGATCCAGGCTTGCTACGTGCCCGGGCATTCCCGTACCACGATTACTGCACCCTTCAAGAAGAGAGGACCGAATGATTAACCTATCGAACTTGGAGGCGTGGTTCGTCACCGGCAGCCAACATCTTTACGGGACAGAAACGTTGAAGATAGTTGAGCAGCACGCTACTTCCGTTGCGAACGGCCTGGCTGCATCTGCCCAGATGCCGATCAAGATTGTGGCAAAGCCCGTCATGACGACCAGCGAGTCGATTCACAAGTTGTGTCAGGAGGCGAACAACTCAGCGAACTGCGTCGGACTGATCACCTGGATGCATACGTTCTCTCCCTCTCGGATGTGGATCGCTGGCTTGAAAGCCCTTAACAAGCCATTCCTGCACTTGCACACGCAGTTCAATGAGGAGTTGCCGTGGTCCACCATCGATATGGACTTCATGAATCTCAACCAGTCCGCGCATGGTGATCGCGAGTTCGGGTTTATCGGAGCCCGAATGCGCCTTAAGCGCAACGTGGTTGTCGGCCACTGGCGGGATACAGGGGTTCATTCGGAAATGGCCGGGTGGATACGTGCTGCCTGTGCCTGGCATGACGCACAACAACTGAAGGTTGCCCGCTTCGGTGACAACATGCGCAATGTTGCCGTCACCGACGGAAACAAGGTGAGCGCACAGATAACACTCGGTTACACGGTGAACGGCTATGGTGTTGGAGACTTGGTGAAGCTCGTTCAGCAAGTAACTGACGCAGAGGTCAACGCACTCGTGGCTCTCTACGATGACGCCTATGCCATCTCCGAGCCACTGCGCAACGGTGGATGCAAGCGCCTATCGTTGATCGACGCCGCCAGAATAGAGATCGGACTGCGACATTTTCTTGAAGCAACCGGTTCGTATGCTTTTACCGACACGTTTGAGGACTTGCACGGCCTGGCACAACTGCCTGGCATCGCCGTGCAACGCCTCATGGCCGATGGCTACGGCTTTGGAGCTGAAGGCGACTGGAAGACAGCAGCCCTGGTCCGAGCCGTCAAGGTCATGAGCCACGGCCTGAAGGGCGGAGCCTCATTCATGGAGGACTACACGTATCACCTCAAGGATGGTGGTCAGGTGCTAGGCGCTCACATGCTGGAGATCTGTCCATCGATCACCGATGAAAAGCCCTCTGCTGAAATCCATCCTCTCTCCATCGGCGGCAAAGCCGATCCGGTTCGCCTCGTGTTTACCGCTGCGACGGGGAAGGCCGTGAACGCTTCGTTGGTCGATATGGGGAACCGTTTTCGCTTGATCCTTAATGAAGTCAATCTGATCGACCCCCAACGTCCTCTCCCCAAGTTGCCTGTCGCGAGAGCGGTTTGGATACCCGAACCGAACTTGAAGGTTGCGGCCACGGCTTGGATCCACGCTGGCGGTGCGCATCATACCGCTCTGACTCGAGCATTGACCTCTACCCACTTCCAGAGCTTCGCCGATATGGCGGGAATGGAATGCCTGTTGATCGACGGCGACACCAAGATTTCAGGGTTTATGAACGAACTCAGGTGGAACGATATGTACTATCACTGGTCGAATGGATTTTGATTGGAATGCCATGAGGCTCTGAAACATCAGCGTAAGGCGTCTCAGCACGTGCGGATCTCTGCGACGAAGTGAAGACCGAAGGAGAGGGTAACCAGTGGACCTCCGTTTCGAGAATCTCACCGGCGTAATAAAGCGCAGCTGTTTGATCGTGAGCTTCTCTGCTGTACTAAGCTCTGCAGGCACTGCTCAAGAAGTGAAGAAAAAGCAGCCCGCCATTCCTGGCCCCATGCTCAGCCAGGGCACGATGGATCTCGACACTCCCGAGTTCACTCTTACCCTCGTTCGCTCTTCGCAAACAGTCGCAGCTCTAAAACCCAAAGGGGCTGGAGATTTCGATTTCACGCCCGGTGACTTGCTCATCGAGCGCTCAAAAGACGGCTATTTTCATTTGGGTGACCTAACGCTTCGGTTGCGCAGCGGAAATTCTGGTGAGTGGCGAAATTTCTCCACCTCGGTGGCGCGTACTCCCGTGAGGGTGTTGCCCACTTCAAAGGATGTTCTGGCGGCCGCCGATCTTACCCCAACCTTGCCGGCGGGTTTTCCTTTGCAAATCACGCGTCGGTGGGCACTCCATTCCGGGAAGCTGGTCCTGCAATTCACATTGAAGAATAAGACGTCGAACACCGTTCAGATCGGTGCTCTCGGTTTCCCAATGATCTTCAACAACGTACTTAACGATCGGTCGCTGGAAGACGCTCACACCAAGTGCTCGTTCTACGATCCATACATCGGGGAAGATGCGGGGTATCTGCAGGTAACGCGACTCAGCGGCAATGGTCCCGCTTTGTTGGTTGTTCCGGAAGGCAAGACTCCGTTCGAGGCGTATAACCCCATTCTGGATCAACCTGGGCCTTGGGCCGCGAAGCCCGTATTCACCGATGCCACGTCGCGAGGGATTACATTCGAGGGTTTTTATGAATGGATGGTGCACAGTCAGGCCTACGCTGAGGATGAGTGGAAGGCAGCACAGCCTTGGAACCCGTCCACGTCGCTCTCTCTGACTCCAGGAGAAGCGAAGAACTACGGAGTCAGATTTCTCCTTTCGGAATCGATCCGGAATATTGAGGGCACTCTTACGCGAAACGCTCGCCCTGTTGCTGTAGGCGTACCTGGCTATGTCGTTCCCATGGATGTGGAGGCTCGCCTGTTTTTGAAGTTTTCCAAAGCGGTCAAATCCATCGCGGTTGAACCAGAAGGATCTCTCGCCGTTACAGGAGGCAGTTTACGTGCATCCGGCTGGAGAGCTTATAGCGTCAGAGGCAAGACGTGGGGCCGCTCGCGTCTGAACGTGACTTACAACGACGGTACCGTGCAGACGATTAACTACTTCGTAATCAAGCCCGAGCAGCAAGCAGTCGCCGACATGGGTCACTTTCTCACCACCAAGCAGTGGTACGTGGATTCCAGCGATCCATTTCATCGCAGCCCCTCGGTCATGACTTACGATCGTGAGACAAATCAGATCGTTATGCAGGATAGCCGTGCCTGGATTGCCGGTCTTGGGGATGAAGGCGGCGGCGGTTCCTGGCTCTCGGCCTTCATGAAAGAGTTCGTGCAGCCCGATAAAGAAGAAATCGAGAAACTGCAACAGTTCGTCGATGGCGTTCTGTGGGGTGGCCTGCAGTACAAAGACGGGCCGCATCAGTATGGAGTGCGCAAGAGTCTGTTCTACTATCAGCCCGACAAAATGCCCCCGGGCTACTATCGCAGCGATTTCGATTGGAGTTCGTGGACGAGTTGGAATCAGAAAGCGTCAGAGCAGGTGGACCGCTCGTACGATTATCCTCACGTGGCGGCAGCGTACTGGGTGTTTTATCGCTTGGCGCGCAATCGCGAAGGCTTGGTGACCAATCATCCATGGGATTGGTATTTGGACCATGCATATCAAACCTCCATCGCGATGAGCACCTTTGCTACAAACCTGGCAGTCTTCGGACAGATGGAGGGGGACATCTTTCTCGAGATTCTTAGCGATCTGAAGCGTGAAGGATGGAAGGAGCAGGCCGATAATCTTGAGGCGAAAATGCGGGCCCGTACGGACCGATGGAGAAGGGAAGCCTACCCTTTCGGCAGCGAGATGCCCTGGGACTCGACCGGGCAGGAAGAGGTGTACGCATGGACGAAGTATTTCGGGTATGACGACAAGGCTGACGTTACACTCAACGCTATCCTCGGCTATGACCCGGCGATCCCCCACTGGGGCTACAACGGCAGCGCAAGACGCTATTGGGACTTCATTTTCGCGGCCAAAGACCGCCGATTGGAGCGCCAACTTCATCATTACGGTTCGGGACTGAATGCTATCCCTGTGCTCGCCGAATATCGCGAACATCCCGGAGATTTTTATCTGTTAAGAGTGGGATACGCTGGAACCATGGGCGCTCTGACCGACATAGACCAGGATGGTTTCGCTTCAGCTGCATTCCATGGATTTCCCGACATGCTGAAGCCGGATCCATTATCCGGGGACTACGGTCCAAATTTTTTCGGCCATGCCTGGAACACCGCAACCTATATCGTCGATCATCCACAGTTCGGCTGGCTCGCCTTTGGCGGTAACCTAAAGACCGAAGGCGACCGAGTCAAGGTCACTCCACTGGATTCCTTCCGAACGCGAGTCTATCTCTCGTCTTTGGGATTGTGGCTGCAGCTGGATGCAGGAAATTTCGAGAGTGTGGAACTTGACTCCGCGACGGGCACAGTTCGCATCAGCTTAGCTGCGGCCACGTCGTTTACCCCGACGGCTCGCTTGCGCGCGGAGCAAACAGCCCGGGTCAAGAATGGAGTCTATCGGCCGGTTGCAGCGCTGGCATCAGAACGGGGTATGTGGCTGGTGCCGCTCGGCAAGCACACGACGGAGATCGAGTTGCAGCTCAAGCCAAGGTGAAACCGGATGTGAAGAGTTCCGGTCAAATACCTAGCGCGGGGATTGCCACGAGTCTCAATTCTTTCTCGAGAATCAATCTTCACGGGACAATCACAAGTGTTTTCGCCCTCGATCAATCGCGATCACCGTTCAGATAACCAAGACGATGTTGAGTCGAAGACAATCCCCCGCAAGGTGCCGATTTGCCAATTTGTTCGCCAGTGTTTCACTAGCAAAATCAAAGTGACTTCAGGTATTCCACTAGATCGTGTTTTTCCTGATCGGCCAAGCCAAGGCTGAATCGCTGATCGTAGCTGTTCACTACATCGAGCAACGTCTTGAATCGCCCATCGTGATAGAAGCGACCTCTATCCTGCGGGAACATGAATAGGCCCCGCTCCCGGATGAAGGTTCCGGCCAAGTTCATCGTCCGGTATCCATGAACGGGTTGGCCCTGTGCATCGATGCTCGCCGGAGCCCGATTCGCTTCAAAGCCATCGATCTTCATTTCTCCGGGCGTGTGCTGATTCCATCCAGGTTCGGTCCACAGCGGCTCACGGTGGCATTGGTTACAGTTTGCTTTGCCGCTAAAGAGTTTGTCACCGCGCTCCGCGGCATCCGGATCAAAGTCAACGCCTGGCCGCGGTTTCAACGACGGCAATGCCAGTTGATAGAACTGCAACGCACCCAATTTCCCGGTGACCCGATCACTGTCGGGATCTGTGGACACGTGACCGAGATTGGCCTTCGCAGCGATTGGAAATTGCTCAGGATTATCGAATCGCTCGTCAAAAAACGTGCCTTTCCCGTGCAATTCGTCCACGGCCACGAAAGCGTTCCAATATGTGACTGTGCCCCAGCCGCCCGTCCATGTATGCAGATTGTGGCCAGCGAGGCCGCGGGCGCTTGGAATCAAGGTAGCGCCGGGCACATTCGTTCCCGTTACCACTCCGTTAGTCGTTTGTTGTGGATTAACGGCCTTCCCGTCGAGAAACAGCTCAGCATCGAACTTTCCGGGGCCCCAGCTGTTGAGGATGGCGCGAACCTGAGCCCCGGTGATACCGGGATCTGCGATTCGCAAGAGATTGATGACCGGCTGGAGATTTGGTGCGCTGGCAACAATCGCGCCGACGTTCAGGTCATGATTCGCCAGCCCATCGATTCTGCTTCCAATGCTTGGCGCTAGCGAATTGTCGACTGTGGAGTGACAAACGGCGCACGTCAGCCCGACCGATTTGAGAGTACCGTTGCCATTGAAAAAACCCACGACCCCGAGAACTGCATTTAGCTTTATCAGAAGCAGGGTGACTGACGGGTCATCAAGGTTTACTTTGCCATTCTTAATGGCTTGAATCACGGCAGGCGGAAGAGCGTCGGAGTCGACCTTCAGGCCAAGTTCCAAAGCCTGTCGAGGCGAAAGGTGGTTGATCGCTTCGTGGAGCTTGAGATCTCCGCCCCAGAAGACTTCATCGCCAAAGGTGTCAAATCGAAACGTGTGTCGGCCCTGGTCAACCATCTGTTTGGAATTCGTGTCGGCACTTCCAAGGAAACTGGTGTTCTTATCTTGCGATGTTTGGTTCTGGGCAGCGAGTAGGAGCACTGCGATTGGTAGGGTAGCAAGGAGCAGATAGCGTTTTGACATGGCTCTCACCTCCTGAGAGTGGGGTGGCGGGCTTGTGCTGAACAACGGCATCGTGGAGTCTTCGTGCGTTCCTGAATCCCGAGGGACGAACGTACTCAGCCGTCGTTCTGAGTACGTTCTTTGAGGAACAGTTGGCGTTACCTTGTAAATTCCATGTCAATATTCGGGCTTTCTAGGTTGACCGAGAGGGAAGGCACTGATCCACCACGAAATGCTGAAGAACGCCGCGTTCACAGGATTGGGAAAGTGCAGAGTTCGGAAGCTGAGGCACCCTGAAAATCATCGTCGGAGAAGAACTCCATACTCTACCGAAAATCGGGAGTCAAGTCAGATTCCGGCCCAAAGCCTTGCGGATCTTCTTGAACACTTGCGGCAACGGAAACGACGTCTGCCGGGGATCAACGGCCGCAGCGTATGCGTCGACATGGACTTCCGCTTCAAAAGGCGGACAAAACAATGGAACGCCTGTTCGGGGAAGCGGCATGGAAGGAGCGCCGTATTTCACTGATGCTGAACGCGCGGCGCTTGCGCTCACTGAGGCTGTCACTCGGCTGAGTGATCGTTTCGATCCGGTCCCAAATGAAATCTGGGAGGAAGCGGCACGGCACTACGAGAGAACGCAGTTGCCGCGCTAGTTCTCTCCGTCGCCACGCCGAATGTCTGGAACCGTCTCAAAAGCAAGCGGGCGGAGAGTGGGCCAAGTCGGAGGAGGCAAGAGAATGGAGGAACAGCCAGGAGGCATTTGCAGACTGAGCAGCTTCAACCACGCAGGGAGCCCCAGCCATGAAGGTCAAGCTGCTTGATGCCGGTGGAACCTTTGTGATCGAGCTGGTGAGAAGCCAAAGTGGAAGGGCGGACGCCTCGTCCGCCCCTCCAGCGAAGCCTAGAAGCTGAAGCGCGCTGCCAGCGTGACCACCCGTCCCGACAGAGCTCCCGAGATCGTGCCAAAATTCGCACTGGCAATGTTGTTCGAGATATCGTTCGGGTTGAAGTTCAAGTTATTCAATACGTTGTAAACATCCATGCGCAGCTCGACTCGTGCGCCCTCCCCAAGCACCCGATTTTGAGGCACTCCAAACCCCTTCGCGATCGAAACATCCAGGTCCTTGTACCCCGGCATATTCAGCGAGTTCCGTTGCACAAGCGGAGGCTGCGGCAAGGCGTTACCGTAGTCGGTGCCGCTGTACGCCGTGTAAGCAGGTATGCTGAAGTATGCCGTCCCGCCCGCGGGAAAGTTGGAACTTACCGGACCCTTGAAAGCGTTGTTGCTCGTACTGCTGCGAGCGCCTCCCATGTAACCGACTGGGAGCAGCTCCCCGTAGCCGCAGGTTCCACAGTACAGGCTTCCACCATTTACGCTAAGCACTGGCGTCCACGGGAATCCCGAGTGAATGTTGAAGATGCCGCTCAGCGACCATCCTCCGACGATCTTCTCCACCCACGCTCGATTCCCATGGAACAAGACGGGCTGCCACATTCCATAGATCTTCAGAGACTTGCTTACGTTATAGTCGGAGCGCCCGTAATTCAGATCGACGTTATAGGGGTAGTCCTTTTCAAAGTACGGACCGGAACTCGTGTCCATGCTCTTTGCCCACGTGAATTGAGCGTCTGCCATGAAATCGCGGGAGAACTGATGCTTCAACTCAGCTAACATCGCGTTGTAGTTGGCATGACCCGACACGTCCCAAAGGTCCCCGCCGCCGACCTGCGGATTTAGTGTGTATCCCAATGCGGCAGGGACGGCATTCGGACTTTGATGGAAGAAGAGGTTATGTGACACGCTTCCCAGGTATCCCACCGTAGCAATCAGCTGGTGACCGAAATCGTACTCCGTATCCAGAGAGAAGTGGTGAACGCGCATTGTGGGAAGGTTCGTGGGAAATACGCTCACATTCACCGTCCCGCTGGTTGGTAATCCATTCGGACCAAAGGCAACGATCGTGTTGGGATTGGACGGATAACTGTTCAGCGCATGAGGATTTGAGCCCGTTGCATAAATGATCCCAGGATTGGGATCCGTCGGGGCCGACATGCTTAAAGTCGGGAACACAATCAGCCCCGGATTGGCATTGATGTTGGCAGAAATGGCCAGCTCTTCCTGGTTGTAGTTCAAGCCATAACCGCCGCGAATCACCCACTTGTTGTCGAAGCGTCCAGGACTCCACGCGAAGCCTAACTGTGGACCGAGATTGTTCTTCTCCGCGTTCCATGAATGTCCCCTGCGCACGGTTAACCCGGTCAGGTAGTCCGCTCCCGCTCCCGGCATAGTCACGAACATGTTGTTCTGCTTCGCATATAGCGGGCTGAAGTACGACCAGCGTAGTCCAAGATTCACTGTCAGATTCTTCGTAACTTTGAAGTCATCTTGGCCGAAGAATCCCCACAGGTTCTCGCGATCATCCTGCCGCTGCGTCGTAGGAAAACCGGTAGTCGGATCGAATCCTCCGCCCTCGCTGTGAGGCGCGTCATTCAAGAAGTCCCAAATATTGAAGAAGTGATAGTTAGGTACTCCGCAGCCAGCACATTCATTCAGGTAGAAGAGCCGTGTCAGTTCGCCGCCAAACTTGATTGTGTGCCGTCCAATGATCTTCGTCGCTACGTCTTTGTACGTGTAGGTCCACTGATTCAGGACGCTCCCCACGCCCGGCCCAAACTGGTTGACGATGATGCTCCCAGTTTGATCCAGGTAGTCGGTGGGAAGTCCAACGGGAGACTGCGGGTTTGAAGTGATCTCATTCCACCGCCATCCAGCCGCGTTCACCCGGGCTTCGTTCAGAAAGCTCGCAGAAATTGTACGGTTCCAGATTGCCGAAAACGCATTGTTGATTTGATCGTGATGAAAGAGATCGTACGCCCGATTGCCGTTGTAATTCGTTCGCGTGAGGGGAACCCAATACATCGCGAAGCTAATGCGATCCTTGCTCGTTACATCTGCGTCGACCCGGCCGTTGTATTGTGCGGCATTGGATGTAGTTGGATTCGACGTTTGATAGTTTGCGAGATCTGCGACTGTGCCCAGCCCGCTGCCTACACCGGGATGACTTGTGCTTGTCCAACTGAGGTCTTGCGTTCCAAGCGGAGTGGTGAGGGGTGTTCCGACATTAATCCCCTGTCCGGGAATGGTCACGCAATCCACGCCCTCGGTCAGGCCTGCTGCAGCGCAGTCCCCATTCGGATTGATCCCGGTAGTGATCACGCCATTCCCGGGAAAACTTAGATAAGTGGCAGCGATGCTACCAGCCGGCGCTAACGCATCGAACGCGGGAGTGTCATACCAGCCGTTGCCTGTGATGTTCGAGTGCGGTTGGCGTACGGTTTCATAGGCGAAGAAGGCGAATATCTTGTTCTTCCAAATGGGTCCGCCGATGCTTCCGCCGAACTGTTGGAAATGGTTCTCATCGCGCACTACCTGGTTGCCATAGCCGTTGTAAGGCTGAAATGCATTGAGGTTTGGCTGGTGCGTCGCGAAGAACGCGCTCCCGTGGAACTGGTTGCTGCCGCCTTTGGAAGTGATCTGAATCTGTGCCCCGCTGAACCGGCCAAGCTCGGCATCGTAGGCATTCGTCACGACTTTTACGTTGTCGACGGATTCTTCCGAAGGTGTGATGATGGTCGAGCCTCCCCACACCGCACTGGTAGTACTAATGCCGTCGATCGAAATACCGTTGTTTTGCGTCTGATTTCCATTCGCTATGATCTGCGCGCCGTTCTCGGTCTTGAAAATTGCGTCCGCCCCTCCCGACTGTCCTCCGCCGGTCTGCGTCCCGGGAAGATTGTAGTTGTCATTGCCTGCCGCTTGAGAATTGTCTGCAAACGAGCCTGGAGCCAGCGCTGCCACTCTCAGCACGTCCCGCCCAAACGATGGCATGTGCTGAATCTGATTGCTCGAAATCGTGCCACTGACGTTCGCCGTCTCGGTATCCAGCGTCTGAGTCGTGCCTGACACTGTGACCGTCTGCTGCACCTCACCTACATCGAGCTGAAGGTTGAGAGCATTCGGCTGCTCCGGAATAATCTGAACCCGGTCCAGCACTTTTGCCTTGAAGCCATCGCGTTCCGCAGTCAGGCGATAAGGAGCGGGCGGGAGCGCGCCAAATTGAAAAATTCCATTGTCATCAGAGGTCGCCACCTGGGATTGATTCGTGTCGGTGTTCACCAAAGTGACCTTCACGCCGCGAATCGCAGCGCCTTGGGGGTCCGTTACGGTTCCGCGCAATGATCCGCGGAACTGCGCGTGGGCCGACATTGAGGAGAGAACAATGCAGGCGATCAGGCACAGGACTCCTCGGAAAGAAGAACTCGAGCTGCTCATGGGACCTCCTTCACAACCAGTTATTCGTCGAGTGGAGCTGCCAAACAGTCGAGTTATTGCCCTCGCCATTGACAGCCGAATTGGGAGTGGTAGATGACACGTATTCGCGGGTCACAAACGGTGACCTCCACATTGAGAGTGCGGGTGATGTTTCGTGGTGAGGTTTGTTGCCCCGTATTGAATCTTGGTTGGCGACAGAAACGCAGTTCCTCAAAAGAGAACGCAATTGGGTCGAGCAGCGCTGAGGCACCTGTTCTCCCCTGTCTCAGCCGCACTTAGAATGTTAGGAGCATACACAACTACCTCGGCGGTCAAAAGGAGGAGCGCACATGAAAAAGGAATGCCTAGCCTTACTTCTTATGTTCGGGCTGATCTCGCCCGCAAGCTGGGCACAGGAGCATCTCGAAATGGTCACCATTGACGCACATGGGCCGGCACGTCCCTTTCCGCATTTCTGGGAAGAGACATTTGGATCGGGCCGCGCTATCCTCGCCCTGCGGGAGAGTTATTTGAGCGATCTCCGCGAGGTAAAAAAGGCCACAGGTTTCCGCTATGTGCGATTTCACAACATCCTTCACGATGAAGTTGGCGTGTACGACGAAGACCCGCAGGGGCGTCCCGTTTACAACTTCTCCTATGTCGACCAGATCTACGATGGCCTTCTCGAGAACGGTGTTCGCCCCTTTGTTGAGATCAGCTTCATGCCAACGAAGCTAGCGCTTCGGCAGGACGTGCATCCTTTCTGGTATCACCCGATCGTCTCTCCACCCAAGGATTACCACAAGTGGGACGATCTGATACATGCCTTTGCGAAACATCTAATTGACCGCTATGGGGCAGATGAAGTCGCGCAATGGTATTTCGAAGTGTGGAATGAGCCAAATATCGACTTCTGGACCGGAGATCCAAAAGAATCCACCTATGAAGAATTGTATGACCATACCGCGCAGGCGCTTAAGTCAGTAAGTCCACGCCTCCGCGTTGGCGGCCCGTCCACTTCTTCCGCCCACTGGGTTGACTCCTTCCTGCAACATGTGTCGACACATAGTGTCCCCATCGACTTCGTCTCCAGCCACGGCTATGCCGACGACACCGTTCAGGATCTCTTCAGCTCGAACGAAAACATCCCCATGGATCAGCGAGTCTGTCGAGCCATTGGAAAAGTGCGCAATCAGATTGCTGCCTCCGCTCGCCCGAACCTTCCGTTGATGTGGACGGAGTGGAACGTTCCCTCTTTCGGTCCGCTGCGCGCCAGAGACACGGCGTATGTAGGTGCAGCACTTGCTGATGATATCCGGCAGTGCGACGGATTGGTGAGTATGATGTCGTTCTGGACCTTCAGCGACGTCTTCGAAGAGGGTGGGCCNAAGCGTGAGCCCTTCGACGGCGGCTTCGGCTTGATAGCAATGGGTGGAATCAAAAAGCCAAGCTACTCGGGCTTCGCTCTGCTTCACCAACTCGGAGACGAAATAATCCCGCAAAACGCCGGCGATCTGCTGGTAACACGTCGACATAATGGAACACTGGCGATCGCAGCATGGAACCTTATAGATCCTGATAAAACCGGACACTCGAAGACTATGGACGTCAAAATCCAGGGAATCCGGCCTGACAGCGCGGTTCGTGTTACCCGGGTCGACTACCAGCATGGCAACACGCTCGCAACGTACGAAAACATGGGAAGTCCCCGCTATCCGACGCAGGCGCAGATTCGCGAACTCAATGCCGTAGCGGATCACAACACTGCAGAGGATCTTCGGCTCTCTTTCGGAGTTATTAGGCTGGAGATCCCCTCAAACGGACTGATCTTATTAGAGGTCATGAAAAGGTGAGTTTCTGAGGAGCCCCTCACCCGGACCCGACCAGCTGGTGGGCGTACTTCTCTGTATTTCGTGACGATCACTCATGACAAGATAACGGACTCCAACTTCGGTTCCACAACAATGTTCGTTTTTCACATCAAGGCGCATTCGGCTGGGTTTGCATTGTGGCGTTCTAAAAAGTTGCTACCCGTCATCCGCCGGCAGGTTCTCCGGCAGATGCAACGGTTCCGAGAATCCGCCAGAGGATCCGCAAAGCACTTATAATCCCAGCGGACCAGATACGACATGTCCTGCTGTTCGCTGCACGTCCACAAACAGACCATGACCGAACAGGTCCTCATCGAAGTGTGTGCCGACTCGGTTGCGTCTGCGATCGCCGCCGAGCGTGGTGGGGCTCAACGAATAGAGCTGTGTAGTGATTTGCTCGAAGGCGGCGTGACTCCAAGTGTCGGTCTGCTCGGAGTCGTGCGATCAAAAGTTTCCATCGCTATCCATCCGATCATTCGTCCACGAGCCGGGGACTTCTGCTATTCAGAAGCAGAGTTCGAAAGCATGCAGCGCGATATCGCGGTTGCCAAGCGCGAAGGCGCCGATGGCGTCGTGCTCGGCATTCTAAATCCCGATGGCCGGGTGGACGTGGAACGAACCCGGCAATTGATACATTTGGCGCGACCGCTGTCCGTTACGTTTCATCGAGCATTCGACATGTCTGCCGATGTTCTCGAAGCACTCGAGGATGTTTGCGCGGCCGGAGCGGATCGGATTCTTACATCCGGCGGAGAGCAGGAGTGCTTGCAAGGCGTGGATACGGTCGCTCGGCTGGTACGAGCAGCAGGCCGCCGCATCACAATCATGGCCGGTGGAAGAATTGGAATCAACAATGCCGCCCAGATCATTGAACGAACCGGCGTCAATGAGATTCATGTCGGACTTGCCACAGCCGTGAAAAGCCCGATGCTTCACCGGAATGATGGCCTATCGCTCGGCAAAGCCGTCCAGCGCGAATACCAGCGGACTGAAGTTCTGGAGGAAAGTGTTCGCAAACTGAGACTCGCCATCTCCTCTCAGGCCGAGCCAAAGTGGACTGATCCCAATTCTTCACGACGTTAGCCCTTGCTCTGTGAATGGGTTGCCTTCGCCGCAGGGACCTCCGGCTTTTCCGTTCCCGTGCGCCGAGACTCGGCGCAATCCGCCGTCCTTCACGAAGCGACGCCGAGCTTCGGCAGGAGCCACTGCGTTAGAACAATGTATCCAGCGAGAAACGCTACTGGCCAAATCCATTCAGGCATGTCTCAGTTTCTCATCATTCCTCAATCTTGTCGCATTACTTTAGCCATCCATATTCCAGCCGCGCCGTCAAAAAGACAGGCATTTCACAGTCGGCATGTGCCCCACGAAGAGAAGAACTTTCCAGATGCCTTTCGGCTGGTGTGCTTATCACCTTCGATTGCTGGCGACCAGGTAAGTCCGAGGTAGGCCTTGCGTAAGAACGCGCTCTCGTCAGGACCGTAATTCCAGAGTTCCTGGTAAGCAGAGAAGCTCTCAAATGCGACCGGGCTTTCGACTCCCGCGTTTACGTGTTCGTCGGGCTCACGGTCTAGGCGCTCTCCAGAATGATGTTCGCGTATTGGATTGTGTCACCGGTTCGAATCAGCCCGACCGCCTGTGGCACATGCAGTTTGAATTGCACATGAGGCTCATATTTCACTGCAATGCCGTCCAAGCACCGGCCAAACGCCGCACGAGTTCTGGTGTCATTGGATTTAAGGAACTCCCGTGCCATCCGTGCTTTGCCAATGACGAAGTTGGCCCGGATGGCGGTCAACACCTGGAGCACTGTGGGCACATCATCGACAAGAGAAATGTCCACGGTTTCGATTTCCGGCCAGAAAGGAAAGCCGCGATCCGCAATCACCAACGTATTGGTGTGACGCACGCGGGCGATAAGAGAGTTTATTGCAGGATTCAGTATTCCAGTCTTGATCATGAGAAAGCCTTCAGCCGAAATCAAAAACCGCGCAGATCGGTGCTATTCCGTTTGGGCAAACCAGACGCCGGTATTCGCTTCAGGACAAGATACTCGATTCCGCGCGCGGCGCAGTAGTCACGCTTACCACCAGCATCGCCGTCGTCATTGACCGCGTAGATGTCGGGCTTTAAGTTTCGGATTTCCGGATCGGCGTCAAGCCAGCCGTCGCCGCTGGAAATCAGGGCCTGCTTTACATACCTGATAGAACCGACCATGTATCGGCGTTCTTCCTGTGACAATAGCGGATGTCCTTCCCCTTTGAGCAGCCGGATATTTGTGTCGTGGCCAACCACAACATAAAGATCCCCGTAGTTGCTCACCTCCTCGAAGAAACGCACATGGCCAGAGTGAAGCCAGTCATAGCAGCCTGTTACAACTAATTTCTTTCGCTCCGACGAAGACGCCGCCGGGAGCCCCTCAGAAAAACCGTTAAGGTCGTCAGAGGACCAGATGCGGTGGACGATGTTGTTATCTCGAGCGTACCTCTCGCGCTCAGGATTTGCGGTTGCTTGGTAATCGGCCCAAAAATCCGCGGGTAGGTTTTGGGGCAGGGAATTGCAATCAGACTCTGGATCTGCTTCCACCACCTTGCTTACATAGCGAACAGCATTGAGGAAATACCTTCGCTCCGCAAACGGAAACCTCGGCGCTTTTCCCGTGACTCGTTCCAGAACGGCATCCGGCCACAGCAATACAGTGAGCTCGCCCAGTTTGGCGGCCTCCTCTAGGAAGCGGATGTCGCGCGATCTCATATCATCGAAGCCGCCGCTGGCCACGACTTGTGCTGGCGTTTTGATCAAGAGTGATTTGCGATTCCGGTACGAACGTTCACCCTGAAAGCTCCCGGAACGGTCTCTTTGGAAACGACAATCAGATATCCGCCACCGCAGCCCGAAAACATGGCCCCGGGAAAGCAGCGTTGATAGATCCGCAGAATTGCCTTCAGATCAATCTTGATCAATGCATGAGCCACGACATGCGGCAGCAGCTTCTCCCAACAGAGCATCGTCTCGTTGAGGGAAGCGCCAAGCGCGTCGACGTCCATCCGCTTAATTGCGTCGAAGCAATCCATACCGGTGCGTCCGAGTCGCGCCACCCATTCGCCTTTCAAGTGTTTGATGCCGAGAGGGCTGTAGCCCAGCGGTCGTGGCTCAATTGGCAGGAAGTGCAGCACAGCTTCCAACCAACGAGCATGTTTCGAGGATGTGAGTGATTCGATGTGTTTCGGGAATACACCGCCGTGAGCGGCATAATCGTAGTCCAGACGGTTTACGCCGGGATAAATCAGGCCGATCATATCCTGCGAACCGCTGGGATCTGCCTTGCCCTTGTTCTCCGCGTGATACAGCTCACGCACCAGTTTGTCTAGCGGTCGCCTCGGCAGCTTTCCTTTCCATAGGCGATGCGCGATCACCCGCGTGCCGCTGGCAAGCCCGGAACGGTCCATCGGCCGGAAGTTCGGCTCGATCTGAACTACCACCATGGCGCCGGGTGGCCGCGGGTTCATTTGCGAGACAAAGGGTTGATCGATCCATCCTCCCGCAAGCTGCACTCGATTGGGAATGGAACCGAAAGCCGAATTGAGCACCGGGGGCGTTTTCATGTTCGTCAGCCCAAGCCAATGTGCTCTCCGGCGTTGCGCCTGTCGTACTGATCCTGGATCCACCTATAGGTGAGGGCGAGCCCGTCGTCTAATGGCGTGTTCGGCTCCCAGCCTAGGACTCGCTTGATAAACGTGTTGTCTGAATTGCGCCCCGCTACTCCACGCGGCGCATCGAAATCATAGTGGCGCTGCAGCTTCTTGCCGGCAATCTTTTCCACCTTGCTGACCAATGTATCGATCGAAACGAGTTCGCTCGAACCCAGGTTGATCGGCGTCGCGATCAGTTCATCGCAGTGCATAATTTTGTCGATCCCTTGGACGCAGTCGTCAACATACATGAAGCTACGCATCTGCTTACCGGCTCCCCAGATCGTAATCTGCAGGTCGTTGTTGTCGACCGCCTCGATCATCTTGCGGCAAATTGCTGCGGGAGCCTTCTCCCTGCCGCCATCCCAGGTACCATGCGGTCCATACACGTTATGGAATCTGGCGATAAACGTCTTCATGCCGCGCTCGTGCCAGTACTCCTCGCACACCATTTCGGAAAATAACTTTTCCCACCCATAGCCGCGCTCTGCCATCGCCGGGTAGGCGTCAGATTCTTTTAGGGCTCGAACATTCGGGTCGTTTTGCAGCTGTGTATTGTAGGCACAAGCTGAGCTGGAAAAGAAATAGCGACGCGCGCCCGCGTTGTAGGCGGCTTCGACCATCTGAGTGTTGATCAGCACAGAGCGCAGGCACTCGATCCGAAAGTGTTCGATGAACCCCATCCCGCCCATGTCGGCAGCAAGGTTATAGACCTCTGTGGCTGCCTCGCACACCCGCTGACAGTTGCTCTCGATACTGACATCGAGACAGAGATTCTCCGCTCCGGGAACACCCAAGTACCAGTCGTGGAGCGGCTTCTTGTCCACTGCCCGAATATTGGCGAAACCCTTGTTCTTGAAATATAGAACGAGATTGCCGGCTATGAAACCGCCTGCACCTGTGATGGCGATCAGATCGTCTGGTTTCGTGGGGGAATCTGCAGCCACGTACGGTCTCTTATCTTTCGTTGTTGTCATGATGCCGGATGTCAGAAAGGAATTGGATGGGTGGTCATCTTTGTCACATGCGATGCAAAGCATCTGGGAAAAAGGACCGCTCCGACGTGGAGAAGATCCGAGCCGGAGTTGCAGGCGATAGTAATCGCTAAAGTAATCGGCGTCAACATGTCCGTAAACTTAAAAGGCTTCTGTATACTGCCGCTGTATGAGCACACGGATGAAAGATATCGCCAGAGATCTTGGCGTGTCGGTAGTCACGATCTCCAAGGTTCTGCGCAATCATCCCGACGTCGGAGACGAAACTCGCGAACGAGTTCTCGCCCGCGTCAAGGAACTGGACTATCGCCCGAACCTGGCCGCCCGCAGTCTCGTCACGGGGCGCACATATTTGGTCGGTCTGGTCGTTCCCGACCTGCTGCACCCGTTTTTCGCCGAGATTGCCAAGTCCATATCTGAGGTCCTCAGAGAGCGCGGCTACTACTTGATCGTTTCGTCCTCTGAGGAAGATCCAGTCCTCGAAGAACAGGAGATCGATCAACTTCTTGCGCGCCGCCTCGACGCACTGATCGTTGCCAGCTGCCGAACGAACGTGGACCTCTTTTTCCGAATTGAAAAGCAAAAAACGCCTTACGTCCTAATCGATCGCACGTTCCCGGGTCTTTCAGCGAACTTCGTTGGGGTAGATGATCTGGCGGCCGGAGTGCTCGCCACCAAGCACCTGATCGAAGCCGGCTGTAAAAGAGTCGCGCACATACGCGGTCCGGAAACCAGCCCCGCCATTCGTAGACTGGAAGGCTATAAGCAGGGTTTAGCGCAAGCTGGTATGAGGATTACGGACGATTACATCATCAGCGAGCTTAAGGGTGATGTGGAGACCAAGCAGCGTGGTGCAGAAGCGATGAGCCGCCTTCTGAACCTTCGTAAAAGGCCTGACGGCGTCTTCTGCTTCAATGATCCAATGGCGATGGGCGCAATGAATTACGCGCTTGATCATGGAGTTCGCATTCCGGAGGACATTGCTGTCATTGGCTGCGGAAATCTTCACTACGACGATTCACTTCGCGTTCCGCTTTCAAGCATCGATCAGCACAGCCGCCACATCGGGGAAGAGGCCGCCCGCATTGCGCTGGGAANGTTGAACTCAAAAGTTGTANCCAAGCCTGAAACCATAGTGCTGCAACCGGAGTTGATCGTGCGTAGATCCACANAAAGACGCGGATCGAAGNNCAAGTCTGGGCGCGCATCGCGATCTTGATCNAAACGCCCAGCGGCCTCTTTCGCCGNGATCCCGGCTGGTTGGATTTTGGCATTCTGCTGTATGATTCGNTACAGTTACCGATAAANGACTTGGCTATTCTNTTCAGAGANGATCTCGGANTGTGCGAGCGCGATTNNNGGCCNGCTGTGGACAGCAACTGCGTATGCGCATAGATCGGAGAACTTTCCTCAAAANTAGTGGCACCATGGCGATGGGCGCAATGGTGCCGTTGTCCCGCCTGGCNCCTGATTCAAAANACCTGCAGCCATTTCAGTGGACGGCCGGCGACCTTACTTTTTCTTTTGACGTGCAGTCCGGGAGACTGCGCCAACAACGCCTTGTTCCCTCCAGTGCCATTGCTCAGCAGGGTAAAAGTTCGTCTGGCGTCGAAGTGGCCCTCCAATGCAGCGGAGAAAACTCTCCAGATCAAGGCATGAAATCGGGTATGGGGCAGCCCGGCGCGCGCCTGTTGTTCGCCGGACATCGGGAAGAAGCAGCGCCTCGAGGCAAGCGGCTTATCTGCATGCACACAGACCCGCTCTTGAATTTGCAGGTGGAGTCTCTTTACGAAGCCTTTGACGGAGTTCCAGTGGTTCGGCGCCACTCGCGCGTTACGAATATTGGAGCTTCGGCAGCCGGTATCGAATTTTTTAGTTCCGCAATGCTCCACGCCCTTGCCGCCCCCCAAGAGTATGACCGTGAGCTTCGCATCCATGTTGCGATGAATAGCTGGATGGCAGAGGGCCAGTGGCATACGTTCCGCCCGTCGGAGATGGGCTTCGTAGAAAACGAGCGAACCAGTTGGTCGGAGGCAAAGGCTGGCAGCGTTGGCAGTTGGTCAACAGAACGATATTTGCCGCTGGCCATCGTCGAAAACCTGAGACTAGGTCTGGTCTGGTTCTGGCAGATCGAACACAACGGATCATGGTATTGGGAGATTTCCAATGTTTCAGCGAAGGATAACTACGCAGACGATGTTTACGCCTACATTGGCGGTCCTGATGACCTGCATTCCTCGGCGTGGAAGCGATTGAATCCCGGGCAGACGTACGAGACCGTTCCAGTCGCAGTTGGCTGTGTACACGGCGGGTTCAGCGAAGCCATCAACGCGCTCACGCGCTACCGGCGGATTGCATTCGAGAAATCGCACAGCCGGAATCTGCAGTGTCCTGTGATTTTCAACGATTACATGAATTGCCTGTGGGGTGATCCGACAGAGGAAAAAGAATTGCCTCTCATCGCCGCCGCCGCAAAAGCTGGGTGCGAATACTTCGTGATCGATGCGGGATGGTACGCGGATATCAAAGAGGACTGGAGTCAAACCATAGGATCATGGCAGCCATCTGTCACTCGCTGGCCGCGCGGACTGAAGTTCGTGCTCGATGAGATCAGGCGGAACGGCATGATGCCCGGATTG
>C688J18823_10000148_pt1 | contig 37499 bp, 25 predicted proteins | sample HopSoiMetagenom1_FD_18823 | JGI IMG/M metagenome (IMG submission 18823) | reverse complement strand
CCGGCTGCTGGTGCGCCTGCGCGACGACGAGGCGCGGCCGGCCATTCCGGCGCGCGTGGATGTTGCGGCGGGCTTGGCTACCCCGGGCGCGGCCACCGGCTGGGACAAGTTCGACGCCGCGGTGAAGCGCCACTCGCCGTGGATGCAGATCACCCGCGCGTATCACGCGAAGAGCTCGATGGGCAGGCCCGGCCGGCGTCACCTGGGCTACGACCCACTGGAGCGGGAGCTGGGGTTCGGGCGGACCTTCCGGGTCAAGGTTCACCCCGGCGCAAGCGTGCTGCACCTGGCCGACGATCTGCGCTCGCTCGACGGCGTGGAGCTGGCCTCGCCCGTCTACCTCAGCCAGACTCCCTTCGCGGTTGCCTCGGCGGTGAAGGCCGAGCACGGCTATGCGCAGAAGATGGTGCGCGCCGCGGAGGCCCTGCGAATCGAGCCCGGAGACTCGGCGCTGATCATCGGCATCGTCGACAGCGGCGTGGCGCTGGACCACCCGGAGCTCTCGGGAAAGCTGCGCACCGGCACCAGCACCGTGCACATCGCGCCGGACGGCCTGCCCAGCGATTTCAAGCTTGCCGGCGACTCCGACGGCCCGCGGCCGCTCGATCGCATCGGCCACGGCACCTCCTGCGCCAGCATCATCGCCGCGCGCGGGCTGCAGATGCCGCCGGGGCTGGCGGGCGTGGCGCTGGCGCTGCCCATCCGGGCGCTGGCGGCGAGCTACGTGCCCGGCTCGAAGTCGCTCTCTGCGGTGGGCCGCAGCGACGACATCGACCTGGGCGTGAAGACCGCCGTCGACCTGGGCGCGCGCGTGGTGAACCTCTCGTTCGGAACGCCGGGCTCCGCGCTGCGCGCCGACGATCCGCTGCCACACGTCGACGTGGTCCAGTACGCGCTGCGCCGCGACTGCGTGCTGGTGGCCGCCTCGGGCAACGGCGGCGACGACGTCCCGTTCTACCCGGCGGCGCTGCCCGGCGTGATCGCGGTGGGCGCGTGCGGCGCCGACGGGCGCCCCGCCCATTTCAGCTCCCGCGGCAAGCACGTGGCGCTCTGCGCGCCGGGAGAGGGAATCCCTGCCGCCGTCCTCACCGGGTACGGGCAGGTCTCCGGCACCTCGTTTGCCGCCCCCTTCGTGGCCGCTGCCGCCGCGCTGCTGATCGCGCGCGCGTCCAGGGAAGGCATTCCCATCTCCGCCTTCAACGTGCGGAGCCTGCTGATCGACGGCGCGGTGCCCTTCGCGGGCGGCGCCGACTCCACCGGCTGCGGAGCGGGGATCCTCGATTGCGTGGGCTCCTTGAAGGCCCTCGACTCCGTGCTCGACGACTCCCTCAACCAGGAGAGGGAGGGCAACAAAAGCTTCGCGGGCGCCCTGGTGCACCGCCGTCGGACGGACGCCTGGGCCGCTCCACAACCTTCAGGAGGTTAGACAGTCATGGCCATCGAATGCACGTATTACCCGGACATCTTCAAGCCGTATCCGCAGGGCGTGAGCGCGCGGTCGAAGCAGGACATCGACGACTTCAACAAGGGCCGCATTCCCTTCTACAACGCGGTCCGGTTCCTGCTTGTCAACCGCTTCGCCTTCAACGAGCCCATTCCGCCGGCGCCGGCCATCCCGCCGGCGGGCGACACGCTGCCGGACATCCTGACGAGCGTGAGCGAGGGAGGGCGCGTCTACTTCGTCTCGGTCGCGGGCATCCTCATCTCGCAGGGCTTCACCGAGCCGCTGCTGGGCAAGCCGCGCTCGGCGCTGGGTCCGGAGGACAAGGTCTTCGAGAGCGACGTGATCTACGAGCGGCGCGTCAAGGCGTTCAAGGCAGACCCGGCCAACAAGAGCAAGGACATCCCGGCGCGCGAGTCCCTCGACGTGGGCCGCGCCTTCGTGGAACAGACGGTGTCCGCCGTCAAGGAGTTCCAGAGCGACGACGCGATGTTCGTGGCCGTCTACGAGGCCCTCAAGAAGGAGGGCACGGTGGTCGACGCCGCCGCTGGCAAGACCACCTTCACCATCCTCGCGCGCCAGGTGGCGGAAGTCAGCGAGCAGCTCGTCGATCAGGAAGCCGACCCGCACGACCCGCAGCTCTCGCACATGATCGGCGACGCGCTCTCCGCCATCCTCGGCAAGACGCTGCAGGGCCGGTTCTCGGCCACCGACATCGACCTGCCCGACCTGGAGGAGGGATCGCAGGCCGACGTGATCGCCGACAACGTGAGCGCGCTCTCGGCGGTCTACTTCGCGGCCATGCTCGAGGACCTCAAGTTCTTCGCGGTGGCCGACAAGGTGGTGGAGCAATTCATGAGCGGCATGGTGCCGGTCTCGCGCGGCACCGCCGGCGACGCGCTCTACGACTACTTCAAGGAAGCCCCCGACCGGCTCACCGAGATGGAGCGGCGCGGCCTCTACGCGCGCGCCTTCGGCCTTGCCCAGGGCTCGGTGGACGAGCCGATGCCGAATCGCGAGTTCAGCGACCTGTGGATCCGCTTCCTCTCCGGCGTCAACCTGATCAACCGCCAGTCCACCGCCGAGCGGCTGGTGGTCACCAACGAGTACGTCTTCAAGAACGCCCGCGACTTGGCCGTCAACCTCTCGCTGCATGGCTACGGCGCGGCGCACTTCGCGGCGGTGGAGCTGCAGAAGCTGGTGAAGGACGTGAAGAGGATGCTCTCCTTCGCCGACGTGCTCAACGCCTACGGCGTGCGCGACTACAACCAGCTCATCGAGCGCGTCTCGGCCCTCTACCTGGGCGGGCCGGTCAACGGCGTCCGCCAGCGCACCATGGCCACCACCGGCTCGCAGATCATCCAGTTCCTGGCCGAGAAGGGGCCCGAGCTGTCGGGTTCCGATTCCAGCAAGGTCAGGTTCCTGGTGGCGGCGGTTCCGGCCACCGACGACGAGAGGCTCATCCTCAAGCTCTCGAACAACGTCGACAAGTGGCTGGCGGTCAACGGCACGGGCGACGCGACGGTGGACCGGTACGCCGAGCCGGTGGCGGTCACGCAGCAGCCCACCATCCCGGCGATGTTCAACGGGAACGGCGCGGCGGGCTTCGACGCGATTCGCGATGCGATGGCGAAGGTGGGCAACCTCGGTCCGGCGCAGATCCCGGCCAAGGCCTGACCAGGAGCCTGCCATGGCCATCATTCCCGCCTCGCAGGTCGCGCGGCGCCGCCTCTCGGTGGCGGCGCGCCGCCTCGGCACCAGCAACCCGGTCGACAGCATCGGAGGGCTGCTCGACCGCAGCTTCGAGCTGCCCGCGGGCGATCCGCGCTACGGGCGGAACGCGCTGGCGCCGGGGTCCATGCCCATCGAGCACTCCTTCTCCGAGATCGCCGCGGGTACCCTGCGGCTCGACATGGAGCCGCTGGGACCGCTGGCCACGCCCGGAGCGCGGCAGCAGGAGGTGAGCCGCGAAATGCGGCGCCTGGTGCAGCAGAACTACGGCCGGCAGGCGCTGGCCTGGTTCGACGAGCGCTCCGAGCCATGGCGCTCGGGGCGCGTCCACGGCGGCGCGCGGTTCGGCGCCTGGTTCGGCGCCGGGTTCGACGAAGGCGGGCTGCACGAGGCCAAGGTCTATTACGAGCTGCCGGACGGCGGGCTCGACGACCTGCCGCCGAATCTGCAGCACGCGTCGCGGGTGGCGCTGTCGTGCCTGCCGAAGCTGCAGCCCATCTTCACCTCCATCGCGGCCGGTCGCGCGCAGGGAGCACAGCGGATCTACTTCTTCCACCGCGGCGATCTGCGGCTGCTCGATCTCGAGCCGCTGATGAACCGCCTCGGGATCGGCCACCAGCTTCCCGGCCTGCTCACGGCGGTGGGGCTGATCCTGGGCGGCCGCTTCACCTTGCCGGAGGGCTCGGTGGTGCTGGCGCTGCGCGAGACCTCGCGCGGGATGGAGATGAAGCTGGAGATCCTGCTTCCCGCCATCGCCGATCCGCCGCGCGAGATGCACGGCCTGATCCAGATGCACCTGGCGCAGCGGCCCGACTCGCAGCGCGCCCTGCGCAACTGGATCCAGGCCATGAGCCTGGACGAAGGCGCCGAGACCTGCGGCCAGATCTCGGTGGTCAGCGTGCGCGTCAGCCCGCAGACGGGCAGCCGGCTCACGCTCTATTTCCGGCCCACCGGCTACGAGCGGGCCCCTTCGCGTTCGCGCAGCGTCCCGGACGATCCCTACGCAGCCGCGATGCAGTGAGAGGAGCCGGCGATGCCAACCCTGACCGCGAACGAGAGGCGCGAGATCGACCGCCAGCTCAAGACCAAGCTGGGCACGAACTCCGCGCTGCTGGCCATGCCGCAGCACAAACGCGAGGAGGTGCTCCGCCATACCGCCGAGATCGTGGCCGCCCTGGCGGCCCGGCCGGGCCGGCCGCCTGCCGACGTCTACGCGCTGGCCGGCGAGACCGGCACGGCGAGCTCGCGGCAGCCGCAGCTCGGCGAAGGCGTGCGCACCGGCGTGACCGAGGCGGCGCGGATGGTGAAGGAGATCAACTTCCCCGCCTTCGTGGCCAGCTTGATCGAGGGGACCTTCCACTCCATCGTCAAGTCCAGCATCGAGCAGATGAACGCGTACGCCGACATGGTGAAGTCGGTGGCGCAGTCGCTCAACGAGTTCCGCGACGAGAACGTCAGCCAGAACCAGGCCAAGGACTTCCTGGTCAAGAAATACCCGCAGACCTTCCAGCTCGACACCTCGCAGGGCGACCCGCACGTGACCATGCGCCAGGGCGCCGAGGACTCGGAGCTTCCCAACTTCCAGAAGGATCTGGGCCTCCCCGAGGCGGTGGACAGCCTGGACGACGACACCATCCAGCAGACGCTGGTGCCGGCGGCCCGCGACGAGGTGGCCAAGGGACGGCAGCAACTGCTCGCCACGGTGATCCTGATGGGCATCAACCGCATCGTGGTCACCGACGGCCGCATCAACGCCAAGATGCGCTTCCAGTTCTCCGCCAGCGACCAGAAGACCACCCAAGCCTCCGACTACGATTACCAGAACCTCGGCGACACCACCGTGGAGCAGAAGGCCGGCGACCAGGGCACGGGGCAGTGGAAGGACGGCGCCGGCACCTGGAACTACGTCCAGGGCGACTACCAGCGCGTCACCGCCCCCAACGTCAAGGTGACCTCGGAAGTGCACAGCGACACCACCGCGTCGCTGCAGGCCTCGGGGCAGATGATGGGCGAAGTGGCGATCAACTTCCGCAGCGAGACCTTTCCGCTGGAGAAGATGGTCAACACCGACCAGCTTGCCCGCCTCAACCAGGCGCAGGCCGGAGCCGGGCGCGCCACGCCGCCGCCCGGCCAGGCGCCACAGGCCGCCGCGCCTCCAGCCGCCCCGCCGGCAACCGCGCCGGCGCCGGCGCACTAGGGCGGGCGCGCCGTGGACAAGCCAGAGCTGGATCACGTCCGGTCGGCGGTGCGCGGCGTCCTCGAGGAGTCCGCCGCGTACAGGAACCTCGCGCCCGACGCCCAGGCGCAGCTCGCGCACGACATGGTCAACGTGTCCCGCTTTCTGGCCAACCCGGCCTGGCTCGACCCCGGCTCCTCGCCCGCCCGCGCAAAGGCATTGGCTTCGGATCCGGTCGATGATCTGAAGAAACGCCTGGCCAAGGATCCGGGCCAGGTGGCCTTCGACGCGAAGGGAATGAAGCAGGGCATCGAGGGCTTCGGCCAGCTGGTGCAGAAGGTGGACTTTCCCGCTTTCGTCTCCGGGCTGGTGAAGGGCGTCTTCAACGCGGTGGTGGACGCTTCCATCCAGCAGATGCGGGCATACGCCGAGATGCTGGCGGCGGTGTCCAAGAGCGTGGACCAGTTCGCCTCCGATCACATCCCCGACGCGCAGGTGCGCGACCAGATCGCGCAGCGCTACCCGTCGATCGTGCAGATCGACACCAGCGGCGACACGGCGAAGCTTGCCCTGCGGGAAGGCGCCGAGGACAAGGGCATCGACGTCGGCAAGGAGTTCGGCCTCTCCGGCGTGGATCTCTCGGACGAGAACGCCGAGCTCCAGCTCGTCAACGCCGCCAAGCTGGAGATGGCGCGCCAGCGCCAGCAGCTCATGGCCACCATGGTGCTGCTGGGAATCAACCGCATTGTCATCACCAACGGGAAGATCAACGCCAAGGTGGTGTTCGACATCCAGGCCAGCGACCAGGCCAAGCGCGGCGCCAAGGCGGAGATGCACGACGAGCAATCGTCGTCGTCCACCGAGGCTGCCGCGGCTGCCGCCTGGAGCCCCTGGGGCGCCGCGGGAGGGGGGTTCTCCGCCAGCCAGGCGCACAGCACCACCGTGGGCAGCGCCGTGGACGACACCAGCGAATCCAAGGCGTCGCTCAAGGCGCAGCTCTCGGGGGACGTCCAGCTCAACTTCAAGTCCGAAACCTTCCCGCTGGAGAAGATGGTCGATAGCGGCGGCATGTCGCTGCTCAACCAGCGCGCCCAGCCGACCTCAACGCCAGCCCAGAAAGGCGCCGCCAAATGATCACTCCCCAGGCCATCGAGGAGCTCCGCCACGCCGGCCCCGACGGGGTGCGGCGCTACGTGCACGAGACGCTGCTCGCCTCCGAGTCCTTCGACAAGCTCCCCCGGCACGAGCAGGACGCGCTCGCCAACCGGATGGTGAAAGTGCTCTCGTACCTCTGCGACCCGCTGGCCGGCCATCCCCAGCTTGCCGAGGCTGCGAAGCGCGGAACGGATTCCGGCGAAGTCCCACTGGCGGCCGCCCTCGCCGACGACCCGAGAAAGAAGCAGCCACCGCCGTTCGGCCCCGCCGCCCAGGCTGCCCCCGACGTCTTCAAGCGCTTCGTCGACACGGTAGATTTCCCCAAGTTCGTCTCCGGCCTGATCGAGGGCGTCTACACCTCCATCGTGAGGAGCTCCATCCAGCAGATGGAGGCGTACTCGAAGCTGATGGAGGCGGTGGTCAAGAGCACGCCCGAATTCGCCCGCGACCACGTGACGCCGGACCAGGCGCGCGGCTTCCTGCGCGACAAGTTCCCCAGCGCCCTCAAGATCGAGGACGGCAAGCTGGCGATGCAGGACAACGTCGACGACAAGGACAAGCCCGACTTCAAGAACTTCCTCGGGCTGACGCAGGACCTGGCGGTGGACGACGAGGAGCAGGAGCAGAAGCTGATGGAGTCGGCGCAGCTGAAGATGGCGAAGCAGCGCCAGCAGCAGATCGCGTCGATGGTGATGATGGGCATCAACCGCATCGTCGTCACCGAGGGCGAGATCAAGGCTTCGGTGCTTTTCGACGTCACGGCCGAGTCGAAGGTGCACACCGAGGCCGAGTCCAGCCGCGACGACACCCAGACGCACTTTGACGCCGCGCACTCCGAGGACAGCAGCTTCTGGGGCACCAGCGGCTCGTCGTCCGACACCATCAACACGCGCGTCACCACCGCCCATGCCCGCACCGCGGGGCAGAGCGACGACAAGCTGAAGGCGCACGCCAACCTCTCCGGCTCGGTGCTGGTCCGCTTCAAGAGCGAGACCTTCCCGCTCGAGCGCATGGCCTCGCCGGACGAGATGGCGGCGGCGCAGGAGCGTTCGAAGAAATGATCGCGGCCGCCCCGACGCGGCTCGGGCTGGATGCCTGTGACCGCATGCTCGCGCTCCACGCGGTGGAGGCGGCGCGGCGCTTCGGCCGGGGCGCGCTGGATGCCATCGATCTGCCGCCGGTCTCGGGGGGCCGCATCGACGGCGGCCTGTTGCGGGTGGCGTCGGTCCTCTTCTGGACCTGGGAGGTGGAGCAGGCGGGATTGCCGCCGTTCGTCGAGGCGCTGGCGGACGGGTTGATGAAAGGGACGTTGATCCTGCCGCTGGAGCGTGCCGCGGATCGGCTGGGGGCCTACTGGCGCGGGCGCCACGAGCGCTTCACCGCGGACGAGCGCCGCGAGCTGTACGCGCAGATCTTCGGCGACCCGGCGCGACCCGACGGCAGCGAGGTGCAGCCGTTGTTTGCAGGCCTGGTGTCCGCGCTGGTGGAGATCGGGCGCGCTTCCACCACGCGGCCCATCGGCGACCTGGTGGTGCGCGCCAGCCTGGCTGCGCGCGATCTCGCGGCCGAGCTAACCTTGCGTTGCGCCGGAATGGCGGCGTACGCGGCGCGCGACATCGTGGCCCACGTGCGGCTTTCGTTGCAGCTGCTGGCGGACGTGGAGATCTCGCGCGCGCTGGGCGGCGGTGGCCCCTGGGCCATCATCGAGGTGCATGCGCAGGAGGTGCTGGGGCGGCAGGTCGTGCCGCGGCCCCACCTGTCGCGCGCGGCGATTGCGCACGCGATCGTGGCGTGGCTCGCCGACAACGCAAAGGCGATCGAGAGCGGCGACGCGCCGATTGGCCGGCTCGATCCGGTCGTGCAGGCTGCCGAGGGCTGGCAGGCAGAGGCGCCGTCGTGACCGCCGCGGTCGCCGCCGCCCCGGTCGCGCCGGGCCGGCCGCCGGAAGTGGTGGACGCCGCCCGGCAGGCGGTGCGCGCCCTGTTGCTGCAGTCGCCCGGCTATGCCGAGGCCGATCCGGCGCTGAAGCGCGAGCTCGCGGCCAGGATGGTCAAGGTGGCGCTGCTGGGCGCCGACCTCGCCGCCGAGGAGCTGGGCGTCGCGCAGCGGCCGCGCAGGCCGCTGGTCAGGGCGCAGGAGGCGCCCAAGGAAGACTTCCGCGCCGCCAAGGCGGCGGCCGGGACGGTGGCGGCGCTGCGCAAGGCCATCGACTTTCCCGCCTATGTCACCTCGCTGATCAACGGCGTCTTCCAGGCCATCTCCACTTCCAACCTGCAGCAGATCACCGCCATCGCTGAGATGATGGACAACGTCGCCGCCTCCTCCGCGGACTTCACCATGCAGAACGTCGACGACACCGCCGTGCTGGCGTGGGCGACGGGCAAGTTTCCCTTCCTCGGGCGCGACGGCAGCTCGCTGACCGTCAAGGAGGGGGTCGATCTCGCCGAGATGCGGAGTACGCTCAAGAGCGGCCTCGGTGCTACCGACGAGCAGATCGATTCCATCGACGCCGGAGACCTGGAAGGCACCTTCCTGCCGCTGGCGCGCGCGAAGATGGGAGCGGACCGGCAGCAGATCCTCGGCACGCTGATCCAGATGGGCCTGCAGCGGGTGGTGGTGGACGAGGGACGGCTGCACGCGTCGATGGACATGCGGGTGGACGCCAGGTCCATCGAGGCTGCGCAGCATGCCGGCCAGACCGCGGATTCGGTAGCCGCCGGCGTCAGCGCCAGCGCGGCATACGGGCCGTTCAGCGCCAGCGCCTCGTTCTCGGCCTCGCACAGCTCGGTGCAGAGCGACAGCGAGATGTCCAAGGACGAGATCGCCGTGCGCGCGGGGCTGCGCTCCAGCGTGGACCTGGCGTTCCGCACCGAGCAGGTGCCGCTCGACAAGTTCGCCAACGAGAAGGCGCGGGTGAAGCTCAACTCGGTGGCGCGCGTGCCCGCCGACATCTCCAGCGGCGCCAGCATCCTGGGGCCCGAGGAGAAGATGCCCGCGGCAGGCAGCTTGCCGGTGCCCGCCGCCGACAAGAAGGCCGAGGACGACCGGAAGGCCGCCGAGAGCAAGGCCGAGGAGGGAAGGAAGGCCGCGGAGAAGAAGGCAGCCGAGGAGAAGGCGGCGAAGGAGAAGAAGGAAGCGGAGGAAAAGAGGGCGGCCGAGGCGAAGAAGCCGGCCGACAAGAAGCCCCCCGAGCCCAAGCCAGACGACAAGAAGGCGGCCGAGGCGAAACCCTCGCCGCCGGCGGAGAACAAGGAGGCGAAGCCATGAGCGGAAGCGAGCGTCTCTCCATCGTCCACGAGGGCGCGTGGCGCGCCGTGGTTGGCCGCGTCGACGCCGCGGTGGCCGCCGGCAAGATCACCGCCGCGCAACGCGATCTCCTGGTGCGGCCGGTGCAACTGCTCCAGTTCATGGCCGACGACACGCCGGCCGCGCTGGGCGACGACGTGCTGGCGCAGGAGCGGTTGCGCGCGCTCCTCTATCTCTCCGCGCCCTGGGCGGCGCTGGTCGACGAGACCCAGCGCATCCTCGAGGAATTCGACCGCAAGAAGATGCCGCCGCTCAGCTATGCCGCAGGAGTGCTGCACCACGGCGCGCTGGTGCTGGTGGGCGTGGCGGCAGTGCGTGTCGCCACCGTCGAGCCGCTGGTCAAGCTCTTTGCCCGCACCGTGCAAGGAGTGGCGCTGCTCTCCAGCGCCGCCGAGACGCTGGGGCGGCTGGAGCCGGGCGGCCCCACCGGCGACACGCTGGCGGCCATGGTCAAGGAGCTGGTCCAGCGCGACGGCGCGCAGCCCGGCGACGCGTCCGTGCTGAGGCCCGTGCAGTCCGACCCCGTGGAGCGCGGCCGTTGGGTGACGCTGCACGAGCTGATGCAGCACGTGGTCGAGCTGGCGGGAGACAAGCCGGGAGTCTGGGACGGCGGCTTCTCCATGGTCAGCGAGGTGACGCCCAACGTGGCCTTCGCGGGCGAGACCATCGAGCTGAGCCTGAGCGCGCCCATCGCGGAAGCAGGGCTGGAGATCCCCGAGACGCTGCACGTGGTCTTCGCAGCGCCGGGGACGCGGCCCATCGAGCCCATCACCAAGCCGCGGTTCGTGGGCGGCAAGCTGGTGGTCCAGGTGCCGGAGCAGGTGGCGCCGGGATGGATTGGCTTCTCCGACGATCAACGCGTCGCGCGCTCGCACGAGTTCCGGCTGCAGCTCCGCGAGCAGCTGAAGAGGTTTGGCGTGCTGGCGCGCCTGGAGGACGCCCCCATTCCGGTGGATCTGATCGATCCCTATTCGCCGGCACCCGGCGCCGTGCCGTCGTTCTTCCTCGCCGCGCCGCCGCGCACCTCCGGAAACCGCTTCTACGGCGGAACGCCGGCGATCTCCGCTGCCGAGATCCTTCCCGCGTCGGTGGCCGCCAGCGGCTTGCTCACGCTGCGCTGGGAGAGCCAGGCCGCGACCGAAGTGGAGAAGGCGCCCGGCGGCGAGCGGCTGCCCCCGTCGGGCACCCTCTCCCTGACGGCGCCGGCGCAGGACGGCGAGGTGCGGATCACGCTGACGCCAATCCTGCACCGGGCAGACATGGAGCTGCGCGGCAAGCCGGTGGATCTGGTCGCCACCGCGCGGACGCGCGCGGACATCGCGGAGGTGGTGGTCCGGCAGAACGGCCATCTCGCCCCCTACTTCTTCGGCTCGCCGCTCGAGGTGGAAGTGCTCCTCTCGCCGGAGACGGCGCAAGCAGAAGGCAGGCTGCTCCTCGAAGGCGCGGTGATCGAGTCGGCCGTGGCCAATACGCCGGGGAAGCTGGCGTTCAGCATTCCCGCCGATCAGCTCCGCGTCCTCACCCGCTTCACCGTCGCGCTCGCGGGCGGCGAGGCGGGCAGCGATCGCCGCCGTGACCTGCGGGTGCCTGTCGAGCCGGGCCAGTCGTTGACGCTGGTCGCCTTCGAGCCGGCAGTGCTGGGAGAGGATGGGGAGAGCGACGCGGTTTCCGCCGAAGAGATCCAGCAGATCCTGGATGCCGCACGGACCCTTGGCTTCGCGGTGCAGCTGGTGGAGNTGCCCTTCGTGGACGACGCGCTGGCGGTGCTGGCGCGGCCCCTGGCCAGCAGCGGCGATCCGAAGATCGCGGCGCTCCTCGAGGCGCTCTCGCTTTCGGCCATGCGCAGCCGCGGGTTCGAGGACGCGCTCTGGGTGGCAGTGGTCCGCAGGCCATTCGGGGCGGTTGCCGCGCCGCCGCCGGTCATCGAGCTGGCTGCCTTCGTTCGCGCTCGGGTTGCGCCTCCGCGCACCTGGGTCTCGCTGCCGGCCGAGGGAGCCCGGGCGGTGGCGGTCGCGTCGCTGAATGGATTGCCGGAGCTGATCGCATCGACCTTCCCCTCCACGTCCTTGTCCGGCTTGCAGGCGCGCGACCGCATCGCCGCCGACAGGCTGCGCCTGCTGGGACGCCTGCTGCCCGGCGAGCGGGTGGTGATGGAGACGCCGCGCCAGGAGCATCGCGGAACGGGCCCGGGCTCGCCCGTGGCAACCGGCCTCACCGCGGTGGCCCTCGACGGAAACGGCCGCGAGCTCTTGCGCACGCCCCTGCGCGCGGTCTCGGTGGACCGGCCCACCGTGATTGCGGAGCTGTTGCCGGTGACGCCGGAGATGAGGCGCGTCGAGGTGCGTCGAGACGACGGAACACAGGCCTGCGCCTTCACGCGCCTCTCCGGCCTGCCGAAGCTCACCGGCGTCAGCGTCGCGGATGGCGAGCTGAAGTGGACGTACCAGCACCCCGACGGCGCGGTGCCCGCGCTGTCCGTCGAGCTGGTGCGGCGGTTCGGGGATGAGGGCGGGCCGGAGGAGATTTCAGTGCCCTTCCTCACGCTCGACGCGTGCGGCAATGCAGCGCGGCTGCCCCGCACCCGCGTGCGCAGCGCCGATGCCGTGCGCCTGGTAGCGAGCGACGGCTGGAACGCAGTGGAGATCGACGCCGGGGAATCGTCCATCCTCAACCACAAGTCGCTGGTCTTGCGGCGGCTCGGAAGCGGCGGCTTCTGGGGCGACGCTACCGGGGTCGCGGTCGATGCCTGGAACGTCAACGGCGTGGCGCAGCTCGATGACCAAGGCAACGCGGTGCGGACGCCGGTCGTGCACCTGCAGCCGGACCTGCGCGGGATCATCGCGGTTGCCGCCGGCGAGGAAACCGACCGGCGCGACCTCGGGGACGACGATGCCTAGCAGGGCCAGCGTCGTCATCGATGCCGGACACGGCGGGACGGCAGCGGTGGGAGGCTCGTCGTCGAACAGCTCCGTGGGGCCGTCGGGAACGCTGGAGAAGGAGGTAACGCTCGACCTTGCCCGGCGCGTGCGCAGGCTGCTGGGCGCGCGCGGCCTGGCTTCCAGGCTCACCCGCGACGGCGACGTGAACCTTGGCTTGCGCGACCGTGCGCTGGCGGCGCGCGGCTCCGAGGTCTTCGTGTCGCTGCACCTGAACGGCGACGGAGATCCCGGGATGCAGGGGAGCGAAGCCTGGGTCCATCCGGACTGCGGAGAGGAGAGCCGCGCGCTGGCGCGCGATCTGCTCGACGCGGTGACCGCCGCGACGCGGCTCGCGGATCGCGGCGTGCGCGACGGGCCGATGGACGTGCTCACGCCCGACCCGCACCGCGGCGCGGCGTGCCTTGCGGAACTGGCATATCTCACCGACCCGGTAGAGGAGCGCCGGCTCTCTGATTCCCTCTATCGCGAGCGGATGGCCGGCGCGCTCGCCTCCGGCATCGCCCGCTACCTGGGCCGCGAACGCCTGGGCCACGCCACCGTGGAGCGCAGCCACGAGGTCCGCGAGAAGTTCGAGGTGTTCCACCAGGTGCCGCTGGTCCCGCAGCTCACCGGGATGAGCTGCTGGGCGGCGGGCGCCGCGATGATCATCGGCTGGCGCGACTGCATCGACGTGGACGCGGAGGAGCTGGCGCGCGGCAGCGGGCGGTGGGAGGAGTACCGCGAAGGCTTGCGACCGCACGACGTCGAGGAGCTGGCGCGGGCGTGGGGACTTGCCAGCGCGCCGGCGCTGCCCCTCACCGTGTCGCGGCTGCGACAGTTCCTCGAGGAGCGCGGACCGCTCTGGGTAGGCGAGGCCTCGCCCGAGCTGCACGTGATCGTGGTCGCGGGCGCGCAGGGCGACGGAACGCCGGATGGCACCTGGGTGAAGGTGATCGATCCCTGGCCGGTGGGTCGCGGCGAGCGCTACACCGTACCCTTCCACGAGTTCGCCGCAGGCCTGCAAGGCGCCTCGCGGCTGGCGGGTGCGCCGGCGCACATCCTCTTCTCCGCCTCCCGTGGGCGCGGGTCCCGCTGGAGCAGCAGCTCGCGGAGCGAGCAAAGTTCCACGGTGTGGCGCAGCGAGGGCGAGTCGCCCCGGCTGGGCGCTCCGGTGGGCCTGCTCGAGCGTTATCGAGCGGTGCCGCCGGCCGTGGCCGCCGCCCAGCATCGCGCGGGGCGGCCGTCGCTCCTGATGGACGATGCCATCCGCGGCTACTGGACGCTGCCCGACGGCCACGTCCGCGAGTGGGCGCTGCCTGGCGCGCTCGACTTCGTCACCGAGCCCAGCGGGGCGCCCAGGGCAGCGGGCGATCCGGCGGCGTTCCGGCTGGCCTCGCGAAGGTGCGTCGTCTACCGCGACGGCGGAGGCGCGCTGCGGCTCTGCGCGCGCACGGAGCGCTGGCGTTCCGAGAACCTGGGTGGAGCGCCGGCCGCCGCGGGGGATCCCCAGGCCCTCATCGCAGGGGGCGACGCGTGGATCTTCTATCGCGGAGTCGGCCGGCTCCACGCGCTTCGCGGAGGCGCAAGCGGCTGGACGCAGCAGTCCACGGAAGCTGCGGGCAGCGACCCCGCGGTCTGGCTGTCGTCTGGCGGTCCCCGGACCGTCCATCGCAGCGAGCGCAGCGGACACCTGGTCATGACGAGCTGGGGCGGGCGTTGCACGGCCATCGATCTCTCCGCCCTGGCGGGCGCGCCGCCTGCCACCTTCGCCCCTGCGGCATTCGCGGATGGCGCTTCCGGCTGCATCGCATACCGCGGCGCCGACGGACGGCTGCATCTCCTCGAGGGCGGCGAAGGCCGCTGGTCGCATGCGGACCTGCACGCGCTCGCGCCGGCCGCCCCACCTGCCGTCTCGGGGCCATGCGCGTTCAGCCACCGCGCCGGCGCGCACGTCGTCTACCGCGCCGCTGACGATCACCTGCACGCGCTCAGCCGCCTGCGCGGCAGATGGGAGCATACCGATCTGATCGCCGCCGCCGGCGTGTCCGGCGCCGCATGCGCAGCCGGCGACCCGGTGGGCGCCAGCGCCGGCGGCTCTGCCCGCGTCTTCTACGTAGGCAAGGACAGCGCGCTGCACGCCCTCGCGCTGGGCGGAGGCCGAAGGCCGGAGCATGGAGGAGGAGGACCGCCGTGAACGCACCCCGCATCGTGCCTTGCCGCGACCAGGTCTCGCCGCGCTTTCCCGACGCTTCCTTCCTGGTGCAGGTGCCACCCCGCTGCGGCTTCGAAGTGGCCTGCGCGACGGACCCTCGCCTCTTCTCCGCGGCTGCTTCCGCCTCCCGTCGCGACGACAGCTTCTATGCCGCGCCGGGCGCGGCGGCGCGGGCGTCCACGGGACATGCCGTCTGGGTGCTGCCGAGCGCGGTGCTCCGCCGGTTCGGCCGCGTTCCGCGCGTGTACTACCTGGCCGCGACAACCGGCGCGCGCCGCCCGTCGCTTTCAGCGCCGCTCGATCGCCCGCCCTGGCTGCGCATCGCGCCCGACTTCACGGGCAGCGCGCGGTTTGGAGCGCCAGCTTCCGTGGCCAGCCGGCTGCGCTGGGCCGGGGACCTCGCGCTTGCGGATGAAGAGTTCTCCGACCTCGCGGACGACGAGGAGATGGGCCCGCCACCGCTGGCGAAGAACCAGGTCGTCGCCGTCGAAGTGCGCGACCAGGTGGGCGCCGTGGCGGCCGGGTACAGCCACGAGTACCCGATCAAGGGCGACCCGACGGCGGGCGAGGAGGGCGGCGTCATCCTGCGCATCCCCGATCTGCAGCCGATCCGGGCCCGCGAACTGAAGCTGGTGGACTTGCGCAAGCAGGTGCAAGCGGCGCTGGTGGCGGCGAAGATCTTCTCCGGCGCCACCGTCAATGCTTCCCTCTCGCCCAAAGGAGTCATCTACGAGCAGCCGCTCAATCCCGGCGACACGTTCTGGCTGCGCATCCTGGGGAAGGGCGGCGCGCTCGACAAGGCGTCGGGCGCCTACGCGATCAACGACGGCGGCGAAGTGGACCTGCCCTGGCTGGGCCTGCTCAAGGTGGGCGGCAGCACCTTGGCCGACGTGGAGGCTGACGTCCTCAAGCGGGTGGCCGATGCGCGCCTCTTCCAAGGCGCGATCATCGACCTCTCGCTCGAGGAGCTGAAGTAGGCAGGGCGATCAGGGCGTCGGATACCGCGTGAACGAGAGGGGCCCCTCGTCGCTCACCAGCGCGGAGAGCGACGGATCGCGGTACACGTCTTCCAGCTTCTGCTCGGTGCCGTCCACCACGATGGTGCCCGAGACCAGCCGGATCCCATGGCTGTAGTCGGCGTAGAAGTCACCGTGCACGGTGGAGAGCGGCTGGATGGGCGATCCATTGGCCTTGTGCCAGCCGTAGATCGCCACCTTGCCCGGCTTGCCCGCGAGCTGGCTGCTCACCACCACGTCCTTTTTGTGCCCCGCCGTCAGCTCGCCGTGCGCGCCTCCGAGCTGGCCCTCCACGATCTGGTTGTGCTTGACCCATGCCGCGGTCGAGGTGCCCTCGGCGTTGTCGATGGGCTTCGGATCCAGCTTCACCGAGGCCGCCTTCCAGATGGCATCTACCAGCTTGCGGGTGGGCAGGAGCATCCCGTAGGCGTCGGCGACGCGCTGGGCGGTGCCGGGCTTCATCGGCGTGCGGAAGGGGTCGCTGTCGTCGCCGATACAGAGGTAATCGGGCGTCACCTTGACCACGGCGCTGTGGCTCGTGCCCGACCCGTCGGTGAACGAGAGCGCCACCTCCTGGAGGCTGCCCATGAAGTCGGGAACGTGGCCCATCTGGATGGCATCGAGCACTGCGGCTTCCCGCTTGGCGTCGTTCAGGCCCTGGATCCGCGCGATGAAGTCCGACCCACTCTCCGGCGAGGTGAGCGCAACCGCGGCGCCGCCGTAACGCTCGTGCGCACCCGTGCTCCGCCGCACGTTGCGCGTGGCCAAGCCCTCGGTCGCCGCTTCCCTGGGATATGCGGTGGCGGACTTCACCATGCCCATGAAGTAGTTCCAGTCCCAGACCGAGCCGGGGCAGCCGGCGTGGCTGGTCTTCGGATCCGCCTCGGCGTGCCCGACGATGTGCTCGCGGTCTGCGGGAATCGCGAACAGGTCGCAGAGCCAGCGCACCAGCGCCGCGGACGCGCCGTACTCCGTCTCGGTGGGCGGCGTGGCCGGCCGCGCCCGGGCCACGTGCTCGATGCCGATGGAGTCGGCATTGGCGCCGTGGGCGTGGAAGGCCACGTCGCTGTGCTTGACCATCTGCACCACCTCGCCGTCGCGGCCCACCACGTAATGGGCGCTGACGCCTGAGGCGGGATCCTGGAACCAGCGCACGGTGCCTGTGGTGGTGCTGCCGTCGGTGATGTGGATGACCACCCTCGACGCCGAGGTCCGGCTGCCGGCCCGGAAGTTCCCGGCGGCCGCGGCCTCGAAGCGCGAGGCCTGCGGGTATTCGGGGCCGGCGCCGTAGCGGCGGCGGGCGCCGTTCTTCCAATGGGTAGAACGCTGCATTCGCATGCTCCTCTCGCGCCTCAGGCGGCGGCAGTGATCTCGTCGGGAATGGGTCCTTCGATGCCGCGGTCCTCGTCCTCGAGCGCCAGCATCCGGTCGGCTGCTCCGACGGTCAGCGCCTCCAGCTGGGCGCGCGTGCCGTTGAAGACGTCGCAATCGACCTTGCTGGGAATGCCGTCGATCTCGTTTCCCGGCGCGATGCGGATCTGCCAGAAGGCCCAGTCCGACGCGTAGCGCGTGAGCGGCAGCGGCGGCTCCGTCCACACCGTGGCAAAGCCAATCGCGTGCGCGCCCGGCTTGCCCGGGTCCAGCGAGGTGGGCGTATCGTCGCCCCGATCGTAGCGCGCGAACCAGAGCGGAAACCGGGCGAAGCGCGCGTCGTCGGCGGTGGGGATCCACTCCTGCCATTGCAAGTTGCAGTAGATGAATGGCGTCCTGCCCAGGGCGGTCTCCAGGGTGGTGAGGCAAGCGAACAGCTCGTTCGCGATCCGTGCCTTGTCGGCGAGCCCGTCTCCCGTCTCGAAATCCACTACCGGCGCCAGGTCCTCGGGTCGCAACCCGCCAGCGCGTTCGATGGCGGTGATCATCTGCCGCGCCTGCGCCGCCCCGTCGTGGGCGGGGTGGAAGAAGTGATACGCGCTGCGGAGGATGCCGGTGCTCTGCGTGCCGGGGGAGAAGTAGTACGAGATGCCCGTGTCGGCGAAGTTCTTCAAGACGCCGTCGTACTCGGCGCGCGCCTTGGGCCGGTCCGCGGCGGGCGTCTGCGAAACGGCCTCGTCGGCGATCTCCTTGAGCAGCTTCGGCTCGATGCTCTTGCCGCCGTCCAGCGCCTTCACCATCTCCTCGCCCAGCTTGTCGCTGCCGCCATGCTTCGCCACGACTGCGGACATTAGATCTTTGAAGTCGCCGTGCTGCCGGATGGCATGCACCAGCACCTGGGCGGCCTGCTCGCTGATCGCGCCCATGCCGCCGTCGATGTACGGGTAGGCGCCGTCGCCGGAAACCGACTCGAGGTCCTTCTTGACGTCGTCCCGGGTGACGCCCTTCGTGCCATCAGGGTCGAGCGAGTGGACCAGGCGCGCCAGCACCGCCGCGCTCTGATGCGTCTCGCGGCCGCTGGCCAGCGCCCAGTTGCGCTCGAACTGCGGGTCGAAGATTCCCCCCGGGAACTTGGTGGTGGGGCCTTCCGTCGCCTTGATGAAGACGAAGGAGATGGGGTTGTCGTCGGGGTTCTTCCAGCCCTGCACCTTGTTCCAGTCGATCTTGCCGTCCCAGAGCGAGACGTCGATGCCAAGCACGGGATACTTCTCGGGCCAGTACGAGTTGGCCGCGCCGTAGCGGCGGCCCGCAAGGCGCTGCTCGGTTGGCGTATCCGGGAAGGCGTCGAGGAACTCCTCGGGAGACATCGTCTCGAAGCGCCAGGCCGCGATCGATTCGCGATAGCGGTTCCAGAGCGCGTCGTCCATCTCCGGCATGCCGTCCATCTCCGGCATCTCGGAGAGCGCAAGCGCCGACGGCGGCGCTGGCATGGGGCCGCTCCAGGCGCCGGAAAGGAGCGGGGTCGCCGACTTTCCGGTGGCGCTTTCCCACTGCGCGATGCGGTCGTCGATCCACCCGTGCAACTTCCAGAACGCCGGGTTGGCGGCGGAGGAGAACGGGTGCCCGAGCCAGTCGTTGAAGAGCGCGCCGTTGGTCGCCGACACCGCGCTGGCCGGCTCCGCGGAGGACCAGTGGTAGTGCAGCCAACCGTGCATGCCGCCCCATTCGATCTCGGTGCCCAACTCGTCCAGCGAGACGGTGGCAAGCCACGCATCGTTCTCGAAGCGGTCGGCGACGATCTTCTTCCACCCGTCGCTCGCCGCCTGGGCCTTCTGGTCGAGCAGGAGCTTCGGCCCCGTGACCACGGGCATCGGCCAGTCCGGGTCGGCGTGATCGAACGGTACCGCAGCCCAGCCGGCCGAGGTGCTGTAGAGCGGGTCGCCGGCCAGCTTCAGCGCCACCTGCTGGTGCGCCACCATCTGCCGGTGCATGCCCAGGAAGTCGAGGCCGGCACCGGGCTTCCCGTTCTCGTGGGGCGGCTGCCAGCCCTTCGAGGTCCAGTCGGCCTTCTCGGGCCCGGACAGCGGGCTCCAGCGGCGCACGTAATGCCAGGTGGCGTGATGCTTGCGACGCGCGTCGAGGCCCCAGAAGTTCCGCACCTTGGTCGGCAGGTACGACGAGGTTGGCGTCACGGGCGACGATGCCGACGCCCCGGTTGCCTGCGGGTTGAAGTAGTACGCGATGGTCGAGGCTCGGTACGCCGCCAGCTTGTCGTAGTTCTTGCGCACCGCGGGCCGATTCGCGGCGGCCGTCTTCGCCACCGCCTGCGCCGCGATCTCGTCGAGCAGCGTGGGCTCGGTGACCGTGCCGGCCACCATCTCCTTGCCCAGCGCGTCCTCGCCGCCGTGCGCGGCCACCACCGCCGACACCAGGTCCTTGAAGTCCCCGTGCTGATGGATGGCCTGGACGAGCACCTGCGCTGCCTGCTCGCTGATGGCGTTCATGTACCCGTCGATGTACGGGTACTTCCCGTCGTTCCCCACCGAGGCGAGATCGCTCTTGAGCGTCTCGCTGTCGACGTCCAGTCCCGTCTCTGCCAGCGCGTCGCGCGCATGCGCCAGCACCGCGGCCGACTCGTGGAGCTGGTACTGCTCGTCCACGCCCAGCGGCCGCACCGCCTGAGCCACCGGAGCATCCGCGGCCTTGGGGTGGAAGAAGTAGCCGATGTCGGATGCCGCGTAGTTGCCGATCAGCGTGTCGTAGCGGGCGCGGACGCCCTTCTTGTACTTCTCGGCCACTCGCGCCACCACCTGGTCGCCGATCTGGGAGAGGAAGCCCTTCTCGTCCACGGTCCCGGCGGTGATCTCGCCGTCGAAGGCGGCCTGGCCGCCGTGACTGGCGACGACCGCGGCGATCAGGTCGTTGACTCCCCCGTGCTGGTGCATCGCGTGCACCAGCACGTGCGCCGCAAGCTCGGTGATGCCGTCCATGTAGCCGTCGATGAACGGGTACTTGTTGTCGGGTTCGATGGTGTCGACGTCGCGCTTCACGTCGGCGGCGAGCTGCCGGATCTGCGCTGCCTGCAGCGCGGTGTCCGCGCCCAGGCGCTCCAGCGCGCCTTGCTCGGCCGCCGAGATGGCGGCGCCGGCGCCTTGGTCCGCGAACCGGTCGCGCAGCGCGGTGAACGCCGGCTCGCCGCCGAAGAAGCCAAACAGCTGGGCGCGGGCGCCCTGCTCATCGGCGACGGCGAGATACGCGTCGAGCAGCGTTGCGATGGTGCTCCCGGTCCAGCTTCCGATGCCGAAGTTCACCCGCCCGCTGTCGTAGTGCACCTGGTCGAAGCGCGTGCCTTCGGCGCGGCGCAGCGAGTCGGCGATGTGCTCGAGCACGGCCTGCGACTGCGTGAACATGAACTGGTTGTCGTCGAGCGCGCGCACGGCCTCGCGGCGGTGACCGTACTTCCTGCCGCGGCGGCCGTACGACTGCGCGGCCGGCATCGCGCAGGGCACGGCGGGAAGCGGGCGGATGGCCTTTGGCGAGAGATCCGCAGCGGCGTCCGACAAGAACTGGAAGCCGAAGATGCGCGGCATGGGGGTGTGCTCGACCCGCGGCACATCGGAGTCGTCCTGGTGCTCCACGCGCCAGAGCGGGCACAGGTGCGCCGCCACGTCCGCCATGCTGCCCAGCGCCGTCACCAACTCGCGGTGCGCGGCCTCCGCCTGGCTCACCGTTCCCGACTTCGGTCGATCCAGGTAGAGCACGCGCATCGCGCCGCCCCAGTCGGACAGCTCCTTGTGCACGTCCGCCCCCGAGATCTGGCGGATACGCGCCGCATCGGCTCCGAGTCGCGCCCTCATCCAGGTGACGAGCGGCACTGTGGACCCGTAGGTGGCGTCGAAGAGCTGCACCTCGTCGGGCTCGGTGTGGCCCAGGATCGCCATTGCGCCGGCCCCGCCGCCGGAGTGCGCGGTGAGCACCAGCCGCTTGCAGGTGAGCGCGTCGAGGCCAAGCTCCGCCGCCACGCGCTGCAGCGAGAAGTCGATCAGTTCCTGCAGCCCCGCGGCGGTGGCGAACGCCGGCCAAGTGTAGCGCATGAACGCCATGCTGTCGGCCGGCGCGGAGGCGTCGCCCGAGTAGAGCCCGTGGGGCAGGATGCCCACCGTGGGCCGCTCCCTCCAGGAATACGGGTTCTCGGTGTCGTCCGGATCGACGAAGTCCAGGCCGCTGAAGGGCTCCTTGTTGAGCAGCGACATGGCGGGACCGTCGCCGGAATACCCGTGCAGGTGGACGGCGACGTCCACCGCGCCGCCCTTCCGGATCTCGTTGCTGCGGATGATCAGCGCGGTCTTGCTGCCCGCCACGCCGCCGAGGTGCTGCTTGACCAGCGCCATGGAGGCGGGCAGGGCCGACCTGGCGATCTCGTAGCGGTGCGCGCAGGGCGAGGGCAGGGGCGCCGCGAGCACGCGCGCCAGCGTCTTGCCGTAACGCTCGCCCGCGGCGAGGTGCTCGCGCACGGCGCCGGCCAGCGCGCCGGCAATGGCGTCGAGAGTCGCGCCGTCGCGCAGGCGCCTCTCCGCGCCGGCGTCGCTCAGATAGTCCAGCTCCACCATGCAGGCATCGGTGGCAGTGCCCAGGCGCGCCGGATCCAGCAGCGAGAGCCCGCCGCTCTTCACGCCGCGGCCAGGGCCGATGACCCGCGCGACCGCACGCTGCACCTGGGCGGCAAGCGCGCGCGAGCTCTCTGCCGCGCGCGGATGCACCCAGGTCTCGCAGCCGCGCTCTCCGGGGCGGCCTTCGTTGGCGTGCAGCGAGACGAACGCGCTCGCGCCCAGCCTGCGCGCGAGCGCGGCGCGCTCCTCGAGCGAGAGGTTGCGATCCCCGTCGCGCGTGAGCTGCACGCGCACGTGCGGCTCGAGCCGCGCCCGGATCCGGCGGGCCAGGGCCAGAGTGAGCTCCTTTTCCTGCGTGCCACAAGGCCCGCGAACGCCAACCGGCGTCGAAAGCGCCCGTGGCTCGCTGCCACCATGTCCGGGATCGAGAACCACGGTCCGCATGCGCACCTCCGCCTGCTTCCTTCAGGCAAGCGACGTACCGCGCGGATTGCGCCCTGATGGCGCCTGTCGGTGCCCGGCCGGGCAGGACCTCGGGGGCAGGGTGCGCCCGCTCGGGCATGCCTCGCGACGCCTCTCCCGCCGTGAAGCGGCCCTGGTACGGACCATGCTGGGCCTTGCGCGCATGGCAACCATCGTCCTCGACCCGGGCCACGGCGGGACCAGCGACTCTCCCGGCTCCAGCCACAATCGCGTCACCGGCGCGCGAGGCGCGCAGGAGAAGATGCTCACGCTCGACATCGGCCGGCGCCTCGCCGGACGGCTGCAGGCGGAAGGCCACACCGTGGTGATGACACGCTCCGCCGACGCCAATCCGAGCGCGCGCGAGCGGGCGCAGCAGGCGCGCCAGCGCCGCGCCGACGTCTTCCTCTCGCTCCACTTCAACGGCGCCGACGACCCTCGCGCGCAGGGCACCGAGGTGCTGATCCCGCGACGCGCCGGCCCGGCCTCGCGCCGGCTGGCGGACGCGGTCCGCGGCGAGTTGGTACGTGAACTGGGGCACGCCGACGGCGGCCTGCATCCGGGGTCCTGGAGCGTGCTCGACGACGGGCTGCACGACGCGCGCACCGCCCGCTGCATCAGCGAGATCAGCTACCTGACCGACCCCGCCGAGGAGACCCGGTTGGCCACCCCCGCCTACCGCGATCGCATCGCGGGCGCGCTCGCCCGGAGCATCGGCAGGGCGGTGTCGCCGGCGCGCGTGCTCACTCCCGTGCACGCGCTGGCCACCGACTGGGGACAGCTTCGCTTCGACATCATCAAGACCGCCGACGAGGAGCAGGGGGCCTGGCTCGACCCCGCAGGCGGCTTGCTCAAGGAGAACGACCCGAAGATGTTCGACCACCTGGTCAAATACTGGCGCGACGGCGTGGGCCTGAGCACGGCCGACGCCAACACCAACGCCACCCAGTCCGCCGCCGACAACGAGGACTATGCCTGGAGCGCCGCCTTCGTCAGCTGGGTCATGCGCAGCGCCGGCGTCACGGACGACATGGGCTTCGAGTTCGCCTCGAAGCACATCACCTTCATCGTGGGCGCCATGCGCAACCGTGAGCGCAAGGACCACGACAAGCCCTTCTGGCTCTACGCCATCGACGAGATCATCCCGCAGCCCGGCGACATCCTCTGCAAGAACCGCGCGGGTGGCGGCAACTTCAGCTACACCAGCCTCAAGCGCGACTTCTGGGACGGGAACAACAAGAACAAGGATGCGTCGGGCAAGTCGCACTCCGACGTGGCTATCGGTTTCGGCGACTACGGCGGCGTGCGCAAGATCCAACTGGTGGGCGGCAATGTCGGCGATACTGCGGGGGGCACGCTGCGCGAGGTCGACGAGATCGGGCGGCTGGTCGACAAGGGCGCCGCGGGCAGCAACGTGTTCGGCGTAATCACACTGCTGGAAGCGCGCTCACCCTTCATCGACTGACACGGGATCTCCGGAGGTGACTGCGTCGTCCGGCGGACCCGGAGGCGCCCCCCCTTGCTCTCCTGCGCGGCACGGGCAACAGTGGATGCGTGTCCGACAAAGAGATGGCGGGTCCTTCTCTGCCAGACGTGCCCTTGCGCAGCGTCCCCGGGCTGATCGCCCAGCGAGCATCGATCGATCCGCAGCGCACCGCGATCCGCTCCCGTGGCGCCTCCGGCAAATGGCAGGACCTCTCCTGGAGCGCGCTGGACGAACAGCGCCGCCGTGTCGCGGCGGGCCTCGCCTCACTCGGCGTCAAGGCCGGCGACGTGGTGGCCTTCGTCTCCCTCAACTCCCCCGAGATGCTGGTCGCGGAGATGGCGGCGCAGACGCTGGGCGCCGGCGTCGCGCCCATCTTTCCCGGCTACAGCGCGGCCGTGCTCCACCACTGCCTGCTCGATTCCGGCGCACGGGTCGCGGTGGCCGGCGGACCCGCGCAGCAACAACAGCTTTCGACGGCGAAGCAGCTGCAACACATCGTCGTCCTCGAGGGACAGCCGCTTCCCGGCGACCAGCGTGCCACGCCGCTCTCCGCCCTAGAGCGCTCGGGCCAGCACGACACCATCGAGGCCGGGCGCGACGACATGGCCTGGCTGCTCTACACCAGCGGCACCACCGGCAAGCCGAAGGGCGTCGAGCTCACGCATTGGAACGCGCTCTCGCAACAGGCGGCCATCGCCGCCGTCTGGGACCTCTCCGAGCGCGACGTCTTCCTCAGCTACCTCCCCTGGCACCACTGCTTCGGCGCGCTCTTCGAGCGGATGATGGCGCTGTGGCACCGATCGCTCTTGGTGATCGACGACTCCCGCGGCCGCGACCTCGATCGCATCTTCCAGAACCTCGCGGAGGTGCGCCCCACCGTCTACTTCGGCGTTCCCCGCGTCTACAACGCGATGATCGGCCGCGCCAACCGCGACGCCGCCGCACGCGACGCCCTGAAAGGCCTGCGCTTCGTCTTCAGCGCCGCGGCGCCGCTCAGCGAGCCTTCCTTCGAGTGGTTCGAGAAGCTGGGCGTCCCGGTGCTGGAAGGTTGGGGACTGACCGAGACCTCCCCCTGCGCCACCCTCACCCGCCGCGACCAGCCGCGGGCCGCGGGCATGGTGGGCCATCCGCTGCCGGGCACGGCGGTGAAGCTGGAACCGGTCCCCGGCCTGGGCTCACGCGGCGAGATCCTCGTGCGCGGACCTCAGATCATGCGCGGCTATCACAACCGCCCGGACGACACCGCCCGCGCGCTGCGCGAAGGCTGGCTGCGCAGCGGCGACCTGGGCGAGTGGACCGAGGCCGGACTCAAGCTGTACGGGCGCATCGACGGCGTCTTCAAGCTGGAGAACGGCGAAAAGGTCTCCGCCGGCGAGGTGGAGGCGCGCATCGTCGCGGCCACGCCGCTGATCGAGCAGACGGTGGTGCTGGGCTCGTCGCAGCCCTTCGTGAGCGCGCTCTGCTGGCTGTCGGAGGGCGTCGCCCAGCGCTGGCTCTCCGAGCGCGACCTCGAGGTTCCCGGCGCGCTCCCGGAATTGGTTCGGGTTCCCGAGCTTCGCCGCGCACTCGTCGAGGCGCTCCAGGCGGCGAATCTCACCTCCTCGGCGCACTTCGAGCGCGTGCGCCGCGTCGCGCTGGTCCCGGAGGCGCCCTCGCTGGAGACCGGCGAGCTCACCCCCACCATGAAGATGGTCCGCTCCGTGTCGCTCTCGCGCCACGCCGGCCTGATCGCCGCCATGCAGCGGCAAGAGCGGCACCCGCTGGTGCTGGACATCTTCACGCGCGGAGAGGCGTTCGGAAACGTCTGATGGGCCCGCTCATCAACTTCCTCGTCCTGATGGTGCTCCTCTTCGCCGGGCTGGCGCAGACGCACTCGCTGCCGCCGAGGCTGGGCTACGGCATCGCCCTTCCGCTCGCCGTCGTCACCTTCGCGCTGGCGGTGATCCGCTACCGCAAGCGGAAGCGATAGCTATTCGCCCGCGTCGGAAAAGCCGATCGGCTTTTCCGGGCCGAACCAGAAGCGGATCGCGCGCGGATCGACCTCGTAGATCCGCTTGGCCGCGTCCGCCAGCACCACCGCGCAGTCTGGCGAGCCGGGATCTTCCACCACCGCGGCGGCGCCCTGCTCCAGCCGCTTCTGCATCTCCAGCGAGACGTCGAGCCGGCCGATCTTGCCGCTCCGCCGCACGTAGTGGAAGGTGACCTCGCCCGCTTCCTGGACCCGGTGCGTCTCCACCAACTGCCGCAGGCGACGCGCGCGCTCGGACTGCATGCGCGCCTCGGCCACCTTGGCCGCCTCCTTGCGCCGCTCCTCCGCGAGCTCCGCCTCGCGCGCCGCGAACGCCTCGCGCCGCTGCCGCTCCTCGGCGGAGAACTGCTCTTCCCGCTGCCTGTGCTGTTTCGGTGCCGCGCCCTTCTGATCGCGCGCCGCCTCCTTGGCCTGCTTCTCGGTGACCAGACCCGCCTTCAGCAGCTTGTCTCGCAAGTTCTGCATCGCGCGCGGCAGGATAACCGCGACGGGGTCGCCGCGGAAGGCAGAGGCGCGCGGGTTTGAACACTGCGCGCCGCATCGCGCGCGGCCGCGATACACTGGGCGGATGCCCGTGGTTTTCGTCGAGCAACCCGGCAATCTCCCGGCACCGCCCGAGCAGGGTCGCGTGGCGGTGGTGGATATCGCCTTCGCGGGTGGGGAGAACTTCGAGAAGACCACGCTCCCATTCCTGGAGGCGCTGGGCGATCGGCTCGCCATCTGGATCGACCATCACGAGCACCCCGTAGGCTGGGCACGGTACCGGCAAGATCCGCGATTCCTCCTCGTCCCCAACCAGCAGGCTCACGCCTGTCCCGAGCTGGTCACCCCGGAAGTGGTGGCGCGGGCAGGGCCTGTGGACGTGGTGGTGGCGCACGCCGACTTCGACGGCCTGCTCTCTGCCGTGAAGTACCTGCGCGGAGGCCGGCCGCCCTGGCCGGATGCCGACGAGGACGCGCGCGCCGCCGACAGCCCCGGGCGCGGGCACTCCTTTTCGCCGCAGGCCAGGCTGATCTCCGACGCGCTGGATCACGCCGCCGCGGAGCTGCGCAGCGCGCAGCGCGAGACGCTGCGGCAGCAGATCGTGGATGCTTTGGTGAAGGGCGAGGTGCCGCCACCGCTGCGGAAGCGCATGGAGCAGCTCGCCCTGGCACACGAGGAGGCGCTCGCGCCCGTGGAGGAGCTGGCCGCGCAGGCGCGCGAAGAGGCGCGCGGCGTGCTGGTGGCGCGGGTGCCCAAGGCTCTGGCCCGCCCGGTGAAGAAGGCGCTGCTCTCCCGCCTCGAGGAGCGCGCGCCGGTGGGCGTGGTGGTGGAAGGCCGCGCGGTGACGGTGGCCACCTTCCGCGATCTCGACCTCGCGCACGTCGACGAGCTCTCCGCCGGCCGCAGCGACTATCGCTTCGCGCAGGTCGACGACGGTGGACGCCGCATCGTGGCGCGCCTCGGCGAGCTGGTGCGCGAGGCGTTAGAATGAGGGGCATGAGCGAACTTCCGCAGGGCCAGGCGCTGCTCGACGGAATCGAGCGCCTCCGGCGCGATCTCGACGCGGTGATCCTGGCCCACTACTACCAGGACGCCGACATCCAGGACCTGGCCGACTTCGTCGGCGACTCGCTGCAGCTCTCGCAGCAGGCGGCGAAGACGAAGGCGAAGGTGATCGTCTTCTGCGGCGTCCACTTCATGGCCGAGACGGCGAAGATCCTCAACCCCGACAAGCAGGTGCTGCTGCCCGATCTCGACGCCGGCTGCTCGTTGGCAGACCGCTGCCCGCCCGACCAGTTCGCGAAGTGGCTGGAGAAGTATCCGGGCCACAAGGTCGTCAGCTACATCAACTGCTCCGCCGGAGTGAAGGCGCTCTCCGACGTGATCTGCACCTCCAGCAACGCGGAGAAGATCGTGCGCAGCTTTCCCGCCGAGACGAAGATCGTCTTCGCGCCGGACCGGCACCTGGGCGCGTGGGTGGAGAAGAAGACCGGCCGCGAGATGGTGAAGTGGCCGGGCTTCTGCATCGTGCACGAGCAGTTCACCGAGAGGCAGCTGCAGAAGCTGAAGGTGCGCAACCCACAGGCGGAGCTCATCGCCCACCCCGAATGCGAGGCGAGCGTGCTGGCCATCGCCGACTACGTGGGCTCCACCAAGGGCCTGCTCGAGCACGTGAAGACCAGCCCGGCAAAGAGCTTCATCGTGGCCACGGAGCCCGGCATCCTGCACCTCATGGCGAAGGCGCGGCCCGACGCGGAGCTGATTCCGGCGCCGCCCAGCAGCGGCTGCAACTGCAGCATCTGTCCGTACATGCGGCTCAACTCGCTGGAGAAGCTCTACGCGTGCATGCGCGACCGCGCACCCGAGATCACATTGCCCGAGGAGCTGCGCGTCCGTGCGCTCCGGCCGGTGCAGCGGATGCTGGACTTGTCGGCGTAGAAACCCGTCCGAAAAGTGGCCGGACGGGCACTCTGATGGTCCAATTTCTAGGACCGCATCGGAGGCTTACGTGAACAAGATGGTTCTCGCAGCTGCTCTCCTCGCCGCTCCTCTCGCAGCGCGCGCCGATCTCGGGCTGCGCGGCGGGCTCGAGGCGAACATCGCCACGCACAGCAACGGATCCACCCAGGTCCTCACCGACAACTGGCCCCTGGCCGGCGATCTCATGTTGAGCTACTGGACCCCAGGGTCGATCCTCTCCATCGACGCGGAGATCTCCCGGCAGTTCTTCGCCAACCCTCCCGTGGGCCAGACCGGCGGCATCGCCTGGGTCTTCCGTCCCGGCATCCGGCTCTCGCCGCCGGTCCTCCCCATCTATGCGCGCGCGGCGCTGCCCATCAACATCGACAGCAACAACCCGCGCGAGACCGTCGACCTCCGGCTCGGCGTGGGCTTGACCATCCCGCTGGTGCTCTTCAAGATCTACATCGAGGCCGATGCGGACTTCCCGCTCAGCTCCGAGAGCACCGCCAACATCAGCGCCTTCAGCGGCTACTCCGTCTGGCTGGCGAGCGGCATCGACTTCCGCTTCTAGCCCCGCATGGCGGACGCCGAATCGCCGCTCGCGCTGGTCCTCTCCGGAGGCGGCGCGCGCGGCGCCTACGAGGTGGGCGTCCTCCGCTACGTTCTCGGCAAGCTTGCACCGCGGCTGGGCGACTTCGCCCGGCCGCGCATCTTTTCAGGCACCAGCGTCGGCGCCATCAACGCCTGCGCCCTGGCCGCGCACCACGACGTGCGCGACTTCGCCATCGGCCAGCTCGCCGAGAAGTGGCAGGAGCTCGGGCTCGACCAGATCTTCCGCCGCGGCTGGCGCGACCTGGCCGGCCTGTTGCGCTGGTTGCTGGGCTCGGCACGGCCGGAGGGTCCGCGCAGCTTGCTCGACGCGGGGCCGCTGGCTGACCTGGTGCGATCGGTGATCCCCTGGCGCAGCCTGCACCAGGGCGTGGCCGAGCGGCGCGTGCTCGGTGTCACCGTCTCCGCTACCGACATCGAGACCGGCCACACGGTGGTGTTCGTGGAGACCGAGGCGCAGGCACTCCTGGTCTCGCGCGACCGCGCCGTGGACTGGGCGGCGGTGCGGCTCACGCCCCAGCACGCGCTCGCCTCCGCCGCCATCCCCATCATCTTCCCCGCCGTCCGCGTGGCCGGTCGCGTCTATTCGGACGGCAGCTTGCGACAGAACACGCCGATCGCGCCCGCACTGCGGCTGGGCGCCGGCCGCGTGCTGGTGGTGGGACTGCGCTCGAAGCGCGGTGGCCCGGCGCCGCGGGCGGGGCGGCAGGACGTCGAGGATCAACAGGCCTTCTCCTCGCCGCTCTTCCTCTTCGGCAAGCTGCTGGATGCGCTGCTGCTCGATCGCGTGGAGAATGATCTCGCCAACCTGCGCCAGGTGAACGCGGCGCTGCACGAGCTGTCGCGCGTCTCCAGCGCGTTGCCGGGCCCGGTGGCGGCGGCACTCGAGACCGCGGGCGGCGGCTTGCGGCCGGTGTCGGACATCTTCATCCGCCCGTCGCAGGACCTGGGCATCCTGGCTGCCCACATCCTCGAGCGGCCCTCGGTGAAAGCGCGGCTCACGGGACCCGCGGGCTACCTGCTCAGGCGCCTGGGCGAGGCTGCGGGAAGGGGCGATCCCTCCGACGTGCTCAGCTATCTGCTCTTCGACGCCGAGTACAACGCCGAGCTGCTGGAGCTGGGCGAACGGGACGCCGCCGCCCGCAAGGACGAGCTCGAGCAGTTCCTCGCCTCTCCAGAGTCGTTGCCCATCCGCGAATCCGCACCCGCCTGAACCGTCCTCAGAATCACCCTTGTTGTACTTCGTCCTCTGGCTTGGGTTGGGGGCCGGGGATGATGCCGGCGATGTCCGGGTCTTCGCCTTCCGGCACCACGCGGTCGGACTTCTCCTTCTTGCGCTGCTCGCGGCGCTCGTCCTTTTCCTTGCGCTTCTCGAGCCGCGCCAACTCCTTCTGTCGCTTGTTCGATCGGGGCTGCACGCGTCCCTCCTGAAAGCGAAAGAGCCCGGCCTTGGCAGGCCGGGCCCGTTCAGACCGTTCCCAAGTCGCGCTTAGGCGACCGGGCGGACGTTCGAGGCCTGCAGGCCCTTGGGGCCCTTGGTCACCTCGAACTGCACCTTTTGTCCTTCGGCCAGGGTGCGAAACCCATCCGCCTGGATGGCGGTGTGATGGCAGAAGACGTCGGGGCCGCCGTTGTCCTGCACGATGAACCCGAAGCCCTTCGCATCATTGAACCACTTCACGGTACCAGTCACCATTTGCAGCACTTCTTTCACGTGTACGGAGCGGCACCTTTGCCGTCCGTGCCGCAAACCTGCGGCTCGTAGTGTGTAACAGCTACGGCACGGATTTGCATCCCAAATCGTGCAGCAGGCGGGAAATGTCCGCCGGCAACGGAGCCGCGCAGCCTACGCGGCCGCCCTCCAGCGGATGCGGGAACGCCAGCCGTTCGGCATGCAACGCCGGCCGCTGGATGGCAGGGTGCGCAGCGCCATAGACGTCGTCGCCCACTATCGGATAGCCCTCCTCGGCGAGCTGGACGCGGATTTGATGCGTGCGACCCGTGTCGAGAACCACGCGCACGAGCGACGCGTCTTGCAGGCGTTCCAGGGTCCGGTAGGAGAGGCGGGCTCTTCTAGGCGTCGTCAGGCGCGTGGTGAAGCGGCGCCGGTCCCGCGGGTCGGGCCCATACGGGGTGTCCAGCGACCCGGCCGGAGGTGGGTGCCCGCGAACGACGGCCAGATACTCCTTTTCCCAGGTGCCCTGCTCGAGCGAGCGCGCGAGCCCCTGCTCCGCCGCTTTGCCCAGCGCCAAGGCCAGGCAGCCGCTGGTCCCACGGTCGAGCCGGTGGACGACCCGAGGCCACGCCCGGCCGCCCGGCGGACCCAGCTCCCGGGCTGCGAGCGGCAGGAGATCCTCGTCCACCGCGAGACCCGCCGGCTTATCCACCACCACCAGCGCCGGATCACGAAACAGGACAGCCAACGGCACGCGCCGTTCCTACCATGGGCTGCGTAACTAAGATGTGGTGCGGCAATGGCTTTCGATCTCAGCGTGCGGGCGAGCGGCGTGCTCCTCCACCCGACCTCGCTGCCGGGCGCTTGGGGATGCGGCGATCTGGGCAGCGAAGCGCACAGCTTCGCCCGCTGGTTGCGCGATGCCGGCCAGCGCTATTGGCAAATGCTCCCCGTCGGACCCGTCGGGTACGGCAACTCGCCCTACAGCGCGCTCTCCGCTTTCGCCGGCAACCCACTGCTGATCAGCCTGGAGCGGCTGGTGGAGGAGGCGCTCCTGCCCCGCAGCGCGCTCGCCGCAGCGCGGCCCCTCGCCGCCGGCCGCGTGGACTACGGCGCGACGCGGGCGTTGCGCCAGCAGCAGTTGCGCACCGCCTTCGTGGCCTTCGGCAAGCGCACCAGCGACCACCCGCAGTTCGAGGTCTTCTGCGCCGAGAACGCGGCCTGGCTGGACGACTTCGCGCTCTACGCCGCCATCAAGGACGCGCGCGACGAACGGCCTTGGACCGAGTGGGAGCCGGAGCTGCGCGCCCGCGACCCCGCCGCGCTGGACCGCGCGCGCCACGCGCTGCGCGAGGAGATCCGGCAGCAGCGTTTCGAGCAGTTCGTCTTCGCGCGCCACTGGCAGGCGCTGCGGGACGACTGTCATCTCATGGGGGTCGGGCTGATCGGAGACCTGCCCATCTTCGTGGCGCACGACAGCGCCGACGTCTGGGCGCATCGGGATCTCTTCTTCCTCGACGCGCAAGGGCAGCCCACGGTGATCGCCGGGGTGCCGCCCGACTATTTCAGCGCCACCGGCCAGCGCTGGGGCAACCCGCTCTACGATTGGAACAAGCTCGCGGCCACCGGGTACCGCTGGTGGCTGCAGCGCTTCGCGCAGACCTTCGCGCGATTCGATGCGGTGCGCCTCGATCACTTCATCGGCTTCGTCCGATACTGGGAGATCCCGGCGAGCGAGCCCACAGCGCAGAACGGGCACTGGCGTCCCGGTCCCGGCGCGAAGCTCTTCGATGCGCTGGGACCGGCGCAGCTCATCGCCGAGGATCTGGGCGCGGTCACGCCCGAGGTCACTGCCTTGCGCGACCGGTTCCACTTCCCCGGCATCAAGCTCTTGCAGTTCGCCTTCGGCACCGATCCGCAGGCGCCCACCTTCCTGCCCCACAACTACGAGCGCAACTCGGTGGCCTACACGGGCACGCATGACAACGACACCACCCTCGGGTGGTTCGAGAAGCTCGACGCCGGGGAGCGCGCGGCGGCGCTGCGCTATCTGGGGACCACCGGCAAGGAGATCCACCGGGAGATGATCCGCTGCGTCTGGTCCTCGGTGGCGAATCTCGCGGTGGTCCCCGCGCAGGACCTGCTCGGGCTCGATTCGGACGCGCGCATGAACCATCCGGGCACGGCGCAAGGAAACTGGGAGTGGCGGCTCTCCGCGCTACCACCGCCGGAAGCGCAGTCGCGCCTGCGCGAGCTCACCCAGACGTACGGCAGGAGCGCCCGATGAAGCGCCGGCCCTGGGAGACGCGACGCGGCCAGCTCCGCGACGATCCGGAGTGGTACAAGGACGCCATCATCTACGAGCTCCGCGTGCGCTCGTTCATGGACTCGAACGGCGACGGCATCGGCGACTTTTCCGGCCTCACCGGCAGACTCGACTACCTCCAGGACCTGGGCGTCAGCGCGCTCTGGCTCCTGCCCATCTGCCCCAGCCCCGGCAAGGACGACGGCTACGACATCTCCGACTATACCGACGTCCACCCCGACGTGGGGACGCTCGACGACTTCCGGCTCTTCGTGGAGGAGGCGCACCGGCGCGGCCTGCGCATCGTCACCGAGCTGGTGCTGAACCACACCAGCGACCAGCACCCCTGGTTCCAGCGCGCCCGCCGCGCTCCGGCCGGCTCGGCCGAGCGCAACTTCTACGTCTGGAGCGACTCGCCCGACCGCTACCGCGACGCGCGGATCATCTTCAAGGACTTCGAGCCGTCCAACTGGTCGTGGGATCCCATCGCCAAGCAGTACTACTGGCACCGCTTCTTCGCCCACCAGCCCGACCTCAACTTCGACAACCCGGCGGTGCACGAGGCGATGCTCGGGGTGGTGGACTTCTGGTTCGGCCTCGGCGTGGACGGACTGCGGCTCGACGCCGTCCCCTATCTCTACGAGCGCGACGAGACCAACTGCGAGAACCTGAGCGAGACGCACGCCTTCTTGAAGAAGCTGCGCGCGCACGTGGACGCCCGCTTCAAGAATCGCCTGCTGCTCGCGGAAGCCAACCAGTGGCCCGAGGACGCCGCCGCCTACTACGGCGCCGGCGACGAGTGCCACATGAATTTCCACTTCCCCATCATGCCGCGCATCTTCATGTCCATTCACATGGAGGACCGGCTGCCCATCATCGACATCCTGGCGCAGACGCCGCAGATCCCCGCCAACTGCCAGTGGGCGCTCTTCCTGCGCAACCACGACGAGCTGACGCTGGAGATGGTGACGGACGAGGAGCGCGACTACATGTACCGCGCCTTCGCCCACGAGCCGACCATGCGCATCAACCTGGGCATCCGGCGCAGGCTCGCCCCGCTGGTGGGCAACGACCGCCGGCAGGTGGAGCTGATGAACGCGCTGCTCATGTCGCTGCCCGGCACGCCGGTGCTCTACTACGGCGACGAGATCGGCATGGGCGACAACGTCTTCCTCGGCGACCGCAACGGCGTGCGCACGCCCATGCAGTGGAGCCCCGATCGCAACGCCGGTTACAGCAAGGCCAACCCCCAGCGGCTCATCCTCCCGGTGATCATCGATCCCGAGTACCACTACGAGTCGCTCAACGTGGAGGCGCAGCAGGGCAACCCCAACTCGCTCCTCTGGTGGATGAAGCGCCTGATCGCGCTGCGCAAGCGCTTCCAGGCCTTCGGCCGCGGCACCATCTCGTTCCTTTCGCCGGACAACCCCAAGGTGGTGGCGTTCATCCGCCGGTTCGAGGACGAGGTGGTGCTGGTGGTGGCCAACCTCTCGCGGCACACCCAGTACGTGGAGCTGGATCTGCGCGCCTGCAAGGGCCGCGTTCCGCTGGAGCTGATCGGCAGGACCCGCTTTCCGCCGGTAGGCGAGCTGCCCTACCTGCTCACGCTGGGCGAGCACGCCTTCTACTGGTTCTCGCTGGAGGAGCCGCGCGACGCTGCGCAGGACCTTCTCACGGCCTCGTACCACCCGCCCGCGCTGGAGGTGGCCAGCGCCTGGGAGGGCGCGTTCACCCCCGCCGAGCGCAACGCCATCGAGCTGGTGCTGCCGGCATGGCTGGAGGGGCGCCGCTGGGTGCGCGACCGCGGGCGCGAGATCGCGCTGGCGCGCATGCTCGACGTGATCCCCGTGGACGGACTCCACTTCGCCCTGCTTCAGGTGGAGTTCAGCCATGGCGACCCGGAGACCTACGTGCTCCCGCTGGCGCTGGAGGGCGGCGAGAAGCCCGCCTCGCCACAGGCTGTGATCGCGTTGCTGCGGCGCCACGACGGGTCGCAGCTCTATCTGATGGACGCCCTGGGCGATGCCGCCTCCGCCGCCGCCCTGCTCTCCGCCATCCGCACCGGCACGCGCAGCCGCGGCGCGACCGGCATGCTCGGCGCCACGGCACGCGCCGAATTGCCCGTCGGCGAGCCGCGCCTCTATCGCGCGGAGCACAACGCCGCCTCGGTGCAGTTCGGCGAGGCGCTCTTGCTCAAGTTCTACCGCCGTCTCGGCGAGGGGCTGCATCCCGAGCTGGAGATCTGCCGCGCGCTCACCGAGCGCAATCCCCACGCGCCCGTACCGCCGCTCTGGGGCGCGCTGGAGCTGCGGCCGCGCCGTGGCGAGCCCATCACCGTGGCCACCCTGCACGGGTGGGTGCAGAACCAGGGCACCGCGTGGCAGTTCTTCCGCGAGGAGCTGCGCCGCTACTTCGAGCGCGCGCTGGCCACCAGCGGCGACTTGAAGCCGCCGCCGCGCCCGCCCGGCACGCTGCTGGACCTGGCGCAGAGCGAGATGCCCGCCGCGGCGCGTGAGATGCTGGGCAGCTCGCTGGCGGCCGCGCGCTTGTTGGGAAAGCGCAGCGCGGAGCTGCACGCCGCCCTGGCCTCCATCGACGATCCCGCCTTCGCGCCCGAGCCCTACAGCGCGCTCGATCAGCGCTCCGTCTACCAGACCAAGCGCAACCTCACCGGCAAGGTGCTGCGCCAGCTGCGCGGGGCCCACCTGGATGGACGTCCGGCAGAGCTGGCGCAGCAACTGCTGGCCCGCGAGAAGGACCTGTACGCGCGCTTCGAGCCCCTCCTGCACGGGCGGCTCACCGCGCAGCGCGGCCGCATCCACGGCAACTTCCACCTCGGCAACGTGCTCTGGACGGGCAAGGACTTCGTCTTCGTGGACTTCGGGCAGGACCCCGACAAGCCGCTGCCAGAGCGGCGGCGCAAGCGCAGCGCCTTGCGCGACATCGCCTCGATGCTCCGCTCGTTCGAGATCGCCGCGACCATGGGGTTGCGCGATCCGGCGACGGTCCGCGAGAGCGATCGCTCCGCGGCGGAGCCCTGGGCGAAGCTGTGGGCGACGTGGGCGCCGGCAGCGTTCCTGGGGGCGTACCTGGACGCGGCCCAGGCGTCGCCCTTCATTCCCAGGGACCGCAACGAGCTGCAGATGCTCCTCGACACGCAGCTTCTGGAAAAGGCGCTGGACGAGCTCGGCATCGAGTTGGGACAGCGCGAGGACTGGGCGCTGGCCGCGGTCCGCGCATTGCTCGAGATGCTCGGAGGGTGAGCGTCTACTGTTCGGCGACCGCGGTCAGCTTGGTGCAGGCGACGGTGCCCAGGTTGACGCTGGTGGCCTTGGCTTCCGGCACGTTCAGCTCGAAGCGGCAGATGCCGCGCCCGAACTCCACCTCCGCCGAGTGCGTTCCGACCGGAAGGTCATCGAACCAGAACTCGCCGGCGGCCCCGACGGGCGAGGTGATCTTGCGCTGGCCGACGAAGGCCGTCAGCTCCCCATAGGCCGGCACGGTGGTCTGGCCCCCGGTGTCGACCCGCAGCGCGCCGGTGACGCTGCGCACCCGTGAGACGTCGAACCGCACCAGCGCCCCGCCGCGCAGCCCGGTGGCGATCACCTGCTCCGTCTTGCCCAGCTCGTAGTCCAGGGGAATGTCGCCATCGCGGATGCTGAGGCGGTTGCCGTAGTAGGACTGCAGGCCGGGGATGAGCAGGTTGCCGCGCGAGTCGGTACGGCCGATCTCCTGATTGTTCAGGTAGCCGCGTACGCCCTCGAGACCCGGCACCTGGATCAGCGCGAATCCGTCCTGGACGGGGCGGCTGGCCATCAAGTTGCCGTCCACCAACACCAGCGCCCCGGCGGCCGTCATCGAGCCGGCATCGGTCTGACCGCTGCGGTTATAGAGAGCCGTATAGGTGCCGTACCGTCCCTGATAGGTCACCTGACCGAAGCCGGTCTGGGGCGCGTCGTGCTGCATGTCCGCGCGCATCTGCCAGCCGAAGCCCTCGCCGAGCGGGAGGGCCTTCTGCACGCCCATGCTGGCGCCGCTGGTGCGGTTGCTCCCGTGGCCGTTGGCATCGGCGACGGCTCCGCTTCCGAACGTATAGATGAAGCCGGCGGTCATGCCCCACTCGGGCAAATTGCTGGGGCTGCGCAGGCGGCTGCCGCTGACCAGCAGCGAGGCGTTCTGGGAAAGGCGCGCCTCCCCCCGCAGCGTGACGGCGGAGGTCAGCCCTGTGTCTCGCATGGCCTGCTGCCCATAGTCGAGCGTGAGGCTGAGCACGCGCGTGACGGGCACGCCAACCGTGCCGTGCACCTCGAGCAGAGGCCTGTCGATCGCCGCCGCATAGGTCAGGTTGGCGTAGCGCGCCGTCGCCCCACGCGCCAGCAGCGCGGCCGAGAAGCCGTGCCAGAGGAACGAGTAGCCGACGGAGCCCGCCATGCCGCGCTCGCGGCCATCGGCGCTGGCCGCCGCCTCCAGGTCCAGCTCTCCGAAGGGGAGCGCGAACGAGGCGGTGGGCCCGCCGCTGGCCAGCAGCGAGGTGCAGTTGCCGCAGATCGGC
>C688J18823_10000147_pt1 | contig 37550 bp, 30 predicted proteins | sample HopSoiMetagenom1_FD_18823 | JGI IMG/M metagenome (IMG submission 18823) | reverse complement strand
CGCCAGCCGCTTGGTCCGCAGGGAGATCTTCAGATCGCGCAGCATCTGCGAGAGCAGCCGGTTGCGCGCCGTTTCGTCGGTGGCGGCGGCCGCCCAGGCCTGGGCGTTGGAGGTGGCCAGCGAGCGGGCCAGCACCGGCCGCCCCGCGTCGACCAGCGCGAGATCGGCGCGGTCGGGGCCGCCGTCCAGCAGCGCGGCGGTCAACGGCGGCGCGCCCTCGGGGACCAGCACCCCGCGCTCGCCCAGCGCGCTGAGCGCCAACGGCGCCAGCGTCACCACCCGGGGCTCGACGCCGGCGGCCGCCAGCGCTTCGAGGAATTCGCGGAGCACCGCCTTGCGCACGATGCCCACCAGCACGTCGGTCTTGCCGCCGCTCTGGCCCAGCACCGCGTGGTCCCAGACCACCTCGTCCAGGTCGAAGGGAATGGCTCCCTCCACCTCGGCCGGCAGCACCTGCTCGATCCGCTTGGGGTCGGTGAAGGGAAGCGAGACCGTGTGCGTCGCCGCCACCCCGCCGGGCAGGGACACCGCGACGGAATCGTCCGGCCCGAGCGGCGGTACCAGCCCCGCCGAGGCCAGCCCCGCCGCGAGCCGCTCCGCCGGCGTGCCCTCCGCAGGCAGGAGCGCCGCGCGCACCTCCTGCACGGCGAAGCCGCGGAACCCGCTCTGCAGGGTGGCGATGCGCAGCGAGTCCTGCGCCCAGTCCAGTCCCACGTTCCGGTGCATCAGTCTTCCTTCCAGTAGAGCATCTTGCCCAGCGCCTCGTCATAGCTCACCACCGCCGTGACCTTCTTCTCGATCCGCCCCACGCGGCCGGTGGCCTCGATGCGGAAGGTATCGCTGGTCGAGCCGAAGAAGCTGGCGGCGTTGCCGCGCATCCGTGGATCGATCTCCGGCCGCAATTTGATGCCGCCCGACTGCAGGATGGAGACGAACTCCGGCGCCGACAGCCCGAAGAAGGAGAACATCTTCCGCACCTGGATCTCCTGGAGGATGGTCTGGAGCAGGCGGGGATCGCGCAGCGCGGGATCGTTGGGGTTGGCCGCCGCGATCAGGATGTTGGTCAGCATCTGCTGGGGATCGTCGGTGTTGATGTTGAGCTTGGAGTTGATGTTGGGCCACACCGTCAGGCGGTCGCCGAAGGCGGCCATGAAGCGATCGTTGACGCCGCGGACCATGTACATCTCTTCCAGGCTGTCGGGGTGCGCGTTCTTGGCCACGTAGCGCGGCTCGTAGCGGGAGTAGGCGGAGTTCTCGTCGGAGAAGCCGTTGACGAAGGGGTTGGTGGTCTTGGTCTGGTCGATGGCGGAGCCGGTCTCGTCCAGGTCGATCCAGTCCTTCATCGCCAGGATGACATCGTCGCGGGACGCGCGATCGCGGTTGGCATCTTCCTCGTCGAAGATGAAGTCGTACTTGGGATCGCTCATCATCGCCCGCAGCTGGATCAGCGCCGAGAGCGGGGCGCCCTGCAGGCCGTCGAGGCCGAGCACGTTGATGCGGCTGTTCTCGTCCACCACCTTGCCGTGGAAGCTGCCATCGAAACCGCCGAAATGGTGGCGCACGGCCGGCCCTTCGCCCCTGCGCGGCTGCGCCGACGCATCGGCGCTTTCCCCCTTCTCCACTCCGGCCACGTCGCCAGCCACCAGCGAGCTGAAGGCGTTGGAGTCGATGGGCAGGAGATCCCAGAGGCGGATGCCCAGACCCCCCGGCTGCGTCGCCGGCGTGGCGGAAACGGCTCCGGCGGCGGGATTGGTCCTCGTCTGCGGGGTTCCAGAGGCCAGCTGCTGCAGCGCGGAGCCGAGCTGTCCGCCCAGCTGGTCCACCTGCCGTTGGAAGTGCAGGAGCAGGCGGGAGAGGTTCACCGCCGACTTGGCCATGTACTCCGCGCGCGTCTCGTCGCGCAGGTTCTCCGCCAGCTTGAGCGAGACGCGCGAGCTGTAGCTGAAGTCCACCCCGATGGAGGTGAGGATGGCGATGGTGGTGAGCACCAGGATGAGCGCGACGCCTCGGTGCTGGACGGGAGCGGAGTTGCGCATCAGAAATCCAGCGGGTTGTTGAGCATCACGCGGGCCTGGGTGGTCCAGGTCTTGTCCTTGCCCTGCTCGTCCTTGACCGTGATGGCGATGCGGATGCGCGGCGGGAGCAGGGCCGAGCCGGTGCGCTGCGGCGAGTTGGAGTCCCACTCGTCGCGCCACTCGCGGTCCTTGGGGTCCCAGGCCTGCACGGTGAAGCGCACCACGTCCTCGGCCACCACGGCCTTCTCGCCGCCGCGCTCCCACTCCTCGTCGATCTGCGGCTTCACCCGGCGGAAGAGGGCCAGGTTGCCGTCCTCGCCACGCTCGAGGTGGTACTGGAACACGGCCTGGTCCGACTCCTTCGCGTCCACGTGCAGGCGCTCGTGGGCGAAGGAGGTGACGGTGAGATTGGCTTCGGCGCGGCCGTCCTTGAGCTTGAAGAAGGTGGGGCGCTCGCGGAAGCGCTTGTGGTCGTAGTGCTCGGAGAGGAAGGTCATGGAGACCTCGCGGCCGATGCGGTCGAGCGCGCCGCGCACCGACTGGTCCCGGTCCTCGGCCTTCTCCACGCGCTGCTTGAGGCCGTAGGCGCCGTCGAAGCTCTTGTAGGTGACCGCGCCGATCATCGCCAGCACGGCGATGGCGATCATCACTTCGAGGAGCGTGAAGCCGCGCGCGGTCATCATTTCCCACCCGGGGCGCCCGGCAGGCCCGGCAGCGGAGTGGCCGTGCCCGGCTGCGGCGTGGGGGTCGTGCCGGGCGGCGGCGGAGCGCCCGGCGTCTGCCCCACGCTGTCCGGGAGGATGACGATGATCTGCGAGGCGGAGACGTCGCGCCGCTTGCCGCCGTCCTGCCAGCTCACCGTCAGGCGGACCTCGCGGACGCTCTTCTTCAGCGTCTCGATGAAGCTCTTCGCCTGGGACTGGAACACGCCCGCCATCGGACCGGAGAGCAACCCGGCGCCGTTGCCGGCCTGCAGCCCCTGCAGCCCGCCGGAGCCTCCGCCGGAACCCATGATCGACTTGGCGATCCCGGCGATGTCCGAGGGTTGCCCGCCGCCCTTGCCCTGCGCGCCGAGCATGTTCATCAGCTGGCCGGGGTCGAGCTGCACGTCGGGCTTGAGGATCTCCGCGCTCCAGGAGTAGCCCGGAGCGGTCTCCTCGGAGAAGTCGCCGTGCTTCTCGTCATCGAAGTCGGAGAAGCCGTTCTTCTGCAGATCGTCCTCGAGGTCCAGCATCTTGCCCTTGAGCAGGAGGGTGGCCTCGGTGGCGCGGCGCGACCAGGCGTGCATCTGCACCGCGCCGCCGTTGAGATCGGAGATGGCCACCAGCGCCACCGCCAGGATGGCCAGGGCGATCATCACCTCCAGCAGCGTAAAGCCGCGCTCCCGCCTCATCGCCGCTGGCCCGGCGCGTCCACGCGCTCGCCCACGATCTTCACCCGGCCGGTGAGCGGCGAGACCAGGAGCGAGAAGACGTCGTCCCCCTGCGCCAGGTGGACGGCGGCCTCCTCGGTGAGCCCGCTGGACCAGAAGTAGATGAACGCCCTGCCGGAGGTGTAGCGCTCGGGCTGGTGCTGCACCCAGACGTCGGCGAACTTCACCGCGGAGCCCAGCTCGGTGCGGGGCACGTCCTTGGAGGGAGCGAAGGCGCTCTTCAGCGCCAGCGCCTGCCGCTCGCGATCCTCTTCCGACATGTTGTCGCGCTGCTGCTCCTGCTGCCGCTCCTCGTCGCGGGTGACCTGCCGCGCGCCGTTCTGCGATCGCTCGCCCTCGCGGGACAGCCGCACGTTGCCCTTGGCGCACTCCGACCAGTAGGCGTGCTCGTCGAGCTCCAGCACCAGCCGGCAGGTATGCCCGGCGATGGCGGCGGCGCCGTAGAGGGAGCGGATGCCGCCCGCCAGCTGCCCGGTCTTCTGGCGGAGCTGCGCGCGGGTGACGGCGGACAAGGCGGGGATGGCCACGGCGAGCATCAGGCCCGCCACGCAGAGCGCGACGCCGATCTCGATCAGCGTCATGCCGCTGTCTCGCCTCGCTCGCATCCCGCTGGCTACTTCCCCGCCGTGGACGGTCCCGCGGAGTCGCCGCCGTGGACGACGATGTCGTCGCTGCCGCCCTGGGTCTTGTCGGGCCCGAAGGAGTAGACGTCGTAGCCGTCGCCCGACCGCGTGTAGGCGTAGTCCTTGCCCCAGGGATCCTTGCGGATCTCCCGCACGTACTTGGGCGTGAGCTGCTGCAGGGCATCCGGCCACGTCCCTGTGTCCACGTGGTAGAGGTCGACGCTGTTGGCGAGCGATTTGAGATCGAGCGTGGCGGTCTTGACCTGCGCGTCCTTCAGCTGCTGGAACACGTTGAAGCCGATGGCCCCGGCGATCAGGCCGAGGATCACCAGCACCACCATGATCTCGATCAGCGTCATGCCCTGCGCGCGCCGCTTGCGCTGCGCGGTCGACCAACGGATCAGCTTCTCTCTCCAGTTTCGCAGCATGTTGCTCCTCAATGCCTTTCCAGAAGTGATTGAAGGTGTCCGCGGTCGATCTGCATGCGTCGGCTCCTACTTCGGCACGAAGGTGTTGAGCTGCATGATCGGCATCAGGATGGAGAAGACGATGAAGGCCACGCCGCCGCCCATGGCCACGATCATCACCGGCTCGAGCAGCGAGGTGAGCGCCGAGACGCGCATCTCCACCTGCGCCTCGTAGCTCTTGGCCACGTTCTGCAGCATCTCCTCCAGCTGCCCGCTTTTCTCGCCGATGGCGATCATGTGGTAGACGAGCGGCGGAAACTGGCCGCTGCGCTTGAGCGGCGCGGCGATGCTCTCGCCCTCGCGGATGGCGTCGCGAGCCTTCTCGATGGTGTCGGAGAGCAGCGTGTTGCCGACGATGTTCTTGACGATGTCCATGGCGGTGAGCAGCGGGACGCCGCTCGCCAGGAGCGTGGCCAGCGTCTTGGCGAAGCGCGAGATGGCCAGCATGCGCAAGAGATGGCCGAAGACCGGCGCGCGCAGCTGGGTGCGGTCCCACCAGCCGCGTCCCTTGGACGTGCGCACCCACCGCCGCACCCCGTACGCCAGCCCGGGCAGCGCTATCAGTAGAACGTACCAGTAGTCGCGCGCGAAGGAGGAGAGCGCGATCAACAGGCGCGTGGTCCAGGGCAGGGTGACCTGCATGTCCTCGAAGATCTTGGTGACCTTGGGGATCACCACCACGAAGAGGATGCCGACGATGGCGATGCCCACCACCACCATGATGGCCGGGTAGAGCATGGCACCGATGATCTTGTTGCGCAGCAGCGCCTGCGCCTCGGTGAAGTCGGCCAGCCGCACCAGCACCACGTCGAGCGCGCCCGAGCTCTCGCCGGCGCGGATCATGTTGACGTAGAGATCGGTGAAGACCTTCGGGTGCTCGGCCAGGGCGTCGGCCAGCGAGGACCCCTCGTTCACCTTCTGCTTCACCGCGCCCATGATGCGCTTGAGGCGCGGCTGCTCGACCTGGTCGACCAGCGCGGTGAGCGCCTCCACCAGCGGGATGCCGGCGGCGATCAGCGTGGCCAGCTGCCGGGTGGCGATGGCCAGGTCCTGCGAGGAGACGCCGGTGAAGCCGAAGAGGGCGCCGACGTCCACCTCCCGGGAGAGGCCCGCCTTCTGCTCCCCCGCGACCGCGCCGGCTTCGGCGGCCCGAGCGTCGGTGAGGTAGACGCCGTCCTTGCGCAGGATCTGGCGGAGCACCTTGCTGCTCTCCGCATCGCGCAGCCCGCGCACGTTCTTGCCGGCCTCGGTCAGGCCCGTGTACTCGAAGACGGGCATCAGACCGTGTCTTCCTGGGTCACCGAGAGCACTTCGGCGATGGAGGTGACGCCCTTGAGCACCTTGAGCGCGCCATCGTCCATCAGCGTGAGCATGCCCTTGGAGGAGACCGCCTGGCGCTTGATGGTTCCGCTGTCCACGTTCTTGAGGATCAGCTGCCGGATGTCGTCATCGATCAGCATCATCTCGTAGATGCCGCTGCGGCCGCGGTACCCCGTCCTGTTGCATTGGTCGCAGCCAGCGGGCTTGTAGAGCATGCCGCCGCTGGTCTCGCGCACCTGCTCGGACGTGAGCCCGATCTCCTTCAGCTCCTCCGGCGTCGGGAAGTAGGCAACCCGGCAGTCCTTGCAGAGCACGCGCACCAGGCGCTGCGCCAGCACCCCCATCAGCGAGGAGGCGACCAGGAACGGCTCCACGCCCATGTCGACGAGGCGGGTGATGGCGCCGGCGGCGTCGTTGGTGTGGACGGTGGAGAAGACCAGGTGGCCGGTGAGCGAGGCCTGGATGGCGATCTCCGCGGTTTCCAGATCCCGGATCTCGCCCACCATGATCACGTCCGGATCCTGGCGGAGGAAGCTGCGCAGGCCGTTGGCGAAGGTGAGCTCGATCTTGGGGGCGACCGCGGTCTGCGAGATCCCCTCCAACTGGTACTCGACCGGATCCTCGATGGTCATGATGTTGAGGTCGGGCCGGTTGATCTTGCTCAAGGCGGCGTAGAGCGTGGTGGTCTTGCCCGAGCCGGTGGGCCCGGTGACCAGCACGATGCCATGGGACTTGTGGATGAGCGACTCCATGATGCGGAGCTGCTCCTTGTCCATGCCGATCTCCGCCAGGTCCAGGAGCACGGCGCTCTTGTCCAACAGACGCATCACCACCCGCTCGCCGTAGACGGTGGGGGTGGTGCTGAGGCGGATGTCGATGTCGCGGCCGGCGAGCTTGACGCGGATGCGGCCGTCCTGGGGCAGCCGCTTCTCGGCGATGTTGAGCCCGCCCATGATCTTGACGCGCGAGATGATGGAGTTCTGGAACCGCTTGGGGGGCCGGATCACTTCCTGCAGCACGCCGTCCACCCTGAAGCGCACGCAGATTCCCCTCTCTTGCGGCTCGATGTGGATGTCGCTGGCGCGCTCCTTGGCGGCGCGGAAGAGGAGCGAGTTCACCAGGCGGATGATGGGCGCCTCGTCACTCGAATCGAGAAGATCCTGCGGCTCTTCGAGCTCGTGCGCGACGGTGTCCAGGTCGCCGGCTTCCAGGTCGTCGACCAGCTGCTCGGCCTCGTTCTTGGCGCGATCGTAGACCGAGTTGATGCAGTCGAGGATGGACTGGGTGGGCACCAGGAGCGGGGAGACCGAGGTGCCGAGCAGCAGCCGCACGCTGTCCACCGCGCCGGTGTCCAGCGGATCGGCCATCGCCACCACCACGTGGTCGGTGTCCATGCGCAGCGGCAAGAGCCGCGCCTGCTTGGCGAAGTTGATCGGCACCTTGGAGATCAGCTCCGGCGAGATCTCCTCGGTGGAGATGCGCATCTGGTAGGGCAGCTCGAGCTGCGACGCCAGCGCCTTGAGCACCTGCTCCTCGGAGCAGGCCTTGAGCGACACCAGGACCTCGCCGATGCGGCCGCCGCGCTCGGCCTGCGCCTGCAGCGCCTCTTCGACCTTCTCGCGCGAGACTGCGCCGTGGGCGAGCAGGATCTCTCCCAGGAGCAGCCCGGCGAGGGGTCGTGGCGCGGCCTTGCGCGGCGCCTCGGCAATGGCGGAAGACGTGTGGTCCATCGGACTTCAACCCCCGGAATTCGGCCTCTGTTCCTGCTGCGGCGGAGGAGGAGGCGCTTGCGTCCCCGGCGTGGGCTCCTGCTTGGGCTCGGCGGGAAGCGGGGCCGGAGAGGGAGCTGCCGGCGGAGGTGTCAGGCTGCCGCGATCCATCTCGGAGGGAGCATAACGGCGCGCGGGCCCGATGACCTTCTCGTCTTCGCCCCCTGAGCCGCCGTTCTCGATCTTGTTCAGTTCCTGCGAGACGCCTCGCCGCACCCGCGCCAGTGGACCGGGCTTGCGGTCGTAGTCGATGTCGGTCTGGTACTGCCCCTCTTCCCCGTAGAAGCGCTTCACGAACTCGGCGCGCTCGGCCATCTTCCGCTCGAAGATGCGGCGGTAGTCGCTCTGGTCGCGGATGATGTAGGGAGTCAGGAAGAGGAGCAGGTTGGTCTTCTGGCGGTTGGTGGTCTCGTTGCGGAAGAGCCAGCCGAGGACCGGAAGCGAGCCCAGCACCGGTACCTTCTGCACGCTCTTGGTGGTGCGCTCCTGGATCATTCCGCCGATCACCACCGTCTCCTGGTCCTTGGCCACCACCGTGGTCTTGGCGGTGCGCTTGGAGGTGGTGGGCCCCAGGACCGGGTCCGCGCTGGCGATCTCCTCCGTCTGCTCGTCCACCTCCAGCCGCACGTAATCGCTCTCATTGATCTGCGGCTTGATGCGCAGGCGCAACTCGACGTTCTGTCGCTGGATGGGGGCGATCAGCCCGCCGAGGCCGCCCAGGCCGAGGAGATTGGAGTTGACCGGCGGCGTGGTCACCGTGCCGCCGACGGCGGGTGTCTGGGAGCTGGCGAGCGAGCTGAGCCCGCCCAGCGGCGAGATGCCCGCCTGGAAGGGGACGTTCTGACCCACGGTGATCTCGCCCTCGCTGTTGTTGGTGATGATCACGTGCGGAGTGCTGATCACGTTGACGTCGCTCGAGGTCTGCAGGGCGTTGAGCAGGACGGCGAAGGACGGTACGGAGATGCCGGTGCCGGGCACGGTGAGGGGGGGCCCCTGGATGCCGGCAAGAAAGCCGCCCAGGCTCACGAGCGAGGGCAAGCCGCCGAGGGAGTTGAGGCCACCCAACTCGCTTCCCAGCACCAGCGGCGCGTCTCCCCGCGTGCCGCGGAAGCTGACGTCGTTGATGACGGTGCCGCCGTGGGTCGAAACGCCGACCTTGAGATCGCTGGTGAGGTTGACCTCCATGATCACCGCCTCGACGAACACCTGGCGCTGGCGGATGTCGAGGCGCTCCACCACCTTGACCAGGTTGCGGTAGTCGGCCTGGGAGGCGATCACCACCAGCGAATTGGTGGTCTTGTCGGCGGTGATCTTCACCTGTCCGCTGAAGAGCTCGGCGCTGGCCGCGGGTCCACCGCCCGCGCTCGGGGGCGCCATGCCCACCGCCGGGCCCGTTGGGCCTCCGCCGGTGCGCCGCTGCTGCGAGGCGCCCTGCGCCAGCGCCTGCATGGTGGACGCCACGTCCTCGGCCTTGGCGTTTTCCAGGTAGAGGACGTGGACCCCGCCCTCTCCCGAAGGCACGTCGAGCTGCTTGATCAGATCGAGCACCCGCCCGAACGACTTGCCGCCGGCGATGACGATCAGCTTGTTCGTGCGCTCCTCGGGGATGATCTTGCCGACCTGCACCGGGCCCATGCTGGCGTTGGGGGCGGTCACCTGACCCGGCTGGGCGACCGACACCGGTTGGCCGGGCTGCACCGGCTCGGCCACACCGAGCTGCCGCGGCACGCCGCCCTTCTGGGTGGGCTGCTGCGCCTGGAAGATCTCGGTGAGCTTCTGCGCCAGCTCCTGGGCGCCCGCGTACTGCACGGGCACGATGTGGATCTCCTCCGAGCCGCCGGGCTGGTCGAGCTGATCCACCAGCTTCTCCAGCCGGCGCATGTTCAGCCCCAGGTCGCTGATGATCAGCGAGTCGGGCGGAAAGATCTGGAAGTCGGAGTCGCGCGAGGTGAACTGGTTGAGCACGTTGCGCATCTGGTCCGCCTCGACGAAGCGGAGCTTGAAGATCTTGGTCACCATCTGCTCGGTGGGCGGCGGCTCCTGCCCGTTCTCGAGGAAGATGGGGATGTTGGCGCGCGAGGACTGCTTCTTCTCGGTCAGCTTCCAGTACTTGCCCACCGGGTAGACCGCCCAGTTGTTGGCGTCGAGCGCCGCGACGAAGACGTTCCAGACGTCGTCGGCGGGGATGGGCGAGTTGGAGAGGATGGTGATCTTCCCCGACACGCGCTCGGGGAGGATGAAGTTCCGCTGGGTGAACTGGCTGACGAACTGGATCACCTCGGTGAGGTCGCGCTTGTCGAACGACATCATCACCGTCTGCGCGTTGTTGTGGATCTCCGACTTGTTGACCTGCGGGATGTCGCCGGGCTCGGTGGCGCGGGTGGCCGTGGATGGGGCCGGCGTGGCGCGGGAGGGCGGCGCCGGCTGCGCACGGGCGGGGCCGGTCGGCCGGGGAGCCTGCGCCGGCGCGACCGGGCTGGGCCGCTGCTGCTGCTGCGGGATGACCGGTTGCCGGACGGCCGGCTTGGTCGGGCGCCGGGTCGGAGGCGTCTGCGCCAGCGGGCGCCCGTTGCCGTCCAGTGTCGCGCCCTCCTGCGCGTGCGTGGAAGGCGCGGCGAGAACCGCCGCCACAAGCGGAAGCACGAGGGGCCAGCGCACCTGGAGCACGAAAATTCTCCTCAGCTCATTCGATGGAGTAGGACTTGCGGACCGTCTCGCCGCGCCGCTCGAGCTCGACCTCGACGCGGTTGGCGTCGCGCAGCTTCTGGTAGATCTCCAGCGCCTTGTCGGGGCTGTTCATCTCGTACCCGTTGATCTTGCGGATCACGTCTCCGTTCTGGATGCCGATCTTGGCATAGAGCGAGTCGGGCACGATCGAGAAGAGTTTGAAACCGTTGGAAACCCCGTTCTTGAACGACGGCACGATCCGGGCCTGCGTGGCCAGCGTGGACATGTCCGCGAGGGCGCCGTTGAGCGTGCTCTTGGCCAGCACGTACTGGTTCTCGGAGAGCTGGCGCACGTCGGAGGCGGCGCTGGGAGCCCCCGCCGGCGGCATCGGCACCACGCCGATGTTGGGCGGCGCGGCGGCACTGTTGTCGAGGTACTCGTTGACGCCGTCGTGGTCGAGGAGCACGCGCTCCTTCTCCACGCCGTAGATGCGCGCGCCCTGGTACTTGTCGCCGATGGCGTAGACCTGCGTCTCGTTCACGTCCGGATTGGTGATCTGGCAGAGCGAATACTTGGCCGGATGGGCGATGGCGGTGCCCACCAGCGTGCCGTGCAGCGGCGAGCGCACCGGCACCGGGTTCCAGCCCGGCCGCGCCTGCTGCACCGGCTCGCTGCCGGGCGGCGCAGGCTTGGGGAGCGGCACGTCGAAGAGCTTCGCCACCTTGTCCGCGTCCAGTTCCACGCGCTGGGCGGCGGCGGGCTGCGGCGAGGTGGTGGTGGCCTGCTGCAAGAGCGCCGGCTGCGGAGCGATGGCAGCCGCCGTGATGGTGTTGACGGTGCGCGCAGCGAGATACGCGCCGAGCAGCACGGCCACCACGTTCAGGGCCCAGGAATAGCGCTGGAGGACCATCTCCATGCAACCCTGGGCAGCAAGGGTCATGCCAGTGAAATGCCGCAAGGATCTGGGGNNATGGGGAGCTCAGACGGCGGGCGAGCGACAAGGTGGCAAGGGGGTGCCGCAAGNNGCTGACATTTTGTCAGGACGCTCTCGCATGGCTACCGCCGAAGCTACTCGCGCTCCCGATCGAGCTTCCGATAGATGGTCCGCGCCGCGATCCCCAGCAGTTGGGCGGCAAGGTTCTTGTCGCCCTTGGTCTGGCGCAGCGTTTCCCGGATCACGCGCAGCTCGATGTCTTCCATGGTGGTGCCCAGGGGCACCGTCAAGGTGCGGCCTTCCAGGCCGGAGACGCCACCCGCGCGCGCGGCCCCTCCGCTGCGCACCGGATCGGGGAGATCGTCGACGCCGATCTCCTCGGTGCGCGAGAGGACCACCGCGCGCTCGATGGCGTGCTCCAGCTCGCGCACGTTTCCCGGCCAGGCATACGCCTCCATCGCGGAGAGCGCCGGGCGGGTGAGGCCGCGGATGGGCTTGCCGTTCTTTGCGGCGTAGCGCGCGACGAAGTGGTCGGCGAGCAGCGGGATGTCCTCGGGGCGGTCGCGCAGCGGCGGCAGCACCACCTGGATGACGTTGAGACGGTAGAAGAGATCCTCGCGGAACTTGCTTTCGCGCACGCGTGCGGAGAGGTCCTGGTTGGTGGCGGCCACCACGCGGCAATCCACCTTGACGCTGCCGGTGCCGCCCAGGCGCTCGATCTCGCCCTCCTGCAGGAAGCGAAGCAGCTTCACCTGCACCGAGGGCGTCAGCTCGCCCACCTCGTCGAGGAACAAGGTGCCGCCCTGCGCCCGCTCGATGCGGCCTTCCTTCCGCTGGACCGCGCCGGTGAACGCCCCGCGCTCGTATCCGAACAGCTCGGATTCCAGGATCGTCTCCGGGATGGCGGCGCAGTTGATGGGCACGAAGGGACCCGTCGCGCGGGGCGAATGCCCGTGCAGCGCCCGCGCGAACAGCTCTTTGCCGGTGCCGCTCTCTCCCAGCAGCAGGACGGTGGCGGAGGAGGGCGCTGCCTGCCGGATCACGTCCAGCGTCGCGCGCAGGGACGGGCTCTGCCCGACGATGGGCAGCTCGGAGCCGGCGAGCCGCGCGCGCAGCTGCTTGTTCTCCTGCAAGAGCTTCCGCTTCTCCACCGCCTGCTGCACGCTCTTGAGCACGGCGTGGCGCTTGAGCGGCTTGGTGAGGAAGTCGTAGGCGCCGTCCTTCATCGCCAGCACCGCCGCCTCCACCGTGCCGTAGGCCGTCATCAACACCACCTCCGCGTCGGGCGCGATGGCGCGCACCGCCCGCAGCAGCTCCTGCCCGCTCATGCCGGGCATCATCAGATCGGTGAGGACCACGTCCACGGGCGATGCGCGCAGCTGGTCCAGCGCCGCCTGCCCGGTGGGAGCGAGCAGGACGCGGTATCCCTCGCGGGCGAAGATGCGCTCCAGCGAGTCGAGGTTGGCCTGCTCGTCGTCGACGACGAGGACGGTTCCGCGGCTGTCCATCGCGCCGACTATAGCGCGGTGGTATGCGTGGGACAGGATGACTTCGGCGCTGATCGGGCACGGCGGGTTCGTGGCGGCGAATCTCGCGGCGCAGGCGCACTTCGACGAGGTGGTGGACGCGGGCGCGGCCGGCGCCCTGCGCGGGCGCAGATTCGACCTGCTGGTGTGCGCGGACGGCCACGGCCGCCGGAGGGCGCTGCGCCATCCAGAGGCCGATGGGGAGGCGACCTCGCGCCTGGTGGAGGCGCTCCGCCAGATCTCCGCGGAGCGACTGCTGTTGCTCTCCACCGTGGAGGTCTATCCGCGGCCGGAGATGGTGGACGAGGATTCTCCCATCGACGCCGGATCCTCCTCGCCGTGGGGACGGCACCGGCGCGAGCTGGAGATCGCCTGCAGGAAGGCATTTTCCGCCACCGTGGTGCGGCTCCCGCTCCCCTTCGGGCCGGGCCTCTCCGAGGGCGTGGTCTTCGACCTGATGTCGGGGCAGCGCCTCGAAGACCAGCATCCCGACGGCGTTTTCCAGCACTATCCGCTCTCGCACCTCTGGCGCGACGCGAACATGGCGCTGGAGCGAGGTCTTCCGGAGCTGAACCTCGCCAGCGAGCCGATCACCACCCGCGAGCTGGCCCTGCGTTGCTTCGGGCGCGAGCTGACGGCGTACCCGCAAACCGTGCCGGCGCTCTTCGACGTGCGCTCCAAGCACGCGCCGCTCTGGGGCGGTCAGCCCTTCGGATACCTGTACGCGAAGGAGCGCGTCTTCCACGAGCTCTGCCAGTTCGTCGACCACGAACGCGCCCTCTAGCCCTCGAAGAGCGCCTGGACGAACTCGTGGGGGTCGAACTCCTTGAGGTCGACCACCTTCTCGCCGATGCCCACGTAGCGCACCGGGATCTTCAGCTCGTCGCAGATGCCGACGATCACCCCGCCCTTGGCGGTTCCGTCGAGCTTGGTGAGGACGAATCCTGTAACGCCTAGCGCGTCGTGGAACTGCCGGGCCTGCTGGATGGCGTTCTGCCCGGTGGTGGCGTCCACCACCAGCAGCACCTCCTGGGGCGCGCCGGGATGCGCCTTGTCGAGCGTGCGCTTGAGGCGCTTGAGCTCGTCCATGAGACTTGTGCGGGTGTGGAGGCGGCCGGCGGTGTCGCAGAGCACCACGTCCAGCTTCTCGCCGCGCGCGCGGCTCACCGCATCGAAGAGCACCGCCCCAGGATCGCTGCCGTCCTTGCCGCGGACGATGGGCACCTGCGCGCGCTCGGCCCAGACGTCCAGCTGCTCGCCGGCAGCGGCGCGAAAGGTATCGCCGGCGCCGAGGATCACCGACTTGCCGGCTGCCTTCAGCTTGGCGGCGAGCTTGCCGATGGTGGTGGTCTTGCCGGTGCCGTTCACGCCGACCACCATCACCACTTGCGGCGCCGGCGCGTCGGGCAGACCGCCGTGGGCGGCGGAGGCCTGCGAGAGGATGCGCTCGATCTCCTCGCGCAGGGCGGACTTCACCTTGCCCAGATCGGAGAGCTGGCGCCGCTTGAGCCGCTCGCGGACCGACTCCAACAGGGCGCTGGCGGTGCGCACGCCCACGTCGGCCGAGAAGAGGATCTCCTCCAGCTCGGCCAGCGCCGCGTCGTCCAGCTCCTTGCCGGCACCGACGAAGGCGTTGAGCCGGGCCATGAAGCCGCCGCGCGTCCTGGCCAGGCCTTCGGCCAGCGTGCGGCCCGCCTCCTGCGCCACCAGCTTGCGGCGACCCTCCTCCTCTGCGCGCCGGCATTCCTCGACCCGCGCCGCCTCTTCGGCACGGGCCACCGCCTCGGCCTCCTCGCGGGCGGCGGCTTCCACCTGCCGCTGGATCTTCTCCTGCGCCTCCAGCGTCTTGCGGTGCTCGTACTCGAGCTTGCGCCGGAGGTCGGCGAGCTCCCGTTCGTAGCGCTCCACCTCGGCGCGCGCGGCGGACGAGCCGCGATCGCGGGCCGCCGCCTCCCGCGCGCTGCGCAGCGACGCCTCCGCCGCGGAGAGATCGTCCCGCACCCGCTGTTCGCGGGCGACGCGCTCGGCCGGCGCTGCCACCTCCGGCACCTTGATTTTCGGGATCTCGACCTGCTCGCGCTTCTGCGGCAGCTCAGGAGGCGGCCTTGCCTTGCGCCCGGCCAGGGCGCGGGCGACCAGCGCGATCAGCAACGCGAGGACGACGAGGACGGCAACCGCAATTGCGATCTGCGTGGTGGTCGTGAGGGACACAGGGGTGCGCAGATCGCCTGAGATAGCCGAAGAAATCAAGCGTGCAAATTCCAGGGGACACGAAGGCGCGCTGCGCGCGGCCATCATGTCCCCGCAGATCGGTGTCCCCTGGAATTGCTCACTCGGGCAGCGTGGGCGGTGCCTTGTTGCTGACGGCGTCCAGCGCCATGGGAGGCGCGCTCGCCGGCTGCGAGGAGACGGAGGCGGCGTGCCACTTCCGCTTGCTGCCGGTGTCGATGCCGCAGCGGGTTGCGCCCGCGTCGCAGGCGACGATCTGGTAGAAGATCGCGCCTTCGTCCTGCGCCGGCAGCTCGGCCTTGACCCCGCCCCACCCGCCGGTCTCGTCGCGGACCATGTCGGTGAGCTGGTCCTGCGCGTCGTTTCCGCGCCAGAGGACCGCCACCCGATCGGGCATCTGGCCGTCGTCCGCCGTGGGGACCACCTGCGCACGGACCACGATTCCCCGACCCGGCATCACCCGCACCAGCGGGTTGTTGGTGAAGACGTAGGGCCCGGAGGGTTTGTCGCTCAGCGCCACCGCAGGGGCCGCCTGCGCCGCGCCGCGGAAGGTGAGGGCGTACGGCGTCTTCGCGTCGCCGTCGCCTTGCGTCGCCATCTGTCCGGCCTGGTTCTTGGCGGCGATCAGATATTCCACCGTCCCGCGCGCCTGTCCCGCCGGGATGCGGGCCTCGTAGTTGTCGCCGCTGGTGTGCGTGAGCGGCGTGTTGTTGAAGCTGGGCGACCCTTTCGGGCGCATCCGGAGGATGGCCACCTCCACCGGGGACTCGCTCTTGATGCGGAGCTGCACGGTGTAGTCGCGGCCTTCCGGCGGCTGCGCCGAGGGCTTGCGGTACTCGATGGCCGGCGGTTCCGCCGACTTGGTGGTCCGCCGCGGTTCGCGCCGCTGTTTCGGCTGCGCGTCGGGCTTCGGTTCCTGATTGGTGGCCACGGTCTTGGGAGGCTGCGACTTGGCTACCGCGACGGCCTTGGCCGCCGAACCCCAGGTGGAAGGGCCGTTGCCGAGCAGGTCGCTGGCCTCGATCCAGTATTCGCTGTCGCCGCCACCCGCGAAGCTCGTCTTGAAGACGTCGTCGAAGTCGTTCTTGACCATGGGCGAGTCTTCCACCTTCCCGCCCGGGCTGCGGTGGTGGCAGATGGCGGAGAGCACGCCGGTCTCGTCGGTGATGCGGGCCTCCACGTGGACCTGCCCACCGCGCGCGGCCGCCTTCACGTCCGAGATCTGCGGAGGCTTGGTGTCATCGGCGCGCGCCGCGGACGCTGCGGCAAACGCCGCCACCAGGACGACCATCGAAATACGCATGGCTGCAAGATATCGCAGATCCGACTACGGGACAGCTTCGGAAGTCAGGCTGCGGCGGTGCTGGCCTGGGAGAGCTTGACCGAGACGATCTTGGAGATGCCCGGCTCCTCCATGGTCACGCCGTAGAGCGAGTCGGCCACTTCCATGGTGCGCTTGTTGTGGGTGATGACGATGAACTGCGAGGTGCGGCACATCTCCCGCACCATCTCGTTGTAGCGGCCCACGTTGGCCTCGTCGAGCGGCGCGTCCACCTCGTCGAGGAGGCAGAAGGGGGTGGGCTTGATGAGGAAGATGGCGAAGATCAGCGACACCGCCGTCAGCGCCTTCTCGCCGCCCGACAAGAGGTTCACGCTGGTCAGCTTCTTGCCCGGCGGCTGCGCCACGATCTCCACGCCCGGCTCGGCACCGGGGTTGGCCGGATCCTCCACCATCTGCAGCTCCGCGGCCCCGCCGCGGAACAGACGCGGGAACACCTGCTGGAAGCGCTCGTTGACCAGCTGGAAGGTCTCCTTGAACCGCTCCTTGGAGGCCCGATCGATGCGCGCGATGGCAGAGCGCAGCTTGGCGATGCTCTCCTCCAGGTCGGCCTTCTGCGCGGAGAGGAATCCGTGCCGCTCGCCCACTTCGCGCGCCTCGTCGATGGCGGTCAGCGAGACCTCGCCCAGGGCATCGATCTTCTCCCGCAGGGAGAGCATGCGCGACTCGGCCTCGGCCAGGTCGAGCTGCAGCGCAGCCTCGCGGCGTGCCAGGGTCACGTCGGCGATCTCCATGAGATTTCGCTCGCGGACTTGCTGCTCGACGTGCCCGATCTCCAGCCGCGTGCCCTGGAGCTGCAGCTCCGCCTTCCCGCGCCGCTCGCCGATCTGCCGGGCCTCCTCGCGCGCCTTCTTCACCTCTTCGTCGCCGCCGCGCAGCCGCTCCTGCGCCTGATCGTACTGCGCGCGCGCCCGGCCCAGCTCGTCGCGCAGCCGCTCCGACTCGGCGAGCAGCTGCTTCAGCTCTTGCTGCGCCACCTCGCCGCGCGCCTGCAGGGCGGCGTCCCGCTCCTTGCCCTGGGCGATCTCGGCCAGCAGCTTTTCCCGCCGTCCTTCCACCTCGCCGCGCGACTCGAGCAGGCGGTCCAGCGAGCGGGCCACGCCCTCGCGCCGCTCGGCCACCGCCGCCGCGCTCACCTTGGCCTTGGTCACCTCGGCCTGCACCGACTCCGCGCGCTCGCGCGCCTTGAGCAGGTCTCCCTGCAGAGCGCGCAGCCGCGCCTCCCGCTCGCTCTGCTCGCCCTCGCCGGCCGCCACCGCGTCGCGCGAGGCCTGCTCCTCGCGCTCCACTTCGCGCAGCGCGTTGCCCAGGTTCTCGGCCTCGAGGTGCAGGACCTGATCCCGCTGGGCGATGCGCCCCAGGTCCTCTTGAAGCCGGGCGACGTCGCGCTCCAGCCGCAGCTGCGCCAGCTCCTCCTCGCGCTCCTCGTGCACCAGCCGCTTCACCTGCGTGTCCGCGGTCTGCACGCGCGCGGCCAGCTGCTGCACGCGCTCGCCGGTGAGGTGCAGCCGCGCCTCCAGCTCCTGCACCGTCTCGGCCAGCTCCTGGACCTCGCGGCGCTTGTGCAAGAGGCCGTCGGCCACGCCCTCCAGCGCGCCGCCCGAGACCACGCCCTCGCGATCCACCACCTCGCCGTCCGCGGAGACGAAGGTGCGGGCGCCCGGGTTGCGCGCCCACAGCGCGAGCGCGGTGGCGAGCGAGTCCACCAGGAAGACGTCCGCGAGCAGGTAGTTGCGCAGCCGCTCGTGTTCGGGGGCGCAGTCCACCACGTCCACCGCGCGCACCGTCCCGTCGGGAGGCGGCGTGTTGGCGGGCTCCGGGACCAGCGCGAGCTGCTCCATCTCGGTGAGCGGCACGAAGGAGGCGCGCCCCTGGGAGGCGCGGCGCAGGTAATCCACCGCCTTGAGGCCGGCGGCGTGACTCTCCACCAGCACCAGCTGCAGCCGTTCGCCCAGCACCGCCTCGATGGAGCGCTCGTGGCGCGGCTCCACCTTGAGCACGTCGGCCACCAGGCCGTAGACGCCGTCGCGCCTGCGCTCTTCCTCTTCGCGCAGCATGATCGCCTTCACGCCGCGGCCGTAGCCCTCGAAGTTCTTCTGCAGCTCGAGCAGCGAGGTGAGGCGGCTGCGCCGGTCGGCCAGCTCCTCGCGCAGCTTGATCAGCGTCGCTTCCGTCTCGCGCTGGTCGGCGCGGCCCTGCGCCAGATCGGCCTCGGTGGCGAGCTTGTGCTCGTGCAGCTCCCGCCGTCTGCCCTGCGTCTCCACCAGCTTCTGCGCCAGCTCATCGCGCTCCCGGGCAATCTCCCCGGCGCGGGCCTGCAGCTGCTCCTTCTCCGAGGCGGTCTTCGAAAGCCGGCCGGAGAGATCGGTGCGACGCTTCTCCAGATTGACCAGATTCGTCCGGTGGTTTGCCAGCCGGGTGAGGACGCTGACAGCCTCGTGCCTCTCGCCTTCCACCGCGTGCTGCGCGTCGTGGATCTCCTTGAGCGCCCCCTGCAGCGAGTCCTCCGCCTGCCTCTGCCGGGCCTGGTCCTCGGCGCTGGCATCGGACAGCTTCTGCTGGTCGAGCCGCAGCCCCTCTTCCTCGCGTCCGAGCAGCTCCAGCCGGACCGCGAGCAGCGAGACCTCCTCCTCCGACTGCGCCTGGCGCGCGGCGATGGTCTCGCGCTCGCGCCGGGCGAACTCCATCTCCTGCTCGGAGAGGCGCAGCTGCTTGTCGATGCGGTGCGAGTGNTCGGCCAGCCCCTGCACCTTCCTCTCGTCCTCGAGCAGCTGCAGGCGCTCCGCCGAGATCCCCGCCTCGAGCCGCGCGGCATGCGCCAGCGCCACCTTCTCCGCGTCGGCCGCCTCGCCCAGCTCGTGGCCCTGCGCGGTCTCCTGNTCCTTGAGGCCGATGTACTGGCGACAGGAAAAGAGCAATTCGAGATCGCGCAGCTCGGCGCGCAGCTCGCGGAACTTNTCGGCCTTCTTCGCGGCGCGCTCCAGCTGCTGAAGGCGCTTGCCGATCTCGCCCACCACGTCGGAGAGGCGGAGCAGGTTCTGCTCGGTGGCCTCCAGCTTGCGCTCTGCCTGCTTGCGGCGCGCCTTGTACTTGGTGACGCCGGCCGCCTCCTCGATGATGGAGCGCCGGTCCTCGGGCTTGGCGCTGACGATCAGCCCGATGCGGCCCTGCTCGATGATGGAGTAGGCGCGGGTCCCGACGCCGGTGCCGAGGAAGAGCTCGGTGATGTCGAGCAGGCGGCACTGGGTCTTGTTGATCTCGTACTCGCTGTCGCCGTTGCGGAAGAGGCGGCGGGTGACGGTGATCTCGCCGAAGCCAGCGTACTGCGGCGGCACCAGTCGGCCGTCGTTCTGGAAGGTCAGCGAGACCTCGGCCATGCCGGTGGCGGGGCGCGACTCGCTGCCGGCGAAGATCACGTCCTCCATGGCCCGGCCGCGCAGGTGTTTCGCGCTCTGTTCGCCCATCGCCCAGCGGATGGCGTCCACCACGTTGCTCTTGCCGCAGCCGTTGGGACCCACCACGCCGGTGACGCCGTCGTCGAAGGAAAAGACGATGCGGTCGGCGAACGACTTGAAGCCGGAGATCTCCAGGCGCCGGATTTTCATCGCGGCGCAGGCAACCACGATCGGCTCGCTTTCTCAAGCTTGATTCGGCCCCGCGGAATGTGCTCAAGCGCTCCGCAAACGGCGGGAGAGATGGGCGCTCTTCGCGTCGCAGAAGCGCAGCGGTTCCGCCGCCCAGGTGCCGGCGTAATCCACGCCGATGCGCGGGCCGCGCACCACGCGGGGACGGCCCGACCGCGGCAGGATGATCAGCTCGCCTCCGGGCGCGCAGAGGTCGGCGCGGTTGTGCGACAGCTTGATGCCGAATGCCTTGCAGACGTTGCCCGGACCGCTGGCGCTTTCGTGCAGCCAGGGCGCCGAGCCGGCCAGCGGCTCCACGGCGCGGACCAGCACCGCGTTGGCGTCGCTGCCGGGGCCGCACACGCAGTTGAGCATCTGGTGGATGCCGTAGATCAGGTAGACGTACGCGTGGCCTGGCTCGCCGTACATCACCTCGGTGCGGGCGGTGCGGCCGGCCCGCGCGTGGCAGGCGAGGTCGTGCTCGCCCACGTAGGCCTCCGTCTCCACGATGCGCCCGAGCAGCCACTGCCGTGCCACCCGGCGCGCCAGCACGCACCCGAGCAGCGCCGGCGCCACCTTCACCGCGTTGCGGTCGTAGAAGCTGCGCGGCAGCGGTTCCACCCGGCAATGGTAGACTCGATGCGATGCGCCCGCAGCTTCACCTCGCCTCCGCCGTCGAGCCGCTGGCCGCTTTCCGCGCCGACGCGCGCCTGAGGCTGTGGGGCGCGGGAGCCTGCGCGGGCGGCGCCATCGCCTTCACCGTGTTGGGCTACGGCCGCGCCGTGCAGCCGGTGCTGGCGGGACCCGTCTCGGCGGCCTTCCTGCTCTGGTCGGCCTATCTGCTCCTCACCTTCGCCGGCCGCATCGCCGTGCGCTACACGCTCACGCCCCAGCGCCTGGAGATCGAGCGGGGCATGCTGGGCAAGCGGTACGAGAGCCTGGAGCTGTGGCGCGTGCGCGACGTGGTGCTGGAGCAAACCCTGCTCGAGCGGCTGCGCGGCGTGGGGCGCATCACCGTGCTCTCCAGCGACCAGCTGGAGCCGAATCTGGAAGTGGGCCCGGTGCCCGAGGCGCGGCGGCTCTACGACGACCTGCGCGATGCGGTCACCGCCGCCCGCAAGCAGGCCCGCGTGGTCCCGCTCGACTAGCTCACGCCAGCGCCTGGCCGAGGTCGGCGATCAGGTCGTCCGGGTCCTCCAGCCCGACGCTCATCCGCACCATGCCCTCGTCCACGCCGGCCTTGCGCAGCTCCTCGGCGCTGTAGCCGGTGTGGCTGAAGAGGATGGGCAGCGAGGTGAGGGTCTCCGGGCCCCCGAGGCTGGCGGCGCGGACCACCAGCTTGAGTCGATCCCAGAAGCGGAAGGCCTTCTCCTTGGTGCCCACGCTGAACGTCACCATGCCGCCAAAGCCGTTCATCTGCTTGGCGGCCAGCCGGTGGTCGGGATGGCTGGGAAGGCCGGGGTACCACACGCGCTTCACGGCTGGCTGCGCCTCCAGCCAGCGCGCGATGGCCAGCGCCGACCGGCAGTGCCGCTCCATCCGCACCGGAAACGTCTTCAACCCGCGCAGGAGATCGTAGGCGACTTGCGGATCGAGCGCTGCCCCGAGCTTGTGTGAAACCTGGCGGACCTGCTCCACCAGCTCGCGCCTGCCGGCGATGGCGCCGCAGAGATGGTCGCTGTGCCCGTTGAGGAACTTGGTCGCCGAATGCATCACCAGATCGACGCCCATCTCCAGCGGCCGCTGGATGGAGGCGGGCGCGAAGGTCGAATCGATCAGCGAGACGGCCCCGCTGGCCTTGCACGCGCGCGCCACCGCGGCAACGTCGAGGACGCGCAGGGTGGGGTTGGTGGGGGACTCGAAGACGCAGGCGCGGGCGCCGGGGCGGGCGCAGGCGTCCACCAGCGCTTCCGGCTCGGCCATCCGCGTCCGCACTCCAAAGCGGCTGAGCACGTCGCGCAGCAGCTTGTAGGTGCCGCCGTAGAGCGCGGTGGCCGCCACCACCTCGTCGCCGCCCGAGACCAGCGTGATCAAGGCGGCGGTCATCGCGCCCATGCCGCTCCCGAAGAGCACGCAGGAGTCGGCGCCCTCCAGCCTGGCCACCGCTTCCTCCGCCGCGCGTACGGTGGGGTTCTCGTCGCGGCTGTACATGTAGAGGCCGCCCTCGCCGCGCTGGTAGCGCTGCACCGCCTCGGCGCTCTCGAACCGGAAGGTGGTGGACTGGACGATGGGCGTGGTGACCGGGGCGTTGGCCCCTTCGGGAGCGCCGGCATGCGCAGCGATGGTGTCGAGCTTCATGCGTCGGCTCCTACGCTCCCCGAAGCCGACGTTCAAGCGTTTGTGTGCGCGTTCGGATGCAAGCCGACGCGACCCCAAGAAGAAAAAAGGCCCCCGGACAGGATGTCCGGGGGCCAAGAAGTGAAGCGCTTCGGTGCCGGGATGGCGGGGGGGACCAGTACCCCGGCTTTCGCGAACCGCTTCGCTGGCTACAGGTAGCAGGGTTTGTGCCAACTGCTAAGTCGTTGATTCAAGAGGGAACGGACTGGGTGCGACCCCCGGAAGCTTGCATTCTTGAAATCACGCGATTGCAGGGTTGGCCCCACCGCAATTTCACACCCCGCGAAGCGAGTGCGGGCCGGAGGGCTTGCCGGCAGCGAGGAGGTCCTCGAACTCGGGCGCTCCCTTGAGCCCGTCGAACATCGGATCCGCCGACAGCCAGCTTCGCACCTTGGAGGCGTCCTTCTCCATCGCCTTGCGCAGGGAGGCCAGCGCTTCGGCCCGCCGCTCCCAGAGCGAATAGAGGGCCGCGACGTTGTAGTTGAGCAGCACGTCGTCCGGATTGAGCTCCCTCGCCTTGGCGTAGCAGCGCTCGGCCTCCTGGTAGAAGCCTTTCTGCGCGTAGGAGATGCCCAGGTCGAGCCAGCCCTCGTAGTTCTCCGGCTCCAGCCGCACCACCTCGTTGAGCAGCGTGATGGCCGCGCGATAGTCGCCTTCGTCCATCAGCATGGCGGCGAGCTCGTGGCGCGCCAGCGGGTCCTGCGGGTCCAGTTCGATGGCGGCCTTGAACTCGCCCTTGGCCTCCTCGCGCTGGTCGAGGTCGGCGTAGGTCATGCCGAGGTTGAGGTGGGCGTCGGGATACTCCGGGTCCAGCTCGATGGCTTCCTTGTACTGCTCGACTGCCATCTCGTGCGCGTGGGTGGCGAGGAAGCAGGCCAGGTTGTAGTGCGCCGTCGGGCTCTCCGGCTCCAGCTTGAGCGCGGTCAGGTACTCGTCCAGCGCCTGCGCGAAGAGCTTCTTCTCCGAATAGACGGTGGCGAGGTTGTCGTGAGCGTGCGCGGAGGCCGGATCGAGATCGATGGCCTTCTTGAATTCCTTGATGGCCTCGTCCAGCCAGCCCCGGTCGGCCAGTTCGATGCCGCGGGAGTTGTGCTCGTCGGACCGGACGGTCTTGTCCTGTCCCTTGGTATCCCGGCCCATGGTGCCTCAGATAACACAGAAGGACCGCCCCGGCCTTCCGCCGCAAGCGATTCCGCGGCGGTCGGCCGACGCCGTCCGGAAGCCGGGGCTAGTCGCCCGTCGCCGCCGTGTACTTGCCGAACGTCTTTAGATTTTTGCCTTGCTTGACGGTGGCCTTGACCGCCGTGTTGCTGGCCTGGTTGCCGGCCAGGCTGTCGGTGGTGCCCGCGAACAGCTCGCGGATGTCCCGGCCGAAGACCGTGACGACGCCGATGGCAGCGACGGCCACCAGGGCGACGATGATCAGGTACTCGCTCATGCCCTGTCCCGACTGGCAGCGCAACAGCTTGGAGAGGAAACGGCGCATTGCACGGCTCCTTTGTGGTCCGGCTGTGCACCCTATCCGCGCGACGGCCCCCGGCCCATCGGTCGATGATCCGAGGGGTGGGCGGTCGCTGAAGTGGCGGCAGGGCACCCTTTGGTGAACAATCTCCCCCGTGCGGCAAAGAAAGTTGCAGCAGGTTTCAGAGGAGCTGGCCCGCACGCTGGGGGCCGCGCCCGACTCGTGCATCGTGGCCTGGGAGGGCGAGACCGCTCCCAAGGTCGTCTTCGCCACGGGGAACACGGAGGCGGTGCTGCAGGAGAAAGCGGGCGATCTGGTGGGTCGGCCCGCGGGAGCGCTCTTCTCCGGCGGCGAGCGTGCCGCCCGCGATCTCTCCGCCGCCTGCGCCAACGTCCCCGCCTCCGAGGTGCGCCCCATGCTGCGCAGGGGCAAGCCGTTCCCGGCGCGGCTCATGCTTCGCGGTGTGAACGGCGGGGCGGTGGCGGTGGTGCGCGATCTGACGGCGGGCCAGGAGCAAGCCGATTCCGCCCTGCGTTCCGAGGACCTGGGGCGGTTCGCCTCGCTGGTCGCGCACGAGGTGCGCAACCCGCTCAGCGCGGTGAAGATCGCGCTGCAGACGCTGGAGCGTCACGGCACGCTCGCGGCCAACGACCTGAAGCGCACCTCCATCGCGCTGCGCGAGGTGCTCAACATCGAGCTGCTGCTCAACGAGGTGCTGGAGTTCGCGCGGCCCCCCTCGCTCTCGCTGATCCCGGGCGACCCGCGGACGCCCGTCGAGGAGGCCATCGCCGGCGTGGAGGCCGAATGGGCGGCGCGCGGGGTGACCTTCGCGCGCAAGTTCGAGGATCGCATTCCCCCGGCCAGCATGGACCCGGTGCGCGTGCGCACGGCGGTCAAGATTCTCTGCCGCCAGGCCGCCGTCGCAACCGAGGAGGTGGGTGGCGGCGGGGTGGACGTGGCGGTGCGCGAGGCGCCTCCCGGCTGGGAGCTGTCGGTGCTGGACGCGGGCCGCCCGCTATCGCCGGAGGTGCGCGAGAAGGCTTTCGTGCCTTTCACGCCACAGCGCGCCCGCGGCAGCGGCCTGGGCCTTGCGGTGGTGGCGCGCATCGCCCGCGAGCACGGCGGGACCGCCCGCATCGAGGAGCGGTCGAGTGGCGGAAATGCTATCTACGTGACATTCGCCGCCTGATGGACCACATCCTGATCGTCGACGACGACCGATCCATCCGCGAGCTTCTCTCGATGCACCTGGAGGAGCGGGGATTTGGCGTCATCTCCGCGGCCACCGGCGCCGAGGGGTACCGGCTCGCCTCCGAGACGTCGCCGTCGGCCATCGTGCTGGACATGCGCCTGCCCGATGCGTCGGGCATCGACCTGATCCCGGAGCTGCGCAAGCGGGCCGCGGAGGCGCCGGTGCTGATGATCACCGCGCACCACGACATGGCCACCACCATCCTGGCCATGAAGGCCGGCGCCTTCGACTACATCCACAAGCCCATCGACATCCAGGCTTTCGACGTCGCGCTTGACCGCGCGCTGGAAGTCCGCCGGCTCTCCAAGGGCACCGACTACCTCTCGGTGGAGGGCTCGCGCCCCTTCAAGATGGACGACATCGTCGGCACCTCGCCGGCGATGCAGCAGCTCTTCAAGGACGTGGGCCGGGTGGCGGCGTCGCGGGCCACCGTGCTCATCCAGGGCGAGAGCGGCACCGGCAAGGAGCTGATCGCCCGGGTCATCCACAGCTACTCCGCGCCGCAGAAGCCGTTCATCGGGATCAACTGCTCCGCCATCGTCGACACGCTGCTGGAATCCGAGCTCTTCGGACACGAGAAGGGGGCGTTCACCGGCGCCATCCAGGCCAAGGTAGGGAAGTTCGAGCTGGCAGAGGAGGGCAGCATCTTCCTCGATGAGATCGGCGAGCTGTCCCAGAATCTCCAGGCCAAGCTCCTGCGGGTCCTGCAGGAACGCGAGGTGGAGCGGGTGGGCGGCGTGCGGCGCATCGCCATCAAGGCGCGCATTCTCGCCGCCACCAACCGCAGCCTCGAGGACGAGGTCGCAGGGGGCCGCTTCCGCGAGGATCTCTACCAGCGGCTCAAGGTGGTGACGCTGTCCCTGCCTCCCTTGCGCGAGCGCGTCGAGGACATCCCCATCCTGGTCGAGCATCTGCTGGTGAAGATCAACCAGCGCCTGCACAAGAACCTGCGCCGCGTCCCGCGCGAGGTGCTGGAGAAGCTCCAGCGGCGGGCATGGCCAGGGAACGTCCGGGAGTTGGAGAACGTGCTGACCCGCGCCGCCGTGCTCTCGCAGGGGGAGATGTTGCTGGAGGAGCACCTGGTCGGGACCTCCTCGCGGCCGCCGGATCGGGCGCTCACCCCGGCTGCGGGCACGGATCGGGTCGCCACCCTCGACGAGGTGGAACGCGAGCACATCGCCAGGGTCTGGGCGATGACCCGCGGCCATAAGGGTAAGACCTGTCAAATCCTGGGCATTTCGCGCCCCACGTTGGAAAGAAAGCTCAAGAAGTACGGAATTTACGTAGATTGAACGTTCCATTCAGTCATTTGTACGATCCGAACTGAACGAAACGTTCAAGCGCACGCTAGATCGCAGTGTGGACTAGCGTTCACATGCCTGAAAGCAGGTCTGTTTTTGTGCGGCCGGGGACTGGCACGAGGGGTGCTCTGACAGGCGAGCGACAACTAACCGCCCCCGGAGTCCAGCATGCGTCCCCAAACCGACCCGCGCTACCAGCAGCAGTTCCAGCCCCTCGCCTCCCCCAGCCTGCCGCCCGCCGACGTGGTGGACTTCCGCGGCTACTTCAAGGTGGAGACGTTCGGCCACAGCGCGGTCATCTACCGGCCGGGGATGCCCGCCGACAAGGTGTACCTGCTCCGCTCCGGCCGCGTGCGGCTGCTCCGGCAGGGCAAGGGCAAGAGCCGCTCCGTGCTCTCCATCCTCAAGCCGGGAGATCTCTTCGGCGAGGTCCTGCGCCCCGAGGGCGCGCTGATGGAGGAGCTGGCCGTCTCCTCAGGCAAGTGCGAAGTGTGGAGCATTGAGGGCCGCGACTTCCGCGCGCTGCTCGAGGCCCGCCCCGCGCTGGCCGTGGACGTGATCCGCGCCCTCAACGAGCGCGTCCGCCAGCTGCGGCAGCGCGTCCTGGGCCTGACCCGCAAGGACGTGCCGGCGCGCCTGGCCGAGATGCTCATCGCCCTGGCGCAGGCCCACGGTGAGCGCATCGCCCCCGCAAACGAGCTCTGCCTGCACGGCATCACGCAGCAGGATCTCGCCGACCTGGTGGGCGCTTCGCGCTCCTTCGTCTCCACCCTGATCAACAAGATGAAGCGCGATGGTCTCTTGGCGAACCAGGGCCGGCTCCTGGTCCTGCGCGACGAGGAGGGACTGAACCGGGTTGCCGCCCGCGAGAAGTAATGGGCGGCGCGGTGGCGGCCCCCGCCGGCGGGATTCCCCCCCTCGCCCGCAGAGTCGCCACCGCTGTTTTTCCGGGGCCTCCCGACCCCCCACGGGACCCCGTGAAAAGAGAAGGGCCGCTCCAGATGGGGCGGCCCTTCGGTTTTCTGGGGAGGTACATCCAGCGCGTGCACGACGTCGTGCTCGAAATCGTGCGCGAGCAGGTGCCCCGAAAAACTACGCCTTGGCGGCGGGCTCCTTGTCGGACTTCTCCGCCTTCTTGGCCGGCTTCTTCTCCTTCGGCTTCGCGGCCTTCGGGGCGGCGGCCTTCGGAGGAGCGGCCTTCTTCTTGACGGGCGCGGCCGGCGCATTGGCGTACTTCTTCTTGAACCGGTCGATGCGGCCCTCGGTGTCCATCAGCTTCTGCTTGCCGGTGAAGAACGGGTGGCAGTTGCTGCAGATGTCCAGGTGCAGATCCCCGTGGGTCGAGCGGGTTTCCCAAGTGGCGCCGCAGGCGCAGTGCACCTTGGCGGTGGGGTAGGCCGGGTGGATGTTCTCGCGCATGTCGGCTTCTCTCGGTAAGCCCCCGGTTTTGCTCGCGCCTTCCGGGCGCGGGGTCCTCCGGCGGGAAAAAAGGGTGCCGTTGGATAGCGGATCGATGCCATAAACGCAAGCCGCCCTCCGAATCGCCAGCCGGACGGGCAGGCAACCGCCGTAGTCTCCTCCCATCCATGACGCGTCAGCGCATCGTTGTGGTCATCGCGGTCCTGTCGGTGGTGGGGATGGTGCGGGCCTCCTTCTTCCACTTCGTGATGGAGCCCACCCATCCGGTGCGGCACCTCGACGCCGAGTACCGCGAGCTGCCGCCCCTCTTGCCGCGCGAGGGCGAGGTCGGGTTCGTCACCGACCTGCCGATGGACGAGGCGCCGGGCGAGGTCAACGAGGGGCCCAAGGCGGCTTACCTGGAAGCGCAGTACGTCGTCGCGCCGGTGATCCTGCGCTACGGCGACGCCACGCTGCCGCTGGTGGTGGTGTCCCTGCGCGATCCCGACCGGCTCGACGACGTGCTCCGCGACCGGCGGCTGCAATTCGTCTCCTGGGCCGGGCCCCGGGTGGCGGTGGCCCGGCCGAGATGAGCGCGCTGCTCGCCATCGCCGCGATTGGACTTGGCGGAGCGGGCCTGGTTGCGTTGGGCTTCCCTGAGCGCGCCGGGACGCGCGCCGGCAGGGCGTTGCACGGCTCCCTGATCCTGATCTTCGGCCTGGGCGCCTGGTCGGCGGGGTATGCGGCGGCGGTCCTCGTCTTCGGCAATCGGACCAGCGTGCTCACGGCGAAGGATGCGGTCCTCGCCGCGGGCGGTGGCTCCTTGCTCTGGCTGCGCCGTCGGCGCGGCATCGAGACAGTCACGGAAGAGGAGCGCGTCCCTCGCTGGCTGATCGCGATGTTCGCCGCCGCCGCGGCCCTCTGCACCGGCGCGATGATCGAGCACACGCTGCACTGGCCGGACGGCGGCTACGACGCCTGGATGATCTGGAACATGCGCGCGCGCTTCCTGCTCCGGGCGGCCGACTTTCGCGCAGCCTTCTCCCCGCATCTCCTTTACTGGCTGCACCAGGACTATCCCTGGCTCCTGCCCGGCGTGGTCGTGCAGGGCGCGGCCCTGCGTCACGGCGAGCTGGCCCTGGTGGCCGAGGTGGCTTCGTATCTCTTCGGCGTGCTGGCGGTGGCGGTGCTCTCGCTTTCGCTCGCGCGCCTGCGCGGCCCGTGCTGCGCCCTGCTGGGGGGCCTGACGCTGCTCTCCACGCCCTGTTTCTCCGTCTTCGTCGCCAACCAGCAGTCCGACGTCCCCCTCGCCGGGTACACGGTCGCGGCCGCCGCGCTCCTCGCCCTGGCCCTGGAGGACCGCCGGCGCCCGCCCACCCTGTTTGCGCTGGCGGGATTCGCGGCGGGCCTGGGCGCCTGGACCAAGAACGAAGGGCTGCTCTACGCCGCCTGCTGGACGGCCGCGCTCCTTTTCGGGCTGCGAGACTTGAAGGCAGTGCTCTGGTTCGTAGCCGGCTTCCTTCCGCTCGGAGCGCTGCTCGCGGGCTTCAAGCTCGGGTTCGCGCCACCCAACGATCTGGTGGCGTTCTCGACGGCGGGGGGCCTCTTGCGGCGCGCCCTCGACGTCCACCGGCTGGGCGAGTTTCTCGTGCTCTCGCTGCGGCGCGTGGTCTTCTTCCAGAACTTCGCGCTCTGGATCCTCGCCGAGCTGTTTGCGCTGTGGCTGCTCCTGCGCGCGCGGCACAGGCCCGGGCCGGTGGGCCTCGCCCTGCTCCTCGCCTTCGCCGCATACGTTCCCATCTACCTGCTGCAGCCGCATCCGCTGGGGTGGATCTTCCGCACTTCGGTGGACCGGATCTTCATCCAGCTGTGGCCTGCGTCGATCCTGGCCACGCTGAGCGCGCTGCTGCCAGCGCGAACCACAGCGCATACGTGACCTTGGTGTCGTAGATCACGTCGTGGAACTGCGCGATCATCAACCACGCGCAGAGCGCCGCCAGCGCCCCGGGGGCGAAACGGCTGGCGCTCCGCAAGGCCAGGCGGAAGGCGGAGTAGAGCAGCCAGAGCAGCGCGACAAGCCCCAGCGGACCCATCTCCGCAAGCGTGGAGAGGAAGAGGTTGTGCGCCCAGGTCCGCATGAAGAAGTGCGGGTCGACCCGGTCGTAGTAGGCGCCGCAGACGTGCGGGTAGTTGGCGAATCCAATGCCCCGAAAGGGATGGTCGCGGATGATCTCCAGCGCCCGCGCCCAGATGAAGACGCGGTCGGAATTCGCCGATTCGGAGAAGGCGGTCGAGAGGCGGGAGCGTACCCCGGGATGCACCAGGACCAACGCGCCGATTCCGGCCATGGCGGCGGCGATCCGCGGTCTTCGGACGTGTGCGACCACGGCGGCCGCCGCCACGCCCAGCGCGAGGTAGGCCGCGCGATCGAAGGTCACCGCCACCGCGGCCAGCGAAAGCGCGCAGGCGGCGCCGACCACCAGTGCCTTCCTGCGCGGCAGCGCGCCTCCGGCGAGCGAACCGCCGAGGAAGCAGATGAGGATGGTGGCGTTGTGGCCGAAGGTCAGCCGCGAGGTGAAGAAGCCCATCGCCCCGAAGCGGCCTGCGACGCCGGGCGCAGCGACCAACGCCGGATGTTGCCGCAAGCCGAGCAGGTGCACGAGATCGATTCCGGTCCGGTACTGCAGAAGGCCCACCGCCGAGGCGAGCCCGAGACCGGCCGCGGCGCAGGCGGCGAGCCACACGGGCGCGTCATCGCGAAGGAGCCGCAACCCGTGCGTCACCACGAAGAAGCCGAGCAGGGAACGCCAGAGCGTGGCCTCTGCCAACGGCGGGGCGCCCGAGGGGGCCACCAGATCCGAGAGGATGGCGAGGGCGACGAAGAGAAGGGCGGGCAGGTCGAGCGGCGTGCTCAGCGGCCGCGGCGGAGTCAGCAGCACCCCGGCAGCCGCGATCACAAGCGCGATCTGCATGCCCGCGATGGAGATGGGCAGGAAGAAGGCGTGCCCACAGAGGCCCGCACAGGCGAGGGCGGCGGCGGCTTTCCGGCGATCCAAGGCGCGGCCTTACATACTACAGTGCGCCGCGATGCCGCTCCTGGACAGGCTGGTGCTCCGCGAGATCGCGGTGCCCCTCGGAGTGGGGCTCCTGGCCATCTTGCAGCTGCTGGTCATCCTGCAACTGCTGCAGCTCAACGAGGTGGTCTTCGGCAGCGCGATCACGCTCGAGGATCTGGCGCGTGTCACCGCCGCGCTCGCGCCGCACTTCCTGGTGGTGGCGGTGCCGTTGGCGTTCATGCTCGGCGTGCAGCTGGGCGTTGGGCGGCTGGCCGGCGACCAGGAACTGCTGGCGCTGAGCGCGGCGGGCACCAGCCCTCTGCGCCTGTACCGCGTCCCCGTGGCCATCGGCGCCCTCCTTTCCCTGGGGGTGCTCATGCTGGCGCGCTGGGCGGAGCCGTGGGGGCTCCAGGAATTGAACAAGGTCCTGAACGGGGTGATCAAGCGCAACCTCCAGGAGGGACTGGAGCCCGGGATCTTCAACGACCAGCTGCCCCGCTTCATGGTGTACGTCACCGGCGAGGAGCGCCGCGAGGGCAGCCTCTATGCGACCTGGCGCGGCGTGCTGATCGAGGACGACGTCGGCGACGGAGCGCCGCTGCTCGCCCTGGCGGAGGAGGGGCGCATCGAGGACGCGGGCGGCGAGGCGCTGGCGCTCCATCTCTCCCGCGGCGAGCTGCACAGGATGGAGAGCCGCGGCGAGACGGTGGCGCGCTTCCGCGAAGGGAGCTTCCTGGTGGGCGTGCAGGGGCCGCTCGCCACCAAGAACCGGTTCGCGCGCACCGAGGCGGCGCTGAACGAAGATCAGGTCCGGCAGCGAGCCAGGGAGCTGCGCGGCCGCGGGGAGGTGCGCGAGGCGGCGCGCCTGGAGGTAGATCTGGTGCGACGCTGGGCGGTGCCGCTGGCTTGCATCCTCTTCGCCTTCCTCGGCGTGCCGCTGGCCGCCGCCACCCGCGGCACGCGCGGCTCGGCCTACCTGGTCACGCTGGGCACCTTCGTCGCCTTCTACGCGCTCTCCCGCTTCGGCGTCGCGCTCGCCGAGAACGGCATGAACGCCTGGATCGCCGGGCTCCTTCCCGACGCAGTCGTCGCCGCCCTCGGCGCTGCGTACACGCGGACGCTCGTGCGCAACGGCATCGGGCCCCGCCGATGAAGCGGCTGCTGCTGGCGCTCTTCCTCCTTTTCCCGATGGCCTGCTCGCGCGGGAGGCCGGAGGTGCCGATCCTCAACTACCATTCGGTGGGGCAGGGAGCCGGCGAGTTCACCGTACCGCCGCCGCTCTTCGAGGCCGAGCTGGATTGGCTCGCCGACCACGGGTTCCACACCGCCTCGCTGCACGACCTCCTCGAATCGCGGGAGGGGCGGCGACCGCTGCCCTCGCGCCCCGTCATCCTCACTTTCGACGACGGCAAGGAAGACGCCCTGCGCCTGGTGCTGCCCGCCCTGCAGAAGCGCGGAATGCGCGGGACGTTCTTCATCATCACCGGCATGGTGGGCCGCGACGGCTATCTCACCTGGGGCGACGTGCGCGCGCTGGCGCGGGCGGGCATGGAGGTCGGCTCGCATACCGTCACGCACCCGCGCCTGGCGGACGAGACGGCCGAGCGCGTGGACGCAGAGCTGCGCGAGTCGCGCTCGCGGCTGGAGGCGGAGCTGCAGCAGCCCATCGAGGCCCTGGCCTATCCGTACAACTCGGTCCGGGCGCGCATCGCGCGGGCAGCGGCGGCCGCGGGTTACCGCGTCGCCGTGGCGGGAGCGGTCCACGGCAACGCCAACAGCATGCGGCTGTTGCGCATCCCCATCGACGGGCGGAGCCCGGCGACGCAGCTGGAGCAGCTCTTGCGCTGACCTCTTCGACTCGAAGAGATCAACGTCTTCCCGCGGGGGCGGCGCCGCTGCGGACCGACCAGCCGGCCCCGCTCCCGACGACCTGCCAGCAATCTACTCCGCCGCCGGCCGCCGCGCCTCACCGGCTCATCGAGTCGAGGAACTCCTTGTTCGACTTGGTGCCGCGCATCTTCGAGAGCAGGAACTCCATCGAGTCGATGGTGTTCAAGGGATGCAGGAGCTGCCGCAGGATCCACACGCGGTTGAGCTGCTTGTCGTCCATCAACAGCTCCTCCTTGCGCGTGCCGGACCGGTTGATGTCGAGGCAGGGGAAGATCCGCTTCTCCATCAGCTTGCGGTCGAGCACGATCTCGGAGTTGCCGGTGCCCTTGAACTCCTCGAAGATCACTTCGTCCATGCGCGAGCCGGTGTCCACCAGCGCGGTGCCGATGATGGTGAGCGAACCGCCCTCCTCCACGTTGCGGGCGGCCCCGAAGAACCGCTTGGGCTTGTGCAGGGCGTTGGAGTCCACGCCGCCGGAGAGGATCTTGCCCGAGGGCGGCACGGTCGAGTTGTAGGCCCGGGCCAGGCGCGTGATCGAGTCGAGCAGGATGATCACGTCCTTGCCGCCCTCCACCAGGCGCTTGGCCTGCTCGATCACCATCTCCGCCACCTGGACGTGCCGGGTGGCGGGCTCGTCGAAGGTGCTGGAGACCACCTGGCCGCGCACGGTGCGCAGCATGTCGGTCACTTCCTCGGGCCGCTCGTCGATGAGCAGCACGATGAGGAAGGCGTCGGGGTGGTTGGCGGTGACGGCGTGGGCGATGTCCTGGAGCAGCACGGTCTTGCCCGCGCGGGGCGGCGCCACGATCAGGCACCGCTGCCCGAACCCGATCGGGTTGAGCAGGTCGATGATGCGCGTGCTCATGTCGGTGTTCTTGTGCTCCAGGTTGATGCGCCGGGTGGGGTAGAGCGCGGTGACGTTGTCGAAGAGCAACAGCTGCTTGCCCTCGACCGGCTCCTGGAAGTTGATCTCGTCCACCTTGAGCAGGGCGAAGTACCGCTCGCTGTCCTTGGGCTGGCGGATCTGGCCCGTCATCATGTCGCCGGTGCGCAGGTTGAAGCGGCGGATCTGCGAGGGCGATACGTAGATGTCGTCAGGCCCGGGCATGAAGGAGAAGTCGGGGCTGCGCAAGAAGCCGAACCCGTCGGGGAGCACCTCCAGCACGCCCTCGGCGGTGATGGGCGTGTCGCTCTTCTGCGCCTGCAGGATGTGGAAGATCAGCTCCTGCTTGCGCAGCGCGCCGGGCGCCTCGATGTTCAGCTCCCTGGCCAGCTTGGCGAGGGCCAGGATCTTCATTTCCTTCAACTCGGACAGGTTCATCTGGTCGGGGAGCGCTGCTCGCCCGGCTGGGCGGCGCGCGGAGCAAAGGTGGTGGAACGGAGGAGCGGCGCGCAATGTAGGGGACCCGCCTTCCGGTGTCAACGAAAGGCGCACGTCCGCGCATTTTCCTTCGATCGCGGACTTGCTACGGTCGCCTGCCGCATCGATCCGGGGGGACCATGCAGAGGATCCTGGCGCTGTCCGTAGCCTGCGTGTGCGCGCAGGTGGGTGGGCCCGCAGCCGCGGAGGCCGCGGCGCGGGAGATCCCGCTCTCGTCGGCCTCCGGCGAGGCGCTGGCTGCGTTCCGGCACGGACGCGACCTCTACGAATCGTCGCGCGAGGCGGAGGCGCAGGGGTCGTTCGAGAAGGCCGTCGCCGCCGATCCCCGCTTCGCCTTCGCCCACGCCATGCTGGCGCGATGCCTTTCGGGGGACGCGGCCTCCCGGGAGATGGACGCGGCCGCCACGCTGGCCGGGCCGCTGGGCGAGAGCGAGCAGGTGATGGTGGCCTACTGGCGCGCCCTGCAGCGGGGGAACGACGCGGCGGCCGACGCCGCCTTGGTGCGACTCGAGCAGATTGCCGCGGACGACTGGCGTGTCGAGTTGCTGGTGGGCGAGCGCGCGGTCGACGAGGGGCGGGGCGTCGAGGCGGTGCGCCTGTTCCGGCGGGCGGTGGAGCTGAATCCGCAAGCGGCGGAAGCCTACAACCACCTCGGCTTTGCGCTCTCCGATCTCGGCCAGCACGACGCGGCCATCACCGCCATGCGCCGGTATGCCGCCCTCAAGCGCGACGACCCCAACCCGCACGACTCGCTGGGCGAGGTGCTGTTGCGCGCCGGCAGGCTGGCGGACGCGGAGGTTTCTTTCCGCCGCGCCGGGCAGAATCCGAACTTCTGGTACGCAGCCGCGGGGGTCGCCACGGCGCGCTTCCTCCGCTCCGACTTCGAGGGCGGGCGCGTCGCCCTGCGCGACGAGGAGGGCCGCGCCCCCGATCCCGCCGTGCGGGTGCGGCTGCGCGTGCTGGAAGGGTGGAGCTTTTTCGCCGAGGGGCGGCGCGCCGAGGGGCTTTCGGCGCTAGAGCGCGCGGAGCAGCAGGCGCAGACCGCCGTCCTGCCGGCCCTCCAGGCGCAGGTGATGTTGACGCGCGCGGCCTTCCACGTGCTGGCCGGCGAGGGCGACACCGCGCTGCCCTTGCTGCAGGCCGCGGCCGCTTACCTCGCCGGCAAGAGGGTGTCCGGAGCGGATCAGAACGCGGTCCGACGCGCCGCCGGCACCTGGCGCGTGCGCGCGCTGGCGGCGACGGGCCGGGCGGGGGAGGCGGCGCAGGCGCTGCGGGCGCTGGAAGCCGAGGCAGGCCCCGGCGGTCGCGCCGCGCTGGCAGCGGTGCAGGGGCTGCGCCCGGTGGTCTCGCAGTCCCGCGGCGATCGCGACGGAGCGCTGCGCGAGACGGCCGCATGCGCGCCGATGGACTGGCTCTGCCGCGGGCAGCGGGTAAGGCTCTTGGAAGAGCGGGGCGATGGGGCAGCGGTGGGCGCGCGCCGGGCGCTTCTGGAAGAGCGCAGGCGCGACACCATCTGGACCGACCTCATGCCGAGCTATCTGTGGACCTGGTCGCAGCTTCGGCCGGCCGCCACCGCGCGCAACTGATCGGATAGATTCCCGGCCCGGATGGAAAACCCGGGCCAGAGGGCCGAAGAGCTGCGCGCGCGGCTCCGCGAGGCCAGCCACCGCTACTACGTGCTCGACGCGCCGACCCTGAGCGACGCCGAGTACGACCGCCTCTTCCGCGAGCTCGAGCAGCTGGAGCAGGACCATCCCGACCTGATCACGCCCGACTCGCCCACCCGGCGCGTCGGAGCGGCGCCCAGCGAGAAGTTCACCAAGGTCACCCACAGACGCCAGATGATGTCGCTGGCCAACGCCATGACCCAGGAGGAGTTCCTCGAGTTCGACGCGCGGGTGCACAAGCTGCTCGGCGAGGACAAGGTCCGCTACGTCGTGGAGCCCAAGCTGGACGGGCTGGCGGTGACCCTCACCTACGAGAACGGCCGGTTCACGCAGGGCGCCACCCGCGGCGACGGGATGGTGGGCGAGGACGTCACCCAGAACCTGCGCACCATCAAGATGGTTCCGCTGCAGCTGAAGGGCAGCCCGCCCCCGCACTTCGAGGTGCGCGGCGAGGTCTTCATCAACAAGGGCGACTTCGTGAAGATGAACGAGGAGCGCGAGAAAGCAGGGGAGCCCACCTTCGTCAACCCGCGCAATTGCGCCGCCGGCTCGTTACGGCAGCTCGATCCGAAGATGACCGCGCAGCGGCCGCTCAGCATCTTCTTCTACGAGGTGGGCGATACGAAGGGTCTGGAGTTCGCCTCGCACTGGGAGAAGCTGGCCAGGCTGCGCGAGCTGGGGCTGCGCACCAACGCCGAGAACGAGCTCTGCGAATCGCTCGAGGCGGTGCAGGACAAGTACCGCCGCATGCTGGGCAAGCGCCACGAGCTGCCCTACGAGATCGACGGCAGCGTCATCAAGGTGGACTCGGAGGACCAGCGCCGCCGCCTGGGCGCCGTCTCGCGGACGCCGCGCTGGGCCATCGCCTGGAAGTTCCCCGCCGAGGAGGAGACCACCACCGTCGAGAACATCTTCGCCAGCGTGGGGCGCACGGGGGCGCTCACGCCGGTGGCGGCGCTGACGCCCGTCTACGTGGGCGGCGTCACCGTCAGCCGCGCCACGCTGCACAACGAGGACGAGGTGCGTCGTAAGGACGTCCGCGTGGGGGACCGCGTCTTCTTGAGGCGCGCCGGCGACGTCATCCCGGAGATCGTCCGGGTGATCCTCGAGTCCCGGCCGGCCGACTCCAGGCCGTGGGAGATGCCGAAGCAGTGCCCGGAGTGCGGCACGCAGGTGGTGCGTGAAGAGGGCGAGGCCATCACCCGCTGCCCGAATCCCGTCTGCCCCGCCAAGAGCGTGGCCCGGCTGCGCCACTTCGCCTCCCGGCTGGCGATGGACATCGAGGGCCTCGGGGTCGAGACCAGCACGCAGCTGATCGAGACCGGACTGGTCAAGACGCCTGCCGATCTCTACGCGCTCACCTACGAGCAGATGGTCGGGCTGGAGCGGTTTGCCGAGCTGTCGGCGAAGAATCTGCTCGCCGCCATCGAGTCCTCGAAGACGCGCGCGCTGCGCCGGGTGATCTACGCGCTGGGGATCCGAATGGTGGGCGAGGCCACCGCGCTGGCGCTGGCGCGGCGCTTCGGGAGCCTGGATGCGCTGATGGCCGCGTCGGTCGAGGATCTCCAAGCGGTGCGCGACGTGGGACCCGAGGTGGCGCGGCAGATCCACGAGCATCTCGCGCTGCCCGGGGAGCGCGAGATGATTGCCCGGCTCCTCGCCGCCGGCGTGCGTCCCGAGCCCGAGCAGGCGGTCGCCACCGCCGGAGCGTTCGCCGGCAAGACGGTGGTCCTCACCGGCACCATGGCGCAGTATTCTCGCGAGCAGGCCAAGGCGGAGATCGAGCGGCGCGGTGGCCGCGTCTCCGGCTCCATCAGCCGCAAGACGGATCTGCTGGTGGCCGGCGAGGACGCCGGCAGCAA
>C688J18823_10000144_pt1 | contig 38105 bp, 28 predicted proteins | sample HopSoiMetagenom1_FD_18823 | JGI IMG/M metagenome (IMG submission 18823) | reverse complement strand
CTGCGGAGGAGTGGCTCTGGTCGCTACTCTCATTGGTTTTTGGCAGGTACGGCAGGGGACCTCCTCCGGGACGCCATCGATCTCGCCAGACACGTCCGGCCGATCGATCGCGGTACTTCCCTTCGTCAACCAAAGTGGGAATCCTGACGACGAGTATTTCTCCGACGGGATGACCGACGAGTTGGCCACTGCACTCATGAAAATGCCAGGTTTGCGGGTGGCTGCCCGAAGCTCCGCGTTCACATTCAAGGGCAAGAATGCGGACCCACGGGAAGTAGGTACGAAATTGGATGTCGCTACGGTGCTGGAGGGCACTGTACGTCGCTCAGGTTCGAAGGTCCGAGTGACTGCGGAACTGGTGAATACATCAGATGGGCTAGTGCGCTGGTCGGAGAGTTATCAACGCGAGGCCAAGGAAGTTTTCGAGGTTCAGGACGACATCACCACGTCTATCGTTAACGCGCTCAAGCTAACAATGGGAGCCAATCCGCTGACCGCCAACAAGGCCGAGCGCACCGGTAACGCCGAGGCCCACGACCTATATCTGCGCGGACGGTTCCTGGTAATCAACGGCAGCGCGGAAGCCGTGCGAAAAGGTCTGGACTACCTGTCCGAGGCGATCAAGAAAGACCCAGGCTATGCTCCAGCGTACGCCACCACAGCGTTGGCATACACTTCGCTTGCCGACGACTATTTCGCCCCTGGAGATGCATATCCAAAGGCGAGAACCGCTGCCTTGAAGGCCCTGGAACTTGACAGTACGAATGCCGAAGCCCACACGAACCTGGGCCTGGTCCAGTTTTATTACGATTGGGAATTCGAAGCGGCCGATGTGGAACTTCGTCGCGCGCTCGAATTGAATCCAAACTCGATGGAGGCCCACAACTTTTACGGCGAATGCCTCTGCGCGATGGGCCGATTTGAGGAGGGGCTCGCAGAGGTAGGTCGTGCGATGGTTCTGGATCCGCTCTCTCCGGCGCCCAGCAGGTCTCGAGAACAGTGCCTGCTATCGGCACGCCGGTACGACGAGACGATCGCGCAGCACGCAAAGACGGCGGAACTAGACGCAAGTTTCTTTTACTACGATTCGCTTGCCGGCGCCGCCTATCGCGAAAAGGGCATGTTCGCGGAATCGGTGGCGGAGTACCAGCGCCTGCAACGCGTCACGGGCGGCCAATTCTTCGCAGGCTTGGCGATCACTTATGCCCGGATGGGAAAGACCGCCGAGGCCCGCGCTATTCTCAAACAATTTCTCGAGTTCTCTAAACGAAAATACGTCTCCCCCGACAAGATCGCGCTGATGTATGCCAGTCTCGGCGAAAAGGACGAGGCCTTTGCCTGGTTGGATCGGGCCTTTGAAAACCGATCAGGTTTCCTGGCTGCCTTTTTGGTCACACCCGACTACGATACCCTCCGTTCTGACCCTCGCTTCGACGTCCTGATGCGAAAGATGGGATTCAAGAAATAACGCGCCCCGACGCTACCACGGGACTGCGGATTGGCTACCCGCCCCTACGCGCGCGTTGGCCTGTCGCGAAGCTAGTTCTTTGCCTTTCAGTCTCGCATGCGTGAGAGGAGAGGAGGTTTCAGTCTCCCATGCGTGGAAGGAGTGGAATCTTCTCATCATGCTTTGCAACGCCCTGCATCAGGTCCACGATCATGGCAAACAGTTCGTTCCGCCTCTCGACTCTGACTCCGGCCCGCGTGATGTAGCGGATCAACACATCGACGCCCGTTCCGGCCGGCCTCAGATTGACCGAGGGCATTGCGCTAAACTGCGGCGCCCCTTCTTCGCGAGTGACCCGCTTCCACTCCGCTTCCGCCATTTTCGCGTCGGCTTCCGTGATCTTCACCGTCGCTTGGTAGATTCCCTTGATCAGCGCATGCACCCCCGTGCCCGGAGGAACGCTGACCTTGATCTCATCCCACATCCACTGTCCCACGGTCGAAAAATTGAAATACTTCCCGCGGATGGCGTAGCCGTTCAGAAACGAAACTCTGCGTCCGGTTGGATGGCCACTCGCGGTCCAGTTTCCCGTTTCCAGCAGCCAGGTGCGGAACAGCCCGAGCTGTACCACTTCCCCGCCGACGCCGTCGATCTCGATCCAGTCCCTTACCCTCACTCCGTTGGGTCCCATCAGGACGAACCAGCCGCAGAAGGCCAGAATGAAATCCTGAAAAACCACGGTGAGTCCTGCCGTCGCCAGGCCGAGGATCGTGGGCATCTGCTGGGGTACGCCGAAAATGGTGAGCAAGATCAGCAACAGACCGACGAGTTGCGTACCCAGGTTCAGAACGGTTTTCAAGGTCTGCTTGTGGCGGGGATCGCGCACCATCTTCTGTAACGCCAGTTGGAGCGCCCAGCCGGCCAGGATCACCAACAGGCAGATCGCCGCAATCAAGGCCAGAGATTGCAAGATGAGGTGCACTACGATCTTCCGCTGGATCTCGACTTGCTCCGCCCAGCGGCCGTAGAGCGCCACAAGCTGCTGCTGCGCGACCAAGCGGTCATTGAGAATGCTTTGGATGGTTTGCTGCGCGGTAATTTCCCGCAGCCGTTCGATCCGGTCGGCATTCGATTCTGCAGCGGGTTTGTTGCTGAGTTCAGCGCCTTGCTTCTTCAGCGCCGCCTGATCTTCCGTCAAGGCCGCCACGTCGGCCTTGGCTAACTGCTGCGCCTGGGCGATCAGTTCCTTCCGGTTCTGCAGAGATCGCCAAGTGGACAGCTGCTGGGCTAACGTCTTGTACTGCTCCGCCGATACAACGGCAGTTTGCCCATCGTCCTTCGGGGCGTTATCCCAGTACTGTTTCATGATGGCCTGGCGGGCCGCGAGTTCCTGCTGCAGCTTGATTCGCTGATCTCCGGTTTCGCTCGCCAGATCTTCGATCGAATCTTCCAGCTCGCTCTGATCGAGGCCGAGTTGCGCCTTGGCGATCTCCAGGTCGCTGCCGTCGGACGCTGCGCCTGCGGGTTTTGCCGCCGGGCTTGCATTGAGGGATGCGATCCGGGCCTGGTCGTTCTTGATGGTGTCCTGCAGCTCGTTGATCCGTTGCTGCAATGCCAAGGCTTTCCCGCTCAGCTTTGGTTTCGACAGGCTGGCCTGCCTGAGAGACTGCGAGAATGCCTGATCGACTTCGTGATCGGCAATGCGCTGGGCGTCGCGGGCAAGCTCTCTCTCCTCGGCCGATTGTGCGAGGGCCGCCAGGGTGGCCGCGGTCTGCCAGGGCCGTTGATCTACAACGCCCCGCGGTACATAGGCGCCCTGCCAACCGCCCTTCCTCGCCTGCAAGAACGGAAGATAGGACATCACGCCGCGAGTCAGGAATGCGCCTGCCACAGTGACTGCCAGCACCAGCAGGATCACGAGCGCAATCACCAGGCGGGCTCGATTCATATGCATACCTTCGTATACGCTGTGCTCGACTGTACCGCAAGAAAAGGATGAATCCGGAGTATACAAAGCAGGGCGGGGTTCTTGTGATGGTCAACATTTAAGGTGAATGTTCATCACTGGCGCAATCACGAGGTACATGAGGTAGCTGGCCAACAATCTTGCCACTACAGACTCGAGGGCGCCTAGCGCGAGGCGCCAAAGATGGAGGCACGAGTTTTGTGGCGCGCGGCCAGAACCGCTCGCGTTCGCGTCGCTGGACGGAGGGAATGCCTCCGTCCCCACACATGCGTCACGGTGCTTCGTCACCTTCGCGGTACTTTACTTCGAGTAGGTCCAGTGATCGCCGGTCATCACCAGGGTGGCGGTGTCTGAAGGGGTCGAGTCCAGCGATGCTGCGATTTTGGGATAGGCGGTCTTCATCTCTGCGGAGTTCGCCCAGTCAGCCACATCGGCAAGCTTGTAATGATAGGAGACCGCGACGGTTTTCGCGCCTTCTGCACTTGTGCCCGGGGTTGAATTGTCGATCGAGGTTACTTCGCGGTGCCCGTAGCAGAAGTTTCCGTATCCGGGTTGGGAGGAATCGGGCGTCCACGCACTCCGCCCTTTATCGGACAGGTCGTAGTTGTTGACCTGCTTTGAGGCGACGATGAGCACCTTCTTTTCTGCCGTGGTACGGGCCAGAAGTCCCTGCTGGGTCAGGGCGTCATAGCCTTCGGTTTTGGCATCGTCTGAGGTGGTGGCTTGCGCGGGAAATTTCTTGGGCTCTGACCAGATACACGCGGGGTGCGCCTTGAAGTGGTCGTTGATTGCAGCCTTGTAACTCATGTCGGTGTTGCTGCCGTTGTTACATCCTGTTGCAAAGAAGGTCGACAAACCCAGAAGCGCTACAAGACCAAGCTTTCGATTGACGGACATAGAACTCCTTTGGAAGTCGAAATACGAATCCGGTAACGGAACAACGACAGCCCTGGAGGACGTAATCGGGCTGCGGACTACTTGGGCGTAATCGCCCACGGTGCTTTGGAGCGCTGACCGCGTTTTTCCATCCGTACAGAATTAAGCGCGAGAGTAAGAGGACATCGGGGCAGAAGTAGTTGCCTGGGAGTTGAGTCGGAGCCGTAGCTCATGCGCCCAGGGTCACCGGCCTGGGTGCTCGCTTGGCTCGCGAGGCGGGCGAGGCATCCGCCCCGGCACGCACATCGGTTATGTGGACGCGAAGTACTTCTGCTCGAGGAGGCGGCGGTGGTGGAGTTCGTGTCCGGCGATGAGGTAGGCGACGGCGCGAACGGTGATCTCGCTTTTGTTCGCGATGCCGCGGCGAAGCCATGCTTCCTCATCGAGGTTACGCAGGAGCGTTAGCGTAGCTCGGCGGACTGCGATGTAGTCTTCGATCAACTCGGGCAATGGCCTGCGGGTGAAAGGAGCATTTTGGACATAGGGATCCTGACCGAAGGCTTCGATGGGCGTGCGATCTCCACGGGAGATGCGCAGGGCGCGGTAGGCGAAGATGCGCTCGCTATCGCATACGTGGCCGATGACTTCTTTCGCGGTCCATTTGTCGGGAGCGTAGCGGTAGTCACCGTCAGCTTCATCGCGGCCGGAAAGAAGCAGCATCATCTGGCGGCGCTGCGAGTCAAGTGTGGTGAGGATGTCGTTCTCATGGATCAGCGAAATATAGCGATCGTAATAGGGAGCGTATTCGCCGGGTTCAGGACGGGGGATCGTTAAAGGGGAAGGGAGGATGGCAGGTTCGGACATAAAGCGCTCCAATTTCGGAATTCTGAGTTCCGGTTTCGGCGATAGATTATCGGAAGCGGCGGGACAGAGAGTCCGCCGGAATAAGTGCCCTAAGCTTAGACTGTCATGGTCGAAGTTCGTTTCGACAATTGTTCTCCGAAGAGGATAACCGCGACGGGCTCTGAAAAGGTACGGCCGAGCAAATTTTTCCGGAAAACGTGACAGGAGGTTGAGAGAAATTCCCAGTTGGGGCGGGGAAAAGGTGCGGCTGCGAGCGTCGAGAAGTGGCGGATGTGAGTACCGAAGGAGGAACTTACGTTGCAAATAAAGGAATTTCCACAGTGCTCAAAATGAGACTTGGGAGTAGAATTCGCTTTGGTCACGTAAGTGCGGCCAGTAATCCTTAATCCCAACAAGGAAGGAACTTCGCATCCCATGTGGAAGCCCACGAATCAGCCTCAGACTCCTGGCCGTCCGGCCGAACCGGAGCGGCCAACACCACCGACCCCCAGTGCGCCAATGATGGCGTCGAGTGAACCCGCAGCGCCTCCGCGACCGGTGACGACCACCACGGCGGATCAGGCCACGATCGGCAAGTCGCTCGTGATCAAGGGCGAGGTGACCGGCTCTGAGTCTCTTTATATTGACGGGCGCGTGGAGGGTTCGATCAATCTGTCTGGAAACCGCGTGACGGTTGGCCGTAATGGAGTAGTTGCGGCGAACATCAACGCGAGAGAGATCGTGGTCCTCGGCAAGGTGCGCGGCAATCTGACCGCGAGCGACCGCGTGGACATTCGTAGCGATGGATCGCTGACGGGCGACGTGATCGCAGCCCGGATCTCGATTGAAGACGGAGCATTCTTCAAGGGCGGCATTGACATCCGCAAGGGCGGACAGCCGCAGCAGCCGAAGGCGAATGGCGAGGAGAAGACCTCCAAAGAAGCGGAACCGGCAGCAGCGGGCGCAAGAGCGTAACAGCTCTTCGGGCAATGGGTTCGTGACGGGCACCTTACGGGGTGCCCGTTTCTCTTTTGCGTTCAGTGACTGGGCTCAGACAGTGCATTGATCCGTACACTGCATTCATTGACCTTCCCTCCTCTGCAACGGTACATTTTCAACCAGATGCTCGGGCGAACCATTTCCCATTACCGGATTGTCGAGATGCTGGGCGGCGGAGGCATGGGCGTCGTCTACAAGGCCGAGGACATCCGGCTGCACCGCTTCGTTGCGCTGAAGTTCCTGCCGGATGAAGTTGGACGCGATGCGCAGGCGCTGGCCCGTTTTCAGCGAGAGGCGCAGGCGGCCTCCGCGCTGAACCATCCGAATATCTGCACGATCCACGACATTGGGGAAGAGAACGGCGTCGCGTTTATTGCCATGGAGTATCTGGAAGGGGTGACGCTGAAGCACCGGATCGGCGGGCGTGCGGTCGATTTGGAAACACTGCTTCCGCTGGCGATGGAGATCGCCGACGCGCTCGATGCAGCGCACAGCAAGGGCATTATTCATCGGGACATCAAGCCTGCAAACATTTTTGTGACGGATCGCGGGCACGCGAAGATTCTTGATTTTGGGCTGGCGAAAGTGGAGCCGGGGCTGAGTTCTTCGAGCCACAGTGCGACGCTGAACACTCAGACCCGTTCCATCAACGTCGATCATCTGACGAGTCCGGGGACGATGATGGGGACTGTCGCGTACATGTCTCCGGAACAGGTTCGGGGTAGGGATTTGGATGCACGCAGCGATTTGTTTTCTTTCGGCGCGGTGCTTTACGAGATGGCTACGGGAGAGTCGCCGTTCCGGGGGGAAACTTCGGCGATGATCTGCGAGGGGATTGTGAACCGGGCTCCGGTTGCGCCGGTACGGCTGAATCCGGATCTGCCAGCGGAACTGGAGCGGATCATCCATAAGTGCCTGGAGAAGGATCGAGAGCTGCGATATCAGTCGGCGGCGGACCTGGAAACGGATTTGAAGCGGCTGAGGCGCGACACGGACTCGGGACGCTCGGCGGCGAGCGTCGTCGTTGGCTCGGTGCCCAGGTTAGAGCCGAAGACCTCGAACCGGCTGAAATGGATTGCAGCGGCAGCGGCGCTGATTGTGATTGGAATTTTCGCCTACTTGCGGATTTCCCCGGTCCCCGCACCAAGAATTCTGGGGTCAAAGCAGATCACCAACGACGGAATGCCGAAGTTTGGGTTCGTGAGCGATGGAAGCCGGCTGTACATTTCGGAATACTCGCCCGCCGGAACGAGAGTCGTGCAAGTGTCGGTCAACGGAGGGGACACTGCTCCGTTGGACATTCCGCTGGAAAATCCATTTGCAATCGATGCTTCAAAGGATGGTTCTGAGCTGCTGATGGGACACTCAGGACCGGGCGAGTCGATCTTCTGGTCGATGCCGATTCCGGCAGGCTCACCTCGCCGGCTGGGAGACTTCGAGGCCAATGAGTGCGTTTGGGCTGCAGATGGAAGGCTGGCGTGCACGAAAGGGAGCGATGTCTACCTGGCTGAACATGACGGCGCAAATTTTCGGAAGATTGCCACTGCAAGCGAGGCGGGAGGGTACCTGACGTTCTCGCCGGATGGAGAGCGCATTCGCTTCTCCACCTCGAACAATATCAGGAACACGTCGGTGATCTGGGAGGTTCATTCGGACGCAAGCAGATTACGGCAGTTGCTGCCGGGCTGGAACAATCCTCCGAACGAGTGCTGCGGCGTTTGGACACCGGATGGTAGCTACTACGTTTTTCAGAGCACGCGCGGCCGCGACACGAATATATGGATCATGCGAGACCGCACGAACTGGTGGAGGAAGGGCTCTCCTGATCCGGTTCAATTGACCACAGGTCCGCTGGAGTTCGGTAACCCGGTGATCAGCACGGATGGGAAGAAGTTATTCGTGATCGGGATTCAGCCACGTGCGGAGTTGGTGCGGTACGACTCGAAATCCGGACAATTGATCCCGTTTCTGGGTGGCATTTCGGCCGGTGATGTGGAGTTTTCGAAGGATGGAAAGTCAGTAGTGTACGTCAGCTATCCCGATAACACGTTATGGAGAAGCAAGGCGGATGGAAGCGGTAAGCTTCAGCTTACGTATCCTCCGATGGAGGCAGCCTTGGCGCATTGGTCTCCGGATGGGGAGCAGATTGCGTTTTCCGGAACAGTGCCCGGCAAACCGTGGCAAGTATTTTTGATTTCTAGAAACGGCGGAACTCCTAAGGCAGTTGCAACGGATGAATTGCAGCAGACGGATCCCACGTGGTCGCCCGACGGCAGGAAACTCGCGTTTGGGGACTATGACGTTATGCATCCAGAGAAGACGGAGATCCGAGTACTTGATGTTCAGAGCCATGAACTATCGGCGCTGCCGGGCTCTACTGGCATATTCGCGCCGCGCTGGTCGCCGGATGGAAAACACATCGCTGCGATATCCGTGGGAAACGGCAGGCTCATGCTGTACGACGTGGAGACGCAGAAGTGGCGGCAATTGCGTGTGGACCTGATGTTCGGATATTTGACGTGGTCGCGCGACAGTGGTTACTTGTACTTCGATACTTTCCTGAACAGGGATAGCGGATACTACCGGATTCGCATCAGTGACTCGAAGGTTGAGAAGCTGGCGGACCTGAAAACCGCCCGGCTATTTCGGGGTCAGTTTGGACCAGGATCGTGGACAGGCCTGGGACCGGGTGAAGTTCCGCTATTGCCACGGGACATCAGCTCGCAAGAGATTTACGCTTTCGACCTGCAGCTTCCGTAGCTGGGGACGAGTGCGGAGCGGGATCAGGACGGCTCGCTGACGGAGAGGGCAACGTTTCCGTTGCTTCCCGCGCGGGAGGTCTCGAGAATACGATTCAATTCTGAAATCAACAGCGAAAAACGATAGTGGTCCTGCTCCTTTGCGATTTGATCGCAAAGTTCTTTAACACGGTTTTTTGAAATCTCGTCTAACACGCTCGTGTTTCTCCTTTCTCGGCAGGCGTTACGGGAGCGGCCCAACACGCGCGACTTTCTGGCGCAGAAAATGCATGTGCTCAGTGAGGGACTTTTGTACATCAGCGCATAAACCGTTCCGCTCTCTGCTTGTGGTTCTGTTGCGCGGTCCTTTGTGCAAAGTTGCTGGATGCGTTCCTCTAGGTGACGCAGCATGCTTGAAGGTGTCGAATCTGAGGGGAAACGTGGTGACATACGGGAAGACCGCCACGCAGGATCAGGGTCTCACGGTAGAACTTCAGCGTGGCTACCCGCGTGACACCGGGCGCGAAGATAGGACGCGAATGCCGGCAGCGGTACAGGCGCCGGCGGTCCTGGGAGTATGGTCGGAAAAAAATCTATTCTACAAACATGCAATCGCCATAGGAGTAGAAGCGATAGCGTTGCGAGACAGCATGGTTGTAGGCGCGAAGGACATTCTCTCTTCCGCCAAGCGCGCAGACGAGCATCAGCAGCGTCGATTCGGGAAGGTGGAAATTTGTAAGGAGGGCGTCGACCACCTGGAATTTGTATCCGGGATAGATGAACAGGTTGGCTTCTCCGGTTCCGGCTCTGATTTCACCGTTTCCCTCCTGGGCAGCATATTCGAGGGTGCGAACCGTGGTCGTGCCTACTGCGACGATGCGGCGGGAAACACGGCGTGCCCGCTCGATTTGCGCAGCCGTTGATTCCGAGATCGAAAAGGGCTCAGAGTGAAGCTGGTGCTCTTCAACCTCTTGCGTGCGAATCGGCTGAAAGGTGCCGAGTCCCACATGTAGAGTCACTTCCGCTGTCTCGATGCCGCGCTCACGAATGCGGCTAAGGATTTCGGCAGTGAAATGTAGTCCGGCGGTAGGAGCAGCGATCGAGCCGCGCTCTTGGGCATAGATGGTCTGGTAGCGCTCGCGGTCGGGGGAGGAATCGTTCCGGGCGATATAGGGTGGCAGCGGGATGTGACCGATCTTCTCCACGACGCAAAAGAAGTCGTGCACCGGGGAGAAACGAATGTGGCGCTCGCCGAAGGCTCCGCGCGCGATGACTTCCGCGCAAAGTTCGTCAGCTTCACCAAAAAGAAGAGTCTCTCCAACTCCAATCTTTCGGCCGGGGCGCACCAGGCACTCCCAATCGTTGGGCTCTTTGCTCAATTGCTTCGTCAGTAGGACTTCCACCCGTCCGCGAAGAAAGTCTCGAGATGCGGGATTGCGCGCGCTGAGCGGTTGCGACTTCAGGCCAGTTCTCCGGCCATACAGGCGAGCGGGAAAGACCCGGGTGTTGTTGAAGACGAGCAGGTCGGTGGGGCGGAGCAGGCCGGGGAAATCGTTGAAGCCGAGGTCCTGGATCGCTCCGGTCGACGCCAGGAGGTGCAAAAGCCGGGAGGCGGAACGATCTGGAAGAGGCTCCTGGGCGATCAAGTCCGGCGGGAGTTCGTAATGAAAATCGGAAACCAGCACGCATTGGGATTATAGGGATACAAGGCCAATGCACGCGGGTTTGGAGCGTAAAACAGAAGTGGTTTAGGGGAAATTTGCGATTGTCGAGCGCGGCTAAGGGCTGATAATATGCGAAGGCAAACTGCGGGCCGCTTTTGGAAGTTTCCTCAAGGGTATCCATGCCTACCGAACGCAAACACAGGGAAGAGATCGTTCGCTACGGACGTATGCTCCACGAGCGGGGCTTTGTTGCCGCGATGGACGGAAACCTGTCGGTTCGGCTCAAGGACGACCAAATCCTGGTGACACCCACGGGCCTCAGCAAGGGAGGCATGAAGCCGGCGGACATGGTCATTGTGAATCTTGAGGGCGAGCGAGTCTCGGGACGCCGCAATGTCACCAGCGAAATCGGGATGCACCTGCTGATTTACCGCACGCGCCGCGACGTGCAGGCCATTGTGCATGCGCATCCGCCGACGGCGACGGGCTTCGCCGCTGCCGGGATTGCGCTGACGGAACCTCTGGTCTGCGAAGTCGTTATGGGACTCGGCTGCATTCCGCTGGCCCGCTACGGAACGCCTGGAACTTCGGAACTGGCGCAGACTTTGGAGCCCTACGTTCCGAATTACGATGCCATCCTGATGTCGAACCATGGTGTTGTGACCTATGGCGACACGCTTGAGCGCGCGTATATGAAGATGGAAACCGTGGAGCACTTTGCCGAGATCGCTCTGGTTACACATCTGTTGGGACGGCAGCAGCCATTGAAGCAGGGCGAGATCGAGAAGTTGATGCTCGCCAGAACAAAATACTTTGGTGCAAAGAACGCAGCGACAATGCCTCTGCCCGCCTCGCCAGGGAAGGTGGGTTAGAAACAGGGCAGGGTCATAGGGCTCGGCTCGTGGACAGGCACGAGGGGCGGTGCACGAGTTTAGAAGTATGCCGATCGCGGCGACACTGGAGCTGAAGCCCCTTAGTAATGTGAGCTTTACGGGCGCTAAAGCGCCGCTCTCCAAACGGTATCCACTTCTGCGCTATCCCACCCCGCCGCATTCCGCCTCCACGCGATTTCACGTGCGTCGTATTCCACCTCCATGTACCCACTTTGGCCGTGCCCAGTCCCGTGACTATTCGCCGCCTATGCGGAAGCGGAATCCAGCGCGGAAATTGATTGGCAGCGCGGGGTAACCGACGACTTCGTTATAGCGGCGGTCGAGAGCATTCTGAACATTCAGGTACGCGGTGATCCGTGGGTGGATGGCGTACCATCCGCCGAGATCGACTCGGACGTAACCCGGAGCATGATCGATCTGAAACCCGAGGAAGTCGTCGTCGGGGCGGCGACCTATGAAACTGCCGCTCAGGTTCGCACCCCAGCGGGATCCCAGGTACGAAAGCGTCTCGGTCGCGGAGTGTTTGGGGCGTCGCAGCAGCGGAGATCCGGGCTCGAACTGCGAGTCAATCGGTGCCGGATTGTCGAGAATCTGGGTCGAGGTATAGGTATAAGCGGTGTTGAGCAGAAGCCGTGCGCGGAGCTTCGCCTGTAGTCCGATTTCGGCACCATGCGCGAGGGACTTGTTCACGTTGACGTATTCGCCGATGAAGTTGGCGGGATCGACAATGATGTAGTTAATCTGGTCATGGAACAGATTATGAAAGTAGGTCGCACTCAGCAGGAATTTTCCGCGGCGGAAATCCTGCTGGATACCCGCTTCAAAAGAACGCGAACGTTCGGGATTGAGTGATGGATTCGGCTGAGAGTATGGAGCACCAGCGAATGTTTCCTCCAGACGCGGCTCTTTGAACCCAGTCGCATAGGAGAAACGGAGGCGGGTGCCCGAGATAGTCTGTCCGCCATTCACGACCTGCCATATGATCGCGACGCGCGGCACTCCCGTGTTGCCGAACGCGCTGTTGTGAATGAAGCGTCCACCGACAATGGCGGTCAGGGTCTTCCATGACAGTTGCTGTTCGACATAGAGGTCATTGTTCAGGCGTTGGCCGTGGGTCTGGCCGAAGCCGAGGTCTCCGACAAATCCGTTCTCGTTTTCGACACGGTATCCAAAGGTGGTGTGGGACCAGGTGCGTTCCGCGTAATCGCCCTGATATTCGAATCCGGCGCGGTTGATGTGATCGACCTCGTGCGAGGGGAAATCGAATTGTCCATACAGCGGGCTGATGCGGTCGGGATCGCCGGTGGGATTCAGCTCATCGTAGCGATAGCTGTAATCGAATCCGGTGAAGTGATGTTGCCAACTCGACGGCGCAGCGACGGAGAGTTCGACACTTCCCAGCAGTGTATTCAGATGAGAATGGTCGATTGGATCGGGAGGGACGAGCGCCGCACCATTGAAATTCCATTCGCCGGGAACTCCCGTGTGGCTGTTCGAATGGCGGACCCGGGCGCGAAGTGAAATGCGATCGCTCAAAGCTGCGCCGACGTTCCCTCCCTGCAGTGAGTCGGAAAACGCATTGTTAATGCCCTCGCCAGATGTATTGAATTGGTTCGCGAAAACGTTGTAGTCGAAACGGCCGCGGGCCCCTGCCAGCGATGCATATCCGCTAGCAGTATTGAAGTTGCCACCATCGGCTCCGAAGCGAAGTTCCGGTACGGGCGTAGTGCCGGTTCGTGTCCAGACCTGCACAACACTGGTCATGGCGTCAGAGCCGTAGAGCGTGCTTTGAGCCCCGCGTACAAACTCCATGCGATCCGCCTGATCCATCGGTAAAGTGCCGAAATCGAAGGTTCCCCCGGGTTCGTTGACGGTGACACCATCGACGATGACTTTGTTGTACCGGGATTCTCCGCCCCGCACGAACAGTGAGGTGAGGCCGCCGCGCTGTCCGGAGTCGTTGACGACGGCGCCGGGGAGGAAGCGTATTGCATCTGAAGCTGCGACGGGGCGCATTGTGGTGAGTTGTAATGAAGTCAGTGTGTCCACGTCGGCTCCGGCGGCTTCTCCGGGAACCGGCGTGCGGGTTGCGCTGACGACGACTGTTTCTGACGGTACGGCAAGTCGCAGGGTGATGGTGAATTCGGCTTCGGCGTTGATCGGAACGGATTCGGCTGCGAATCCTGGGGCAAGAACTCTGAGCTGATAGGAACTCAAGTTGGCTGGATGAATGGATACTGTGCCGTCCGGCGACGTACGATGCGTGGACAGAATCTGCGAGCCGTCTGGGCTCAGCAGGAACACCTGTGCGCCGGGAACGGCGGCGGATTGAGGGTCAACGACCTTTATCTTGAGATCGGCGGCTGAGGCCGCTGTGGCGATGAGCAAAGCTACAAGGGCAAGAACTACGCGCATTCCATCCTCCTTTTCACGCGAAAGGGGTTGAGGTAGACGGATTGCGCCGGTCTCCTGGCTTGCGAGTAAGGATGGAGCAACGCCATCCGAAACGGGCCGGCGGCCTTCCCGGATTTCCAGTGGCCGACGACGATTTCCTCGCTTACAGTTGCGCGGCAGCGCGGGACTTGCACCCGCTTCCCTGTCTTTGCCGAGCGGCAAAGACGCGCATCCGAAGAAATTCAAAGAGCGAAACGACGTTTGACGAATGTAATCGCTGCGATAGGTCTTCGTCAAATCTGCGGCGTTCAATTTGACTTGGAAGAAAACGCGAACCACCGAGGACACGAAGGAGGCTCACCTTCTCCATTTGCCCAGAAGATAGAAGACGAGCGAGAGGATGACGCTGAGAAGAATTGAAGTTGCGAGTGGGAAATAGAAGGTCGTACGCTTGCCGCGATAGACGATGTCCCCGGGAAGGCGGCCGAGGGGGAGATTGGTGCGTCCGAAGAGAAGTAGGAGCAGGCCGGCTGCGACCAGGATGGCTCCGAGGAGGATGAGAAGCTTGGCGAAATCACTCATGTCGAACCGCGCTTCCTAATTTTTGCAGTTGTGGAGCGCGGAAGCAAACCCTTCACCAATAGGGCACAGAGGGCCGCAGAGGCAGCATTCTTTATGTCGTAAAGTACTTGACAGTGGTAGATTGATGTCGATATTCTTCTTGCATGGTGGATGCGCGTTCCCATCATCTTCGGCGATTCCATCGTTCTTTGCGGAGCGCTTCCACGACGGACCAGCAGATTGCGCCTGATGTGGCAGAGAATCTGCGGTTTATTCGCGACACCATGGAGCGGTCGGCTGCCTTCACCGCGGTTTCAGGGTGGGGACACATGCTCATGGGGATAACGGCGATTCCTGCAGCGCTGCTGGCATCGAGACAAGTCACGTCGTTCGCGTGGCTCCGGGTGTGGCTCGCGGAAGGAATGCTCGCGATTGCCATCGGACTGCTCGCGTGCACGTGGAAGGCAAACCGCGTCGGGCTTCCGCTGTTTTCAGGGCCGGCGCGCAAGGTTGCGCTCGGACTCGCTCCCCCACTGGTTGCGGGGGCATTCCTTACCTTCCTGCTGTATCGGGCTGGGATTGCATCGGCTCTTCCTGCGAGTTGGCTCTTGCTTTATGGTGCGGGGATTATGACAGGTGGGGCTTTCTCCGTTCGGGCCGTACCCGTAATGGGATTTTGCTTCATGCTGGTGGGCGGCCTGGCGGTGCTCGGTCCGGCGGGCTGGGGGAACTGGTTTCTCGCGGCTGGGTTTGGCGGGCTGCACATTGTGTTTGGAGTTTTGATTGCGAGGAGGCATGGTGGCTAGGGCAGTTCCATCGCAACATAAACACGCAAAGCATGCATCACGGACACATGAAGGCCGCCGAGATCACGCCCGCGAGCACGGTTCTCCTCAGGCTCCCGAACTTCCGGAACTGGACCGGCTGATTCACGAGCGAATGCGGCTCGGGATTGTGAGCGCGCTGGCGACCAATGATTCGCTGAGTTTCAACGACTTGAAGCGCGTCCTCAAGACGACCGACGGGAATCTCAGCGTCCATGCGCGGAAGCTTGAAGAAGCGCAGTACATTTCCTGCGTGAAGTTTTTCGAGGGGCGCGTGCCGCGGACGGAGTATCGACTGACAGGGACGGGACGCAAAGCGCTGACTGAGTACCTGGATCAGATGGAGCAGTGGATCCGGGTGACGCGCGAACACTGATTCTTCTCTCCGTAGTTTGCAGGGACGAGTACTCGCAAAGGCAGCCACCAGCTGGCGGTGTGAATATGCGAGATGGATACTGCTGTAAATGGCAGGCAGGATTGCTCCTGGCGAGAGAGACGTAGCGAGCTACGTCTCTACGAATTCTTACCGGGAATGTTCACAGGCCCAGGGCTTTTTGGATTTCTTCTGCGATAGCTGCCGTGACGGATTCCATCTTCTCTTTGGAGTCGGCTTCGACCATCACTCTCGCAAGCGCTTCGGTTCCCGAGTAGCGGACTACCACGCGCCCGTTGCCATCGAGTTCGCGTTCGGCGGCCTCAATAGCGGACTGGATTGCAGGCACTTGCTTGAACGGGACTTTCTCGCGCACGCGCACGTTCTGGATCTTCTGGGGAAACACTTTAAGATCGGCAACCAGTTCCGCAAGCGGCCGGCCTGCACGAACAATGATGTCCATGAGCCGGAGCGCCGTGAGCAGTCCGTCGCCGGTGGTGGAGTCTTCATCACGAAAGATGATGTGACCGGACTGCTCGCCACCGAGGGTTGCACCGGTCTTCAGCATCTCTTCAAGAACATACTTGTCCCCGACGTTCGCGCGGAGCATGCGAACGCCGGAAGTCTTGAGTGCGATCTCGAGTCCCATGTTCGACATCGTGGTCGAGACGACGGTGTCTGCCTTTAACTTTCCTTGCGCGCGCATATCGCGTGCTGCGGCGAGAAGGACGGCGTCTCCATTGATCACCCGGCCAGCGGCATCGCAGAACAGCGCGCGATCGGCATCGCCGTCGAAGGTTACCCCGAGATCGAACTTCCCGTTGGATTCGGCGACCGCCTTCGCGAGGATCTCGGGATGAAGGGCCCCGCAGCCGTCATTGATATTTTTGCCATTCGGTGATGTGCAGGTAAACGTCGCCTGAATGCCGAGAGTACGAAATAGCTCAGGAGCCTCTGCCGTAGCGGCGCCGTTCGCGCAATCGACGAGAACACGCAACTTGCTAAGGTCGGACGAAACGCTCGCCGCAAGCGATTTAATGTAGGCGTGGCGAAGTTCCGCTTCGCCCGGCAGTGATGGCCGGGGAACTTTGAGAGCGGTATCGTCAGCTGAGGCTGGGTTCTCGAGTTGCGCGAAGATTTCTTTCTCAATCGCGAGCTCGCGAGCATCGGTCAACTTGAAGCCATCGCCAGAAAATACCTTGATGCCATTGTCAGTCCAAGGATTGTGTGACGCGGAGATGACCACTCCGGCAGCCATTTTGCGCGAGCGCGCGAGGTAGGCGACGCCGGGAGTGGTGATGACTCCGGCACTATGAACGTCAACGCCGACGGCGGCCAAGCCTTCGGAGACGCGATCAGCAATCCAGCAGCTCGACTCACGCGTGTCCTGTCCGATGACCGCTTGTGGCCGGGGAGTGTTGCGAAGCAGATCATGCCCAAGGGCGCGCCCGATCAGATAGGTGCTCTGCTTCGTCAGAGGGAATTCGCCGGCGATGCCACGAATGCCGTCGGTACCAAACAATTGCCGTTGATCACTCATAAGGAAAGTTCTGGGAACGAGAAAACGAAAACAGTGATGATAAATGAGAAAACGAGGATTTTCAGTGAGCCGGGGCACTTCCGACTTTCTGCACGGTGACCGTGACTCGAACCAAAGTCACTTGCTCGACCTGGACCAGCGGGTCGGAGACATACGCGCTGGTGGTGAATACGGCACTGCCATGAGTACCGGTAGGATCGATGGGGTCGGTAGTGGCGGCCTCGATGCGCTCGACATGGCGTCGAGGCCCGGTGATCGTAATCCGGGAGGGGTCGGCATCGACTTTTGCGAGTTGCTCACCTGCCGCGAAGGTTCCGGGCAGAACGTTTGGATGAATTTCGACCTCACGAGTCAGGCGCGTGTCGAATGCGAGATGCAATTGGCTGGGTACGATCTGTTTGACCTGAATATCGCGGGGATGCCGCACCTGCCGCGGTGTCAATTCGAATGTCCGCTCCTCAGGAGCGGTATCCGATAAATCAATTTCTGCCTGCACCTCGTTCGACGTCAGCTGCCGCACGATCCGCTCGGGCCCACGCACGAGGATCTGCGTTTCGGGAATGGATTCGGAGCTGACGACGAGGTTCGGGGGGGAATTCTTGAAAACAATGGGAGCGCGGACCGCGACCTCGGCCGGTTGCTCGTCACGAGAAATCATGAACCAAAGTCCGGTTGCAAGGAGTAACGACAATATCTTCAGGCCAAAGTTGTGGAAGAAGTATCTCTGCAGCAAGCCGATCATAGGCGCGGCTCCGCAGACGAACCCGACTCGGACCTGCGTTCGGGTTCGATCAGAGGCGAATCGAGCACAGGTTCGTCGTCAATTCCCTGCGAGACAGAACTCGGCAGCGGCAGTGGAGCAATTCGGCGGCGCAATTCCGTTCCCAACCGCTCGCGCAGTTGCTCGACGGTGAGGTCGCGCTCGATGCGGCCTCCGAGGGCGATGCTGATCGCGCCCGTCTCTTCCGAGCAAATTACAGCAATGGCATCGGTTTCTTCCGTGATGCCGATGCCGGCGCGGTGGCGAGTTCCGAGTTGGGTTGAAAGCAGGGGATTCATCGACAGCGGAAGGAAGCACGCGGCGGCTGCGATCCGGTCTTTCTGCACGATGACTGCGCCGTCGTGCAGAGGAGCACTGGGGCGGAAGATAGTGGCGAGCAGATCGTAGGAGAGCCGTGCATCGAGCGGCACGCCGCTTTCAATATGGGTGCGTAAGCCAATCTCACGTTCGATGACGATCAGCGCGCCAGTCTGGTGTTGGGAGAAAAGATTGGCGGCGAGGACGATGTCATCGTAAGAGTCCGCTTCTGCCGATGAACCAGTGAGGAAAGTCAGGCGGCGTCCGAGATCGGCAAGGACGTGTCGAATCTCTGATTGAAAGACGACGATAAGCGCGAATACCACATACGGCAGGAAATGGCCGACGACCCAGTTCAAGGTGGTAAGTTCGCCGATGCGCGCGAAGTAGAACGTCAGGGCAACGACGGTAAGCCCGACGAGCATCGGCACGGCACGCGTGCCGCGGATCATTACCAGGACCTGGTAAATGAGCAGCGCAACCAGAAGGATGTCGAGGGCAATCCACGCGCCCTGTTCCCAGGATGTGATAACTGGCAGCACTCGAAGATAAGTCCTATCCGCGCAGAATATGGACTCCCATTGTAATGCAGGTGAAATCAGGAAGGGCGCGTAAGTCGCGGCATGTCGGGCGTTTGAGCTGGAAAAACGTTACGGCAGGCCGATTCTGTCGGAGTTCAGTCCCGTTTCTTCGTGACCGAGGCGTGGATCTGGCCATGGGCGAGGCGAGCGGAAATTTCGTCACCGGGGTTCACCTTGGCGGAATCCTTCAGCAATTTTCCTTGCGAATCAAACACCAGCGCATAGCCACGATCGAGAATCGCGAGTGGGGAAAGAGACTCCAGCGCCGTTTGCAAACGCTCAGCACGCACCCGGTGCAGGAGAACTACGTTTCGCGTGACAGCGGCCAGCGCGGTGGTGCGACTTTCGAGTTCCTTTTTCATTCCCGAGAGCACCAGCCGCAGATCGTAGTGGCGCACAGCGGCGGAGAACGTCTCCCAACGGCGGTGCATTTGCTCGAGCAGATGACGCTCGGCGACCTCCATGCGGTGCAGAAGATCGTCGAGTTTTTGTTGGCGCTGCCGGATCACCTCCATCATGCGGGCGAAGGCGCCGTGCTGCGACAGTTCGGTCAAAGCCTGGCGGCCCATCAGCAGGCGATACCGCATGGCACGACTTAGGCGCTCACGCAACGCGGACGTTTGCTCTTCGATTTCCTGGCGAGAACGGATGACGAGCTCCGCAGCCGCGGATGGCGTCGGCGCCCGGAGATCGGCGACGAAATCTGTGATCGTGAAATCGGTCTCGTGGCCCACCGCAGAGATCACAGGGATTTCCGATGCCGCAATCGTACGCGCGAGGCCTTCGTGGTTGAATGACGCGAGATCTTCAGCGGAGCCTCCGCCACGGGCGATAATGATGACATCTACATTGCCATGCTGATTGAAGTAACGCACTCCGGCAGACACTTCGAGAGAAGCTGCATCGCCCTGCACCTGGGCGGGAAAAATCAGCACGTTTACGGAGTGGTGGCGGCGTTGCAGGATATTGAGGATGTCCCGCAAGGCCGCGGCTTGCGCAGAGGTGACAATTCCGATGCGCGAAGGAAGGGCCGGAATTGGCTTCTTGCGTTCGGATCCGAAGAGCCCTTCGGCCTCAAGCTTGGCTTTGAGCTGTTCGAAAGCAAGTTGCAGACTGCCCACGCCCTTGGGCTCGATATACTCGGCGGAGATCTGGAGCTCGCCGCGGTCCTCGTAAATGGTGACGCGCCCGCGGACGACGACTTGCAGGCCATCGGCCGGGCGGAAGCGCAGAAGGCGGGCGGAGGAGCGGAACATTACGACCTTGATCTGGGCGTTGCCGTCTTTGAGGGTGAAATAGAGATGTCCGGATTCGGGGGAGCGAAAGTTGGAGATTTCCCCTTCGACCCAGGCGTCGGAGTATTCGCGCTCGATGTGCGTGCGAACGGCGGCGACGAGGTCGCGGACCTTCCAGACGCGGCGGTCCGGCGCGCGAAAACTGAAGCCTAGCTGGTCGGAGAGGGAGGACACTGTCGGCAGTGTACCGCAGGAGGAGCGAAAAGCTCACCCCAGAGGACACGTACGAACCCAGAGAAAGTTAAAAGCCCCACCCTGTCAAAGGCTGTGACAAGAGTGGGGCATTTTCTTTGGCATTCTCAGAACGCTGCGTCAACGCGAAGGACGTCGCCGATCTGGAAGGTGGCGCGGTTATACATCACTAAATTTCCGCCGATGACAACGTGTACGAAATTCGGAGGCGGGGGCGGAAGCATCACTTCCAACTCACGCGGGCAGGGATGCATATTGCTGCGAAGACCGGGCGGCAGAGTGCCATTCACAATCAATTGACGCTCGAGTCCGGGGGGCAGGCGGTCGCGCTTGGCTAATCCTGGAGGCAAGTGCGCATAGTGTGCGCGATACCAGCTGTGGATGTCGCGGTCATGATCGCGATACTTTTCGCGGCCATAGGCATGACCATGACGTTCGCTGTGGCCGTGGCCGTGATCTCGATCGCGATCTTGATCGCGCCAATGATTGTCGTCATCGCGATCGTGCCTGTCGTGGCCGTGGCCTTGTGCAACAGACATCGTGGCCGAGAGAGCCAGCGAGAGTAGCGCCGCAGCGCCAGTCCGGAAACAGAGCTTCACCGACATAATTCCTCCATATGAGTGGCAAGCATCAGCCTATAGAAATGGCGGCGAAGACAACAGATTACCGTAGGCCACGACGTCGCAAGACCTTGGATAGCCTCGTTATGGCAGGGTTTTGGGGAGCGCTTATAATCCATCCCCATGGATCTGGAACATAAAGTAGCCGAACTGAACCGACGGAACCAGCTTGCCGAGGATGGCGGCGGCGCGAAGCGGCGCGAGCGACAGCATAAGGAAGGAAAAATGTCGGCACGCGAACGCATCGAGTTTCTGCTCGATGAGGGCACGTTCGAGGAAACTGACAAACTTGTGACTCATCGCTGCACGGATTTCGGAATGCAGGAGCAAAAGGTTTATGGCGACGGATTCGTGACAGGATACGGCCGTATCGAGGGTCGGCTGGTCTACGTTTTCGCGCAGGACTTCACTGTGTTTGGCGGATCTTTGTCGGAATCGAACGCGGGCAAGATTGTGAAGTTGATGGATTTGGCCGCCAAGATGGGTGCTCCCCTGATTGGGCTGAACGATTCCGGGGGAGCGCGGATTCAGGAAGGCGTCATGTCGCTGGCCGGGTATGCGGATATCTTTCTGCGCAATACGCTGTATAGCGGAGTGGTGCCGCAAATTTCCGCCATTATGGGACCATGCGCAGGAGGGGCGGTCTACTCGCCGGCGATTACGGATTTTGTACTCATGGTGGACAAGACTTCTTACATGTTCATCACCGGACCGGATGTGATTAAGACCGTCACGCATGAAGAGGTCACAAAAGAGCAGTTGGGCGGGGCGATGACTCACAACGAGACTTCAGGAGTGGCGCACTTTGTGGCACATGACGACGCGGAGTGCCTGTCGATGGTGCGGGAGCTGCTCAGCTTTATTCCGTCGAACAATCTGGATGAGCCTCCGCGGAAGGCGTGTACCGATCCTGTAGATCGAGCCGATTCGGCGCTGGATACGATTGTCCCGGCACAATCGAATCAGCCGTATGACATCAAGGACGTGATTGATTCCGTTGTCGATGACGGCTATTTCTTTGAAGTGCAGGAGCACTTTGCGCGGAATATTGTGGTCGGCTTTGCGCGGCTGGACGGACGCTCAGTGGGCATCGTAGCGAATCAACCTTCGGTGCTCGCTGGAACTTTGGACATCAATGCGTCAGTGAAGGGCGCGCGATTTGTACGGTTCTGTGACTGCTTCAACATTCCACTCGTGACGTTTGAGGATGTGCCGGGATTCCTGCCTGGGACAGCGCAGGAGTACGGCGGCATCATCAAGCACGGGGCGAAGCTGCTGTTCGCGTTTGCAGAAGCCACTGTGCCGAAAATTACGGTGATCACGCGCAAGGCGTATGGAGGCGCGTACTGCGTGATGGCATCGAAGCACATCCGCACGGATGTGAATTATGCGTGGCCAACCGCTGAGATCGCGGTTATGGGGCCTGAGGGTGCGGTGGACATCGTGTACAAACGGGAACTGGATGCAGCGGGAGCGAAGCGGCAGCAGGTCCGGAGCGAGAAGATCGAGGAGTTTCGTGATCGATTCGCCAATCCATATGTCGTCGCAGAGCGCGGTTTTGTGGATGCAGTGATCCAGCCTCGGGATACGAGAAAGAAACTCATTCAGGCGCTGGCTATGCTGGAGACGAAGAGGGACAAGAATCCGCCGAAGAAGCATGGGAATATACCGCTGTAAGCTGCTTCGCTATTGAGCTGCCGGCGAATCCATGCGACACTGAAGACTAGGCGCGAACAAAAAGCGAATATACTAATTATGCGAGAAGATGTGCCACGGCCCCTCGAAGACGAACTTGTTTGTCCGGAGGTAGGCGGCTGGGCGGAAGACAAGCACCGACTTGTGTCCCTCTATTCGGCATTATTTTCATCGGGAATGAAGGACAAGTGGAACCAGCGCGTATACGTGAACTGTACTCCGGCGCAGGCTATGCTCGAATTCGCGGTACCTCCAGGTTGATTGTCGGATCGCCGCTGCGGGCTTTGACCCTCAAGGATGCCTTCGATACATATGTTTTTTGCGAAGAACGGACGGAAAAGCTCAATGCTCTTAGAATTAGGACCTTGCATCACGCCCCCAAGGCACAAGTTCGATATGTCGAGGGCGACTGCAATCGTCGAGTGGCCGAATTATTCAGGAAATCCCGCAAGGTTCTAACGGGAACACAGTCCTCACGCTTTGCTTTGCTGACCCGTTTGATATCAGCCTTAAGTTCGAGACGATCAGAAAATTGGCGGATGCTCGGTATGTGGACTTCCTAATTACGCTAGCTTTGGGGATGGACGCGAATCGGAACTATGAGCATTACATTAAAGAAGGCGCCTCGAAGATTGACGACTTTCTGGGCTCAGGCAATTGGCGGTAGCGGTGGAGCGCGGCGCAATGGGACGCCGTGAAGTTCACCCGCTTTCTAGCTGATGAATTCAGTAAAAGCATGTCGGCCCTTGGGTACATTCCACCGCCCTTCTACACGATGAAGGAAGTTAGATCACATGATAAGAACCTCTCCCTTTATCGTCTCGCGCTGTTCTCCCGGAATGAGCGCGCTTACAAATTCTGGGACGAGGTTCTGAAGTACAGTACAGATCAAACCGGGTTCTCTTGGGAGTAAGGATTGTCATTAAACTCACACATTGAATGGACCGATGCGACTTGGAACCCCGTGCGCGGGTGCACCAAGATTAGCCCGGGCTGCAAGCATTGCTATGCGGAAACCTTCGCTGAGCGGTTTCGGGGAGTGAAGCGACATCCATACGAGCAAGGGTTTGATCTGCGATTGGTTCCAGAGAAGCTTACCGAACCTTTCAGCTGGCGTTCACCGAAACTCGTGTTTGTGAATTCGATGAGCGACCTCTTCCAAGAGGGTATTCCTGAGAGCTACATCGAGGCCGTGTCTCGGGTGATGGTTACAGCCAACTGGCACACATTTCAGGTGCTCACCAAACGTGCGGAACGACTTGAGGAACTGTTGAGTGGTCGATTGCGCTTCGCGGCTAAACAGGAACACATTTGGTGGGGCGTCAGCGTGGAAGACAAGAAATATGGTCTGCCTCGGATCACGCATCTGCAAGATGCTCCGGCAAGCGTCCGGTTCGTTTCCATAGAGCCTCTTCTGGAAGACCTGGGTAAGTTCGATTTGTCGGGCATCAGTTGGGCGATCGTTGGCGGCGAGAGCGGTCCTGGCGCTCGGCCGATGCTCAAGGAATGGGTGATCTCGGTCCGCGATCAATGCCGCCAGTACCATGTCCCGTTTTTCTTCAAGCAATGGGGCGGAGTGAGGAAAGCGAAAAATGGACGCCTTCTTGATGATCGGACGTACGATGAGTATCCCAAACGAACGGCGGCGGCGGTTCCTGACCGGGCGCGTTGTGCCGCTTACGCCGCAAACGTTCTGAACGCTTTCGTATAAATCACAGGCTCAGAGGTTCGCAGCTGCGGGTGCTGTTCGTAGGTCGACCCACGTCTGTGTCTCAACTTCTCAAGACTGGAGCACCAAATGAACAGGCTTATCGCGATTGCCATCTTCTGTTTACTCGCTGTCTCCGCCTTCGCGCAGGATCCGGGGAGCTGGATTCCGTCGCTGCCGCAGGCGAAGGACTATGTCCAGCATCGGGCATCGAGTTACGACCGGAGCGGCGGTAACGGGGACGCTCGCGCGATTGCTCGTGGAGAGACTCTGACATTGCTGGACGAGGCTGGACCTGGGCTCATCACGCACGTATGGGTCACGATTGCGAGCGATGATCCCAATCATCTGAAGGCGCTGGTGCTGCGCATGTATTGGGACGGGGAGAGCGCGCCCAGCGTTGAAGCGCCGATCGGGGACTTCTTCGGGCTGGGCCTGGGAACGTATTACCTGTTTCAGTCGCAAGTGCTGGCGGTGAGTTCGGATAAGGCTCTGAATTGCTTGCTGCCGATGCCTTTTCAAAAGCATGCGCGCATCACGGTCACAAATGAGGGCTCCATCCGGACCGACGCTTTTTACTTCAATGTCGATTACCGCGCTTACACGAAGGCGATAGACAGCGATCAACTTTATCTTCACGCTCAATACCGGCAGGCGACGCCGAACAGGGGATGGACGAATGACTGGAAATCGAATGGGGATCGGCTCGTCAATGACAAGAAGAATCTCGATGGCGAGGGCAACTACGTCTGGATGGAAGCGACCGGGCGAGGACACTTTGTCGGCGTGACCATGTCGGTGCTGCAGAACCAGGATGGCTGGTGGGGCGAGGGCGACGACATGTTTTTCGTGGACGGGGAGAAGACACCCTCCATCAATGGGACCGGGTCAGAGGACTATTTTCTGGGGGCCTGGGATTTCGGCGGGCATCCGTTCTCGTATGCGCTATTTGGCGCACCGGTCGTTGGCCAGGAGGTCGCTGGTGGAAGATCGTCGGTGTACCGGTTCCATCTGGACTCGCCGATCCCATTCGCGAAGTCGTTACGCTCGACGATTGAGCATGGGCATGCGAATGTGCGGTCGGATAACTTTTACTCGGTCGCGTACTGGTATCAGACTGAACCGCACGCCGCGTTTCCGGAATTGCCTGCGTTGGAACAGAGGATTCCGAGGATCTATGAGGTGGGTGGACCGGGGAACGCGGGCAGGTGACAACTTCCTGGTCACGGATTTACGGCGATCAACGGATTTGCCACGGATTGCGTTGAGGTGCGGCGGGCCGTGGTCCCAGGATGCAGTCTGGTATCGGTAGGGATGCTTCGACTCCCAGCATGACAAATCTGCAACGGTGAGTACTCACTGCTGAGGGGTCAAGAGTGGAGGGTGACGGGTGATGGCGCGCAACTTGGGACTCGCAGTCAGGGACTAAAAGAAAGAGAGTTCCGAAGTGTTGCAGGGTCCATTCGTCTCGGCCAGTAGCTCGCTTATTAACCCTTGCTCGACCTGCTCTCGCTGCATCCCTTGCGGAGTGCTGCGCGCGATCTTTGCCTGGGCTCCGGGCTCACCGCCAACCGGAAAAACCTACCCTACGCCTCGGAACTCTATCCTGCCTTCAACATATCTTCTCCGTTCTCCTCGACCAGCACTTTGCCATGCACTCTAGCGTGCCCTCCATCTCAACCTTACGGCTGAGACAGTGACTTCGCTAGAGTTCCGGCGCTGCACCAACCGGAAAAACTTAGAAGCTGTCAAAGAACGATCTTGTTGTACTCCTTTTATTTTCTCGGTCAAGGAGAAATACGGGTTTGTAAGTACATGAGTTTTCAACCGAGTGCCGACCGTTCACAGGCCAGTGACCGGAAACAGTGCACTAAGGGAAATCGGCTTTCGTGAAAAGCCGCGCCCAGCATTGGTTGGCGCATGTTATTCGTTGAAGTCAGGGTTGATTCGAGATGGTTTCGCTGTGCGACTTCGCTGTGAAAATCCTGCGCTTTCCGCGTCGGATCAGGAGTTCGACAATCGCGAGCAACAGCAAAGCTCATCATAGAGGGCACGGAGGATCACAGAGGCAATCGTAGAATCCTTACGAGATTGAGATTTTCTCGTCCACGAGGCTCTTATCGGACTCGTCTGTGCCCGTGAGTTCGAAGGCGTTCGTGATGGCTGCCTTGCCCTTCTCGACGGCGGTGATTACGTACGAGCAGCCGATCCAGTGGGCTTCTTCGTGGTCGGTCTTCGACCACTGGGCAGGGTGGTCCGGATGCGAGTGATAAAACCCAACGATATCTTCTCCGCGCTCGCGGCCTTCCCGCTGGATGCGCACCAGTTCTTTGGGATCGATGTTGTAGCGGTTATGCGCGGAGTCGGTTCGCGTGTTGCCGCAACGGGCGGTGCCGGTCACGACCCGACCGCCATCGTCTTCAAAGCGGCCGAGGAGAACTCCGCAGCACTCATGTGGGTATGTTTCTTCGCCGTGGCGGCGAATCGCGTCGTAGTCGGTGCGGGTGAATTTGAGCATGGACAAAGATTGCAGATTTCAGATTAATGATTTTCAGACTTCAGACCTGTGATTGGTGGATTTTCAACCTAAAAGCTAAAACCTGAAATCACATCTGAAATCAGATTACGCTTCGGTCCAAAATCGCTCGCTCAAATATTTATCTCCGGAATCGCAGAGAATCGTGACGATCACCGCTTCCTGATTGCGCTTCAACTGCAGATTGCGGGCAATCTTGAGTGAGCCGACTACGGCGGCCGCCGCCGAGATCCCCACCAGCAGTCCGGCGCCGCGCGAGAGCTGGCGCGCCATGGCGTAGGCGTCTTCTGTCGCGATTTCGAGGTTCTGATCGGCAATCGTGGGATCGTAGATCTTCGGCACAATCGCGCTCCCCATGTGCTTCGCGCCTTCGATTCCGTGAAATGAGGAGTCTGGTTGCAGGGAGATGCACTTCACGGAGGGATTCAGTTCCCTCAGCCGGCGCGTGCTTCCCACGAATGTGCCGCTGGTGCCGAGCATGGAGACGAAGTGCGTGACTCGTCCCTGGGTCTGCTGCCAGATTTCGTTGGCAGTGCCGTAGTAATGCGCCTTCCAGTTGGCATCGTTCGAGTACTGGTCGGCATAGAAGTAGGTGTCGGGATGCTTCGAGGCGAGATCGCGAGCCATGCGAATCGCGCCATCGGAACCGTCGGAGGGATCCGTATAAAGAATGTTGGCGCCATATCCCTGGAGGATCTGCTTGCGCTCGCGCGACACATTTTCGGGCATGCAGAGCGTGACGGGAAACCCTTCGGCAGCACCGAGCATTGCGTAGGCAATCCCGGTATTGCCGCTGGTGGCATCGAGGAGAATCTTGCCTGGCCGAAGTTGTCCCGTGCGGCGGCCTTCCGCGACGATGTTGGCAGCAGCGCGGTCTTTCACCGATCCGCCCGGGTTATACCATTCAGCCTTGCCCAAAAGTGCTACGCCGGGCAGGTCGCGTGTGAGCGCATCCAGGCGGAGCAACGGTGTGTTTCCGATGCGCTCGACGAGGCTGTGACCCAGTGTTTCGCCTAGTCCTGAAGCAACTTCCGTGGAACTCGTAGACATATCAGAGGCCGCAACTGCTGCTGTTTTGGTGGAACCGTATGCCATGCTTCAACCGGATGCCCGTGACCATCGTAATGTGCTCTGTAGCCAGAAACACTGTATGTAGTATCTTGCTTAGATGAATTAGGTTCGCCCGGCGATGCAGCTCCTGTAAAGTTACGCGCGGTCTTCATAAATGTGCATCCAATAAACGAGCGGAGCCGGCAAGGAAAGGTTAACGCAAAAGGCAATGGCAAAGACAATGGAAGCACGAAGCTATGAAGAGGCGCTGGCTTGGCTACGCGATCACGGGTTTGACGTAACGGACGCGCCGGGCACGACAGCCCGCGTGTTCCTTAGAAAGTATAATGTATCGGCCGCGATCCAGAAGACGGCAGATGATGGGGTAAAGATTTTCGCGTATCCGGGCTGCCTGATCGGCAGTGAAATTTCGAAGCTGGTGAACAAGGGATATCAGCAATTCCTGAAGACGTCGAAGAACGAGGTCCCCGCCACGGCCGACCACTTGAAGGCCCTGCAGACATTTTCCGAGGAGCTGAAGGAGGCGCTCAATCTCCCCAGCTTGTACAACGAGTCGCTTGGCACCGTGAGCGAGGCTTACCAGTACGATCGGGTGAAGGATCGCGACAAGCCTGCGATTGACCGCCCGAAGCGGCCATGGGAAGTCGCTGGGAAGAAAGCGATCGCGGCGAAGAAGGGGCGAGCGTAAGAACACGCCCGCCGGTTTTTCCTGCTTACACAGGCTTCTCGTGGCAGGATGCTCCCTTCGTTCGCGCGTTGGATGAAAGCGTCCGCCGCCGCAGGTTGACCCTAGACGGCTGTCCCAAAATGGCGACTCACTGCTTTATCTCACTCCCAACAAAACATCGACCGTTAGCTGATCGAGTTTCTCGTACGGCAGACGCTTCTCCATCATTTTATCTTTGTCGAACGAGTAATTGAGCAGCGCGGCTGAACCCTTCTGAGAATACTTGCCGGTGGGCGGAGTCTTGGGAGATCCGGCGTTGATGTCCTTCAGAATCGCCTGGATTTCTTTATCCGCATTCCAGATCGCAGCCTTCTCTTTCAGGATCAGGTACGTCCGCATGCAGCCGCGGGCAAAGTCTTTGACGCCTTCGTAGTCTTCGGTGCGGTATGCGTGCGCGTCGAAGTGACGTGCGCCATCGTAGCCGACGTCTTCGAGGAACTTGACGAGCCAGAAAGCGCTCTTCGGATTTGCCGATCCAAAGCGCAGGTCCTGATCGTAGCGTCCGGGATACTGGTCATTAAGATCGATGTGGAAGAGCTTCCCTGCTTCCCATGCCTGCGCGACACCGTGCATGAAGTTCAGCCCAGCCATCTGCTCGTGCGCGACTTCGGGATTCACACCAACCATCTCGGGATGATCCAACGACGGAATGAATCCGAGATAGTGGCCTGTGGTCGCCATATAGATGTCGCCGCGAGGCTCATTGGGCTTGGCTTCGAGGGCAAAGCGGTATCCATACTTCTGGGCCGTGTTGTATTCACAGAGGTAGTTCACGGCTTCGCGCAGGCGCTTCACCGCTTCATCGGCGCGGCGACACGCGTCGGTCTCGACGCCCTCGCGGCCACCCCATAGAACGAATATCTTCGCCCCGAGTTCGGCACCCAGATCCATGGCCCGCATGGTCTTCTGCAGGGCGTAGGCGCGCACTTCCGGGTCATTGGCAGTGAAGGCTCCGTCGCGAAACACGGGATGGAAGAAAAGCGACACAGTGGCCATCGGCACGATGACGCCGGCTTCGTTGCAAGCAGCCTTGAACTCGCGCACGATCCTATCGCGCTCTTTTGGAGTAGCGTCGATGGGGACCAAATCGTTGTCGTGCAGATTCACGCCCCAAGCACCGATCTCGCCCAATACAGAGACGATATCGTTCGGGGGAAAAGTCGGGCGAACGGCATCCCCGAAGGGATCGCGGCCGCGGTTACCCAATGTCCACAGCCCAAAGGAAAACTTGTGCTCGGGCCTGGGTTCATAGTTTGCGTTCTTTTTGCTCATTGAATCCTTCCTGGATGTTGGCAGTTGAATTATTTCGCTTCTGTAGGATTTACGGCGGTGGGAGAGGATGGCATCTTCCCCACCAAGCTGTCTTGTTTCTCGTGTAGTTCCCGTACTTTCTGAAGTTCCTTTTTCGCTTCGGCGGGTTTGCCGGTTGCCTGATACAGGCGTCCGAGCTGATAGTGCGCGTCGGGCTGATTCGGCTCAATCCCGACTGCTTTCAGAAGTGCAGGCTCTGCTTCCTTGTAGTTCTTCTGCTGGAGATAGATCGCGCCGAGATCGGCATAGGCGATCCGCAGGTCCTGCTTGGCCTTAATCGCCCGCTGGAGCAGCGGGATAGCTGCCTCCGGACGATTGCCCTTCCACTCGATGTCGCCCAGGTATCCGAGAGACTGTGCGTGGTTTGGATCGAGCGCGAGCTCCTGCTCAAACTCTTTTCGGGCATCCTCGTACTGCTGCGTCTTCCAGTAGAGATAGCCGAGGCCGAAGTGCAAGTTCGGCTCTTTCGGCGCTATTTTGGCGGCCGCCTGGAACTCTGCTATCGCCTCCTGAGTTCTGCCGAGGCCATCGAGAGCCTCGCCCATGAGAATGTGCGTAGGAGCCGAGTCAGGGCTCTGTTGCAGAAGAATCTTGAACTCGTCCTGGGCGCAGGTCAGCCTCTTGGCATAAAGGCAGCTCTGGGCCAGCATCTGGTGAAGCTCAGCATTGTCGGGCTGCGCTTGCGAGATTGGGGCGAGAGTGTCCGAGGCCAGATCAAATTTCTTCGCGCCGTAATAGCTCATACCGAGGACGGCTTTGGCTTGCAGGTTTGATGGATCGGCAGCCAGGGCAGATTTCAGCGCCGATGCCGCTGCGTCGAAGTGTCCCTGTTTGAACTCGGACAGTCCGAGATTCAGCGCGAGGCCCGGGAGCTTGGGATTGAGTTTTAGCGCCTTGCGGTAGGCAGAGGCTGCCTCGTCATACTCCTGCAAGCGCGCCAGATCGACACCCATGCTGGCAATTGCGGCGGCGTCATTCGGATTGCGACCGATCACAGCCTTCCAGACCTGGACTGCGTCTTGCCACTTCTGCTGCTGCTCAAAAGCCAGAGCGTCCGCGGGAGTTTGGGCGTGCAAAGCGACTCCACCCCAGAGCAGCGAACTTAGTACGAGAGCCGGGACGCGAAACGTCATCTCTGAATTAGGTTATCGAATCGGATCAGAATCCGTAAACGTTTACGATGCGCGAGCAAAAAAAAGGCGGTATGAGCGCCGGTAAGAATGGTTAAAAGAAAACCCCCGCTCGCGGACTACAAATCGCGAGCGGGGAAAGAGTGTAACCAACATCGGTTAGAAGTACAGCTTCAACCCGAGCTGAATTTCGCGTGGGTCGTGAGCTGAAGTGATCGCCCCGAAGTCACCATTCGTGAAGGTGGTGCTGACGTTCTGGAATTCCGTGTGGTTGAAAGCGTTGAAGAATTCAGCACGGAACTCCAGTTTGCTGCCACGGGTTTCGCTGAACAGGAAACTCTTGAACAGAGCAAGATTCCAGTTCTGGCGACCAGGACCGCGGAGGGAGTTGAAAGGCGTATTGCCCCACTCTCCGGCCACCGTTGGTGCGAACGCAGCGCCGTTGAACCAACTCGACACCGTCTTCGGATAGCTTACGCCGCCGCTAACGTTCGGACGGTTGTTGGCATTCGGGATGATGGAACTGATGTTACCCGTGCCAATAAGCGAGCCAGTGCAATTGATTGGGTTATTCGGACCCTGAGCACAGTTGGTGATGCCGCCTTCGGTGATGTTCAGCGGCTCGCCCGACTGCAACGTGACGATTCCCGACACCTGCCATCCGCCAACCGTCGACTTCAACAGCTTGTTAGAGCTGTTCCTGAGTAGGGGGATGTCGTAGATGAAGTTCACGAAGGCAATGTGCCTGCGATCCAAGCCCGACGGACCATTGTCATAGTGAATGTCGTAAGGATTGGAGACATTGTTCAGATCGCTCACTCCGTTGGAACTCGATGCCGGGTCGATGGCACGAGACAAGGTGTAGGCTGCCTGAAGTTGCAGGTCACGCTTGATCTGGCTGTGAATTTGAGCTTGGAATCCATTGTAGTGCGAGTTCTGCACGTTCTCCGTCTGCCTGATGGAGTGGAATCCCAAGAACGGAACCCGCAGGTTGTAATCTGAGTTGTTGTTCGCGAAAAGGGTTGGGATCTGGCTCGCATCCGGCAAGTTAGTCTCACGGTATTCATTCTGATGCCGGTTCTGGTTGCCAACATATTGCAGTTCCAGCACCGTACGAGCCGAGAGGGCATGTTGCACTCCCAAGCTGTACTGATAGCTGACTGGCAGTTTGTTCTGGGTGCGGTCCAAGCCGGTTATGCTCGCAACGGTAATGGGCGCAGCCAAGGGCGTTCCCGTTCCCAGGTCAGTAGACGGGTTCTCCACGGTTACGTTGTTGAAGTTAACGTTCGTGCTGAACGGCACGTTCGGGCCGGCGTTGTACATATCGTTGCCCTGAATGCGCTCGTACATGGTGCCAAAGCCGCCGCGAAGAATGGTTTTGCCTGATCCGGTCAGATCATAGGCAAAGCCAACGCGAGGACCGAATGCCGCCCAGTGATTGTTGACCAGCCCCTTCGGAACGCCAGGCGTCACGCCCGGAATACCGATACCGTTCAGGTAGAACTGGTAACCCGCCAAGATCGGGTTCGGGCTGGTGCCCAAGCCCGGACTGCTGGCGGAAATGTTATTGCCATTTGCGTCCGCGAAAATTGCGGCAGCTGCGGGATCGTAGAGGTTCGGATAGAAGTTACCCATCCGGTTATTGGCTTCGTAGGTGTGCGGCACACCGTCCCAACGCAGACCGAGGTTCAGCGTCAAACGATTGTTTACGCGCCAGTTGTCCTGAACGTAAGCTGCCCAGGAAACGTTGTTCCAGAACCCATGGTCTTGAACCGCGAGTTCGTTGTAACCCGAAGCAGTTCCCAGCAAGAAGTCAGCGAAATCGTTGCCGGTAAAGTTGTTGTTGAAGGTGAATGAACCCTGCGTGTTGCCGAACAGGTCCTGAACCTTCTTGTAAATCGCCCAGCTTCCACCCATCTTTAGCTGGTGCGCGCCCTTAGTCCATGACACGTCGTCACGAATCTGATAGTCGTCCGCCTTGTTTCTCCAAGGCCAGCTAGCATTCGTATAGTCGGTGTTGTTGTAACCGGCCAGATGGATTTCCGGGATTCGATCGTTATTGTTGCCCGGGAACAATTCCGCCGAGTTGAATCCGCTGGGACGGCCCAAGACGCCAGTTGGCAGGATGGCAATCCTGTTGCCGTTGTAGTTGAACGCGACTTCGTTGAGCAGCGTTGGGCTGATCATATAAGTCGTGTGAACGACCGCGCTATACGATGGATTGCCAAACGTGTTGCTCGCCGTAGGAACGTTGTCGCCGCTCCACATTGAGGTACCAAAGTTCTGAGCAATCTGCTCGGCCAGGAAGTGTCCATAGACCGAGAACTTGCTGCTGAACTGATGATCGATACGCACGATTTCTTCCTTCACATTGGTTGGGACATTATTCCCACCGAGGAAGACCGGTTTGCCGCTGCTGTTAACTGCATTGTTGGCTGGAAATATTCCAGCTTGCAGCAGAGCCGTGGCGTTGGGATCGATCATGCAGGATGGGATCGCATTGCCCGGGAACGGGCTACCCTGAACAACTCCGGCTGGGGCAACTCCTCCTGGGCAATTCCTGAACAGGTACGAAGGGTTGACGTTAGCGGCACTGGGAACACCAATCGGGATACCTGCAGGCAGCGCGCCGTCATACCAAGCTGTATCGGGCACCGTCTGGTTCAGGGTCTGGCCTTGGATCAACCTGCGCCATTCCATGTTGTAGAAGAAGAACGTCTTGTGCTCCTTCGCCCAGAAGTCCACAGGACCTCCAGCGTTAAAGCCGAAAGTGTGGAACCGGAGTTCGGCGACTGGGTTCGGGGCCGGATTGAAGTAGTTGCGGGCATCGAGCGCGTCGTTGCGCAAAAATTCCCAAGCGCTGGCGTGATACTGCTTGGTTCCCGACTTGATGACGGCAGTCATGGTGGCCGCGGATGACAGGCCGTACTCGGCACTGTAATTCGAGGTCATCGTCCGGAACTCGGCGATCGCGTCCATTGAAGGCATCACATCGGAACCGCCTGCACCGCCACGGTCACTGCTCTCACTGCCGTCAAGCAGGTAGAGGTTGTGGCTCTGCCGCATTCCGTTGAAACTCACGTTGGCGTCGCCGCCGACTGGAGTGGGAATCTGGAAGTCGCCCTGCCCACTGGATGCGCCCGGGGTTAAAGAAATCAGCGAGTACATACTGCGACCGTTGGTAGCAAGCTGTGCGAGTTGCTGTCCGGTGATGACATCGCTGACTTCGCCGCTATCCGCTTGTACGGCGATAGCTGCTGCTTCGACCGTAACTTGCTCCTGTGCGCTGCCGACGGTCAGCTTGAAGTCGATACGGGTGCGGTCGTTGACCTGCAGCGTGATGTTCTGCTGCTCGGCGACCTTGAAGCCTTGAGCCGTGGCTTTGACGGTGTAGTGACCGATACGCAGGTCAGGAACAACATACTGGCCGTCGCTGCTGGTCGTGAGCGTACGAGAAAGGCCAGTGTCTGTGTTGGTGACGATGACGTTGACATTCGGAACCGAGGCACCCGTTGGATCGGTGACTGTTCCGACAATAGTGGCTTCTTGCGCCATTCCCTGCGCGGCAAAGAGGAGAACAAGGGCCGCGAGGAGCATTGCGAGGCGAAGATCGAAGCGTTTCCACAACAGGCCGAAACTCCCGGCATTCGTGGGCGAGAGGGATTTCATTTTGCCAGCCTCCAGAAAAGCGTTAGGTCACGGGTAGTCCTCTGGGATAGGACCTCACCCGAACGTCCGTGAACGTTTACGGTGTTTACATCCGTTCGTAAAACGTTGTCAAGAAAAATCGATTTCTTACAACCCTTCCCCAGGCATCGCTTAGCGGGTTTACAGCCTTACGCAGAAGCTTGTCAAGAAAAAACGTTATTGTATGGACGTTCCTGTGATATTTCGCTGTAAATATAGGGCCATTACATGGGCGTACTCGTGTATTGCAAGGCAGTGGTTCCAGCGCGGAGAGGCTCCGTATCGAGCCGAAGCCATCCTGATCGCTCCAGATCAGCCGTTTCACGATAGTTCATCACGGAGGAAGCTTCTATTAGCAGGTTTGGTACTCCGAGCAGCGGTTTCACGCGATTTTCCATGCTTTCGAACGCCCGATCACCCGATCAGGCTGAACCCAAGTTGCCATTCTTGACCACGGCACTGCAGTGTGCTACAAGCGACGGTCGACCGTAATCGTTTACGGAACGTTCTTCTACAACCGCGCCGGGCCTTCCAATCCTTGCAGATAAGGTGCACTCGGCGCACGGAGGATCATTCATGCAGAATTGTATTCGGACCTTGTTGTTCGCCCTCCTCTCTTTTGTTCTCCTTACAATCCCAACTCTGGCGCAGAACAACGACAAGCCGCTCTATCTCGATCCCGCGCAGCCAGTCGATGCGCGCGTGGACGATCTCATACATCGCATGACTCTGGAGCAGAAGGCTTCGCAGCTGGTGAACCAGGCGCGGGCGATTCCAGATTTGCAGGTTCCAGCCTATGACTGGTGGAGCGAGGCGCTGCACGGTGTCGCCAATGCCGGCACTGCCACCGTGTTCCCCGAACCGGTGGGTCTCGCGGCCACCTTCGATGATTCCCTGATTCACGAGATGGCGGTAGTGATTGGAACTGAGGCTCGCGCCAAGCATGAACAGGCTGTGAAGGCCGGACGCCGCGACATCATGGAGGGCCTCGACTTCTGGTCACCCAACATCAACATCTTTCGCGATCCGCGTTGGGGCCGGGGACAGGAGACGTACGGTGAAGATCCTTTCCTCACAGGGCGGATGGGGGTCGCATTTGTGACCGGATTGCAAGGCGACGATCCCAAATATTTCCGCGTGATCTCCACACCGAAGCACTACGCCGTGCACAGCGGCCCTGAGCCCACGCGCCACAACATCGACGTCCATGTCTCAAAGCATGACATGGAAGACACGTATCTCCCGGCATTCCGGGCCGCGGTAACCACGGGGAAAGCAGAGTCGGTTATGTGCGCGTACAACAGGGTCAATGGGCAACCTGCGTGCGCGAACGATTTCCTGATGCTCGACACGCTTCGTGGAGCCTGGAAATTCAACGGGTACGTGGTTTCGGACTGCGATGCCGTGGTAGACATCTATGCGGGGCATCATTACACGTCGAGCCAGGCGGAGGCCGCTGCGGCGGCGCTGAAGCATGGCATGGATAACGAGTGCGCCGACTTCTTCACACTCGCGCGTGACAACCACGACTATCGGCCTTTTCTGGATGCGGTGAGCCAGGGCCTATTGACCGAAGCCGAGATCGATCGATCGTTGAAGCGGCTGTTCACCGCGCGCATGCGTCTCGGCATGTTCGATCCTCCCAGCATGGTGCCGTATGCGAACACGCCTGAGTCGGAGATTGATAGCGCGCCTCACCGGCAGCTGGCGTTGAAGACAGCGCAGGAATCGATGGTACTGCTCAAGAATGATGGCACCCTGCCGCTCTCCGCTGCCGCGAAAAAGATCCTGGTGGTTGGTCCGCTCGCGGAATCCGTCGAAGTTCTTCACGGCAACTATGCGGGAACCGCGTCGCATGCCGTAAGCGCTTTGGAGGGCATTCAGAAGCAGTTTACGGGCGCCAAGGTTTCCTACGAACCGGGCACGAACTTCCTGCGTCCCAGGCCGGTAATTCCGACGTCAGCGCTTTCCACCGAAGATGGCAAATCCGGACTTAACGCCGAATATTTTCCGGGGGCCAACTTTACTGGCACGCCTGTTGTTCGAGTCGATCCTTATGTTGATTTGCAGCGCTTTCGTCCCGATCAGCATGCGCTACCACTTCCGGAAGGCCTGAAGGATTTTTCCGCGCGCTGGACCGGTTATGTGACGCCTCCGCAGACCGGAACTTATTTCATCGGACTGTCGGGTTCGATGCACCGGATGTGGTTCGACGGGAAACTAATCGTGGATGACGCTGTGTTGCATGACGTGAACGTGCAAAACGTCGAATTGCAATTGACCAAAGGGCACCGTTATCCCATCAAGATCGAATACGGCCTCGGCGGATTCGGCACAAAGCTGATGTGGCTGCCGGTAATGGCCGATCCTCTTGTCGAAGCCCAGAATGCTGCGCGGCAGGCTGACGTGATCATCGCCGTTGTAGGCATCACGTCGCGCCTGGAAGGCGAGGAGATGAAGGTTGACGTGCCAGGTTTCCGCGGCGGCGATCGTACCAGCCTCGCGTTACCCGCAGAAGAAGAGGCGCTGCTTGGTACGTTGAAAGGCACAGGCAAGCCACTTGTCGTCGTCCTGATGAATGGCAGCGCGTTGGCCGTGAATTGGACGAATGATCACGCCAACGCCATCATCGACGCGTGGTATTCAGGTGAAGAAGGCGGCACAGCCATTGCGCAAGTGCTCGCCGGAGTTTACAACCCCGCAGGGCGTCTGCCCGTCACGTTTTACAAGGGTGTCGAGCAGCTACCGGAGTTCGAGGACTACTCGATGAAGAACCGCACGTACCGGTACTTCACGGGGGAGCCGCTTTACGGCTTCGGGCACGGCCTGAGTTATACGACGTTCGAGTACAGCGGAATGAAGCTGTCGAATTCGGCGCTTCACGCAGGAGATCCGCTTGATCTTGAAGTCGACGTCAAGAACACGGGCAAGCGAGACGGCGATGAGGTCGTTCAGCTGTACATCACGTTCCCAAAGCTGGCTGGGGCTCCGCTGCGTGCGCTGCGTGGATTCAACCGTGTCAATGTGAGAGCAGGGGAACAGAAGCACGTAAAGCTGACGCTGGGGCCGCGCGATCTCAGTTATGTGAATGACGCGGGAGATCGCCTGGTGGGGGCGGGAGACTATCTCATCACCGCAGGCGGAGGCCAGCCGGGAGCGGCTGCTCCTCACGCGGACGCGCACCTCACGATTCAAGGCGAGCAAAAGCTGCCGGAGTAAGATGGAAGGAGGCTTCGGCCGAATTCCATCATGAGAAGTTGGCTTTCTCGCTGCTCTGTCGGATTTTTATTTATTGTTCTGCTGTCGGGCGCGCCGGTTCCGGCGCGCTCGCAGTCTCAAACTGCCAAAACAGCTAA
>C688J18823_10000143_pt1 | contig 38118 bp, 31 predicted proteins | sample HopSoiMetagenom1_FD_18823 | JGI IMG/M metagenome (IMG submission 18823) | reverse complement strand
ACGTAAGATCTTTCAAATTAAACCCAGGGCTTTTGGCTCCATATACATATTAATAGGGTTTATCGAATTTTTTTAGGGATTCATGGAGGAGGGCTAAATGATTACGCTTACTTGCTACCAAATTTCCTTTATCAGAGATTCTACTTTGCTAAAGGCCTTTTCATCTTTTGTCACATAATTACAATCATATTTTTTAATTGCTTCATGTGTCACATCCAATCCTTTTTGAGAACTTAAAATAATAATATTTGTTTGAGGTTTTTGTCCCTTTATTTTTTTAATAATTTCTAACCCAGTTTCTGCATCAGCATACTTGGTGTCCAGAAAATAGTCAATGACAATAACCCTGGGGTTTCTATGAAGCTCCATCAAACAAACTTCTCCCACCGGAAATAATCTTATTTCAGTTACGTCTGGAAATTTATTTTTTAAAAAAGCCTCTAGCGTTTTTGCATAAGCCGGATTATCTTCAACAATAAAAATAACTTTTGTTTTTACAGACGACGGATTAATGAGTTTTTTTATAAAATTCATATGACTTAATATTTAGTTGTGAAAATACTTAATTATATTTTAATTTTTCAATTTTAATTTCTTCAAGTGCTTGTGTATAAGTTGCATTTAACTTTTCGTTTAATTCCTTAATTCTTTCCATGTTTTTCTTTTCATTCCCCAATGTTTCCATTTCCTCCAATACCGGACTGAGTGAATTAATCCCCATCATCGTAATGGTCGATTTCATTCTATGTGCAAACCGTTTAACGGTTAGGTAATCAATTTTATCAATTGCTTGGTTAATGACCGGTAAATCCTCACCGGCTTGTTTTACAAATATCTCTATTGTTTCTCTTATCAAGTCCTTTTTCCCACTCATAATATTGCTGAGGTATTCCAGATTGATCACTTTTTTCGCACTTTTATTCCACTCCTTAACAAATTCTGTTGCATTATAGATTTTTTCAAAAAGCGAATTTGCATTAATTGGTTTTGAAATGTAATCATGCATTCCGAGCTTGAAACATTTTTCTCTTTCTCCTGCCATAGCATGTGCTGTCATTGCAATAATCGGCACTTTATTTTTTAAGTCTCCCCTAATTATTTTTGTTGCTTCGTAACCATTCATTTCGGGCATTTCCATGTCCATCAATACCAAATCGTATAAATTGTTTTTTATCATTTCCACTGCTTCTTTTCCATTCTCTACTACGTCCGCTCGTATTCCATAATCTTCAAATAAGCTTAGCACTAATTTCACATTAATTGGATTATCCTCTGCAAGCAATATTTTTAATTTTTTTAATTCGTTCGGATCAAATTTTTGTTCTTCATTGGTAGGTTTGGATGCATAAACTTCTTTTGTTTTTTTTAAAGGTAATGTAAATGTAACTTGAGTTCCATGATCTAGTTTACTTGTTATACTCATTTGCCCACCCTGTAATTCTACTAATTGTTTGGCTATACTTAATCCAAGCCCTGTTCCCCCATAATTTCTTGTTGTATGATCCTCGCCCTGTTTGAAGCGTTCAAAAATGCTGTTTAACTTATCCTCTGGTATTCCTATTCCTGTATCACTAATTGTAAATTGCAAAACGCTTCTTTCTTTTTCTTCTCGAATAACGTTAGCACTTACTTCTACCTTTCCGTTTTTGGTAAACTTTATAGCATTTCCTGTGAGGTTAATTAATATTTGTGTTATGCGGGTAGGATCACCTAAAAGTACATCCGGAATACTTGCTTCTGCATCGTATATCAGTTCTAATTCTTTTTCTGCAGCCCTTTGCAACATCATGCTGTGTAACGAATTAAATATTTCTTTAATACTTAACGGATGCTCTTCAAAAACAATCATATCAGCCTCAATTTTAGAAATATCCAAAATATCATTGATAATTCTTAACAAGTTTTCGCCTGAATTTTTTATGATTTGTACATATTCCTTTTCTTGAGCTTGTAAATTTCGTTTAATTAATATATCAGTAAAACCAATAATTGCATTCATTGGTGTCCTTATCTCATGGCTCATATTTGCCAAAAATGTTTCTTTGAGAATAAGCGATTGCTCGGCAATTTGTTTGGCTTTCATTAATTCTTGTTCTGCTTTTTTTGCTTCTGTCACATCTTGTGATGTTCCAACAAGCCTTGTTACCACACCCTTTTCATTTAGATAAACTTTCCCTTTTGAATTTAAAATACGTTCTTCACCGTCAGGCCTTATAATCCTGAAAAAAAAGTTGAAAGGCGTGCGATCTGTTACTGCCTGTTCTATAATCTTATCTACATATTCACGGTCATCCGGATGAACCAATTGAGCATAGGCTATTTCCTCTGCCCTTCCTTTTGAAGCACCAAAAATCCGGTACATTTCTTCTGACCTAATCATTTTTTTGTTTTCAATATTCCATTCCCAACTTCCTATATTTCCTACTCGTTGGGCCTCCATTAATTGTGCTGTATTTGTTTTAAGCGCTTCTTGAATTTTTTTGTTTTCGGTAATATCCAATACAAATAAGATGTAGCAATTCTCATCATTTATTATTGTTGGAGAAATATTCACCCCTATATCAATAATTCTATTATCCTTTGTCTTTGCCGGTACTTCTTTTGTTCCTGCATTTATACCTTTTCCTTTTGTTTCAAAAAAGAGTCGAATTGATTCCATCTGTTCTTTAACAAAGGTTTCCGGAAGAATAACCTCGTGCAATGCTTTTCCAATCACTTCGTGTGAGGTCCACCCAAAAATTTGTTCTGCTTCTGGATTCCATTGAATAATTTTTCCGGTCGGATCCAACAGAATAATACCTGTTGATGCATTTCGGAATATTGTTTCTAACTCTGTATTGGCACGAATAAACTCGCGTTCGTTTTTCTTAATTTCTGTTATATCCTCTAATACGGCGATGGCAAACCTTATTTTTCCATGGCTGTCTATAATCGGACTTGCATTAACACGCAATGGAAGACGTTTAGGTCCTTGTGAAATCTCTATGTCATCAACATGAATATTTTTTTCTCCTCGCAATGCTCTTAAAATTGGGATTTCTTCTATGGGGTATTGAATATCTGTTCCCGCTTTATAGGCTATGTAAATTTCATTTATTTCTTTTTTATCAAGATCCGGATCGATGCCTTGCCCTAGAATTTCAATTGCCTTTTTATTAAAATAGTCCGGCTTTCCTTTTTCATCTACGATGTATATCGCAACTGGTAAGGCCTCCAGAAAATTTTTTATTTTCAATTCGCTCTCAAATACTTTCTTCTCACTCTCTATACGTTTATCATAATCTCGGATAAAAAATTTAAGTGCAATTGCAATCGATAAAATAGAAATGAAAACACTGATTGTAATAACCTTTAATAAGGTGGTAAAACTATATTCTGTGTTTCGAGTGCGAACAATTAATAGACGTTGCTCATTTTGAATAAATTCTGCTATTTTCATTCTCCCTTCGCTCATTATACTTTCACCTATCCCAGTTGAAATAACCCGTTTGGCTTCTTCAAAGTCGCCTTTTTGTCTGGCATCGATTGTTTTTTTTGAAACAATTTTTTTTAGATGGCATAAATGCTCCAATGTTTCTACAAGATCCGCTTGAGAAGGATTGTCTTTTGTTAAGTTTTTTAACTTTAAAAATACGGCGTCAATATTTTCAAGCGCTTCATAATATGGTTTTAAATAATTATCTCTTCCTGTAATTGCATACCCTCTGGAAGATGTTTCTAAATCCTGCATATAGGATAAAACATTTTGAGCCAGTGAAATATTTTCCTGTGTATGCCTTACCCAGTTGTAATTATTTTTATACTGATCGGTGCTGGTATATAGAAAAATACCAACAACGATAAGAATAACAATACTGGAACAAAAAGCCAGAATAATTTTTACTTTCTCCATTTTTGATTCGAAATTACTTACGTCGATCGTTCAAAAAAAAATAGTTAAAAAGGATGTAACAGCGTAAAGGTTAAAATCTAATTGCTAAACAATACTGAAATTCAAATGGCAATCTTTAATCTTTTGGTGGTTGGGAACCTATTTGCACTTATTCAATTAATAAGTGACTAAATATACAGCTAACCTAACATTTTACCAAAAATTTATTTCAATTATAGGGGTATTTTTTACGCTAATTCAGTACTCATTTTTTCGTGTTTATTGGAAAAATAACCTCAGTTTTTAAGTTGGCGTTTGGGGTAATTCCACAAATTTAGCTCCACTACACTGTTTTTTAACCTGGCATTATCTTTACTATTCTTAAGTATCTTATAAATCTTAAACAATGAAAGAAAATTTGACGGGTAAGTCGACAATAATTATCAATACTAATGCTTCCAAGGTGTGGGAAGCATTGACTAAACCTGAACTTGTAAAAAAATATTTTTTTGGAACCGATGTAAAAACAGACTGGAAAGTGGGGAGTTCTGTCAAATTTACTGGGGAATGGGAAGGTAAAAAGTATGAAGATAAAGGTACCATTCTGGCCAGTGAACCTAAAAAATTGATCACTTACTCTTACTGGAGTTCCTTATCGGGAAAAGAAGATAAACCTGAAAATTATAATAAAGTATCCTATTCGTTATCAGAAAATGAAGGCAAAACCAAATTGACCATAATACAAGAAGGTATCGCGACTGAGGAAGAAAAAATACATTCGGAAAAAAATTGGAGTGGTGTATTAAAAAGCCTGAAAGAGCTGTTAGAAAAAAATACAGTTTCAACATAAATTAATTTCAGCAAATTGTATAGGGAGTTTACAATAGGCACATGGAAATTAATTTAATCAAAAACGCTTTGAAAAATCAAAGCGTTTTTTTATTCTCAATCTGATAGCCATCGCATTTACTCGAACTGGTAGTTGATCAGATTTTAATTTCGTCTTCCTTCTTGTTGTAGAAATGATACTCCAGGAAATGGTAGGAAGAAACAGGTTTGATTTTAATGCCTTTCTTATAGCGAAAACTCCATTTTCTTCGCATGGAGATAAATCCTTTGGTCAAATATGCTTCTAAATAAGGGTGCACACAAAGTGTAACTTCCGACTCATTTTGCTCTTTTAAAATATAACGTAGGTTGTTTTCAATTTGATCAACCAATAAAATGCTTGCCTGAATTTCGCCTGTGCCACCGCATGCAGGACATTTTTCAACCGTCACAATATTCGTTTCGGGGCGTACACGTTGACGTGTAATTTGAATCAATCCAAATTTACTAGGAGGTAATATGTTGTGTTTTGCGCGATCTTTCGCCATTTCATCGCGCATCTTTTCAAACAAAAGTTTGCGATTTTCTGCAGAATGAAGATCGATAAAATCAACAACAATAATTCCGCCCATATCTCTCAAACGCAATTGGCGTGCAACTTCTATAGCTGCTTCCAGATTTACGTCAAATGCATTTGTTTCCTGATTATTATCTGATTTTGCGCGGTTTCCACTATTTACATCAATTACATGCAATGCTTCTGTGTGCTCAACAATAAGATAACCTCCACTTTTCATGGTAACTGTTTTTCCGAACAATGCTTTTATTTGTCGGTCAACTCCAAAATTTTCAAAAATGGGAACATTACCTTTATATAGCTTAACAATTTTTTCTTTGTCAGGGGCAATTGTATGAAGATAGGTTTTCATCTCTTCATACAATTTTGAATCGTTTACATGTATGCTATTAAAACTTGCATTTAGTAAATCTCTAAGAATTGCAGAAGTACGATCAATCTCACCCAATACTTTTTGAGGTGGTTGAGCTACTTTTAAAGCGTCATAACATTGCTCCCATTTTTTAATAAGATCTGTTAAATCAGCTTCTAAATCAGGAACACTTTTACCTTCTGCTACAGTACGGATAATTACTCCAAAATTTTTGGGCTTAATGCTGGAAATAAGCTGCTTCAAACGAGTTTTTTCGTCTGTTGTTTTAATTTTTTGAGATACGGATATTTTATCTGCAAAAGGAATAAGTACTAAATAACGTCCTGCTAATGAAATTTCGGTAGTAATACGAGGCCCTTTTGTTGAAATGGGTTCTTTGGCAATTTGTATCAGTATTTGCTGATTGGCATTTAAGATACTTCCAATTTTACCATCTTTTTGAATATCCGGCTCCGATTTAAAATACATTAAATTGGAGGTCGTTTGCTTACCTGTTTGCACCAATTTGGTGTACTTATTAAAGGAAGCAGCTTGTGCCCCCAAATCTAGGTAGTGTAAGAATGCATCTTTTTCATACCCAACATCCACAAATGCTGCGTTTAATCCAGCCATTACTTTTTTAACGCGCCCTATGTATATGTCACCAACTGAAAAATTGTTGTTGCTTTTTTCTCGATTTAGCTCTACTAATCGTTTATCATTTAATAACGCAATAACAACTTCGGTGGGTGTTGAATCAATTATTAATTCGCTGTTCACTCTAAAGTTTTTTGGATGAGTAAATTACCTCAATGGACTTTCCAATTGGAAGTCCATTAAGGTATTTTATAATAAATTATTGTGCTTACCCCGGAAAACCGGAAAAGAATACACACATGGATGTGCGAATACACAGAACTCTCCTAAGAAAGTAATAAACATATCATAAAATATTCGTTCAAAGAACGAATAATTTATTTTTTCTTGTGTCGGTTTTTTCTCAAACGTTTTTTGCGTTTGTGAGTAGCCATTTTATGTCTTTTTCTTTTTTTCCCGCTTGGCATTGTAATAAAATTTAAGAGTTTTTTAACTGATTTATATAATTCTGAATCTCTGTTTTAATGTCAACATCGTTAACCAGAGTAATGTATTTTTCTAAACTTTTTATTGCATTTTTTTTATCTCCCTTTTGTCGGTATGCTTCTGCTAAATGAAGATGCACATCAATCAAATCAGGCTTAATTGCCAACACTTTTTCAAAGCGCTTAATTGCTTTATCCCATTGTCCTGATTTTTCAGAGAAAAAAGCAAAATTAAGTTGAAGGTTAACATTGTTAGAATCTACCTTTTCAACTTCTTTTAACAACGCAATTCCTTTCATTGGTTGCGAACTACCTTCCACATAACAGGATGCTAAGCTAATTTTCGCCTCCACGTTCCCTGGATCTAGTTCCAATGTTCTTTCAAAACATTCGATTGCTTTGCTATATAACATCGCTTGCTGCTCTGGTTTTGAAAAGCGAACCGCCATGTAATATCTATTCCCCGCATCTGCCCAATTTTTTTCTACAGGAGAAGTCATTGCTTCCTTTTCCATGTAATAGGCTGCTGCAACAGGTTGATGCAATGAATCACACATGGAAATAAGCTGTTCAAAAGCTGTTTTTTTATCACTGGCCAAATCCAATGCTGTTGTCAGTTTTTGAATCTCCGTTTTTTGACTCACTGTCAAACTCGCGAAGGCTTGTTCTACCAATGTGCCTACATTCACTACCGGTGCACCTGCGTGTTCCGATTGATTTACACTTTCCTCGTTTTTAGGAAGTTGGGTATTTGCAAACATTAAAAGAACAACAATAATAGATGAGCCTGCAAGAACCGCTATTTGCTTTTTTGTTACAGGTTTCATCTCAATATTTATAAGTTAATGATCTGGAAAGCCCAATATTTTCCAGATTTAAATTTGCATTACGCTACTGCTATTTCCTTTTTTACGTTCTTTTTCACTTTTTCAGAAAAAGTCTTAGCCGGTTTAAAAGCAGGTACATAGTGTGCAGGAATGATAATTGTTGTGTTTTTAGAAATGTTTCTTCCCGTTTTTTCTGCACGCTTTTTTACGATAAAGCTTCCAAAACCACGTAAGTAAACATTCTCTCCATTTACCATAGAGTTTTTCACTGATTTCATAAATGCTTCAACACTGGCTTGCACTGCTACTTTTTCAATACCCGTTTTGTCTGCAATCTCATTAATAATATCTGCCTTCGTCATACGCTATAAACTATTTAAAATCAAACAATTAATTTCAACAAAAATCATAATTAGGGCTGCAAAGATAGTATTTAAATGATTAAACAAAAATTTTAATCGTATTTTTGAGTTTACTTTAACATTAATTTCTCTCTTAAATTTAAATGGCGCGCTTTTCCGATACGTTAATTACTTGGTATACAATTCATAAACGGGATTTACCTTGGAGAAAAACAAAAAATCCTTATTTTATTTGGCTTTCTGAGATTATTTTGCAGCAAACCCGCGTAGATCAAGGAATGTCCTACTACCTAAAATTTGCTGAAGAATTTCCTACCGTTCAAGACCTCGCCAGGGCCAAAAATGAAAAAATAATGAAACTTTGGCAAGGCTTAGGTTATTATTCAAGGGCGAGAAATTTACATGGAACCGCACAATTTATAACTGATAAGTTCAAAGGGCAGTTCCCTTCTTCTTATACAGATATCCTATCCTTAAAAGGAATCGGGACTTATACTGCAGCTGCCATTGCTTCTTTTGCCTATGATTTGCCCCACGCTGTTGTTGATGGCAATGTTTACCGTGTACTATCACGTGTTTTTGGGTTGAATACTCCCATTGATTCCACAAAAGGTAAAAAAGAATTTTTTGAGCTGGCAAATACAGTACTTAACCCAAAAAAGCCTGCATTACATAATCAGGCTATTATGGAGTTTGGAGCATTGCAATGCAAACCCATTAATCCCAATTGTTCCGCTTGTGTATTAAATAAAATGTGTGCTGCCTTTGCTTCTGGTCATGTGAATGAGTTACCTGTAAAGGAAAAAAAGACAAAGATTCGCGATCGCTATTTTAATTACATAGTGCTTCGTTATAAAACGAAAACCATCCTTCGCAAACGAACGGAAAAGGATATTTGGACCAACCTCTATGATTTTCCATTAATTGAAACCGAACAACAAGTTTCAGAGGAGATTTTCTTGAAATCAAAAGAATGGAAAAAATTCATCGGATATACGCCTTATATGATAACTGGAGTTTCCAAGGAATATAAACATGTACTCAGTCATCAAAAAATTTACGCCCGATTTTGGGAACTTTCCTGTGAAACACCGTTAGATTGTTTTTCAAAAGAAGGGACAATTATTATCCCTGAGAAAGAATTGAGCCGTTATGCTGTTCCTCGTTTGATTGATAACTACCTCTTAGCGCGCTGTCTCACCCGATAGATTAGTACGAGAACACACGTTAACTAATTATTAAAAAACAAATTTGTATTTGGCCGCATGGCGATATTATATTTGTTCACAATCAAAAATATAGAATTATGGCAGGAGTAAACAAAGTTATTTTAATAGGAAATTTAGGTAAGGATCCAGAAGTAAGGCATTTGGAAGGAGGTACCGCCGTTGCAAGTTTCACACTGGCAACTTCTGAAACGTATAAAGACAAAAATGGTCAACGCATTGAACAAACCGAATGGCATACTGTGGTTGTTTGGAGAGCTTTGGCGGAAGTTGCCGAAAAGTATCTAAAAAAGGGAATGACTGTTTATGTGGAAGGTAAACTGCGTACACGTTCCTGGGAAGATAAGGACAAAGTCAAAAGGTATTCAACCGAAATTGTTGGAGATACATTTACCATGTTAGGAAAAAAAGAAACTAACGGCGCTAACACCGATGATATTTCCGCCGTTTCAAAACCTGGTGACGATCTTCCATTTTAAAAGCGATCTAAATATAAAACCAAAGTATTATCTTTGGTTTTATTAAAACTTAAAAACGAATAACCTTGGACGTCCCGAGTCTTTTAAATCATTCTTTACCGCTTTCAGTTTTAAAACCTCTTTCATTTAGCATCCTATTAGCAATTGTAGGTATGTTTCTTTTGTTGCTTATTGTAGCGCTTGTATCCGCTGCTGAGTCGGCTTTTTTCTCCTTATCGCCTACTGATATGGAAGCCTTAAAAACATCCGATGAGAAAACCGATGAGAAAATTCTTTCACTTATTGAAGGCCCCAAACGTTTATTAGCAACGCTTTTAATCAGTGTGAATTTCATTAACATTGCCATCGTCATTTTATCCAGTTTCATTATTGAGGGATTATTTGATTTTTCATTGAATCCATTTGCTGGCTTTATTATACAAGTGGTTGCTGTTACTTTTCTTATTTTATTAATTGGTGAAGTCACACCAAAAATATACGCCACACAAAACCCCCTTCGTGTTTCACGTATCCTTGTTATATTTGTTCAACTATTGCAACGAATTTTTTATCCGGTTAGCACATTTTTGATTTTTACCACTTCTGTACTCGATAAAATAATAAAACCCAGAGCTCATAACATCTCCGTGGATGAACTATCACAAGCATTGGAACTTACCGTTGATGAAGACATTCCTGCAGAAGATCACAAAATATTAAAAGGCATTGTAAAATTTGGGCATACGGATGTAAAACAAATTATGCGTTCCCGCATGGATGTCATTGCTTTTGAAAGCGACCTGAAATTTACAAAATTATTGAATGCTATTACCAACAGTGGCTTTTCAAGAGTTCCTATTTATAAAAACAACTTGGATAATGTGATGGGTGTGCTGTATTCAAAAGATTTATTGCAATACATGGATGAGAAAGATGATTTTAACTGGCATTCCATCATTCGTCCACCTTTTTTTGTTCCGGAGAATAAAAAAATAGATGACCTTTTAAGAGAATTTCAATACAAAAAAATTCATTTGGCCGTTGTTGTTGATGAATACGGAGGCACCTCTGGGATTGTAACACTGGAGGATGTGATTGAAGAAATAGTAGGTGAAATCAATGATGAATTTGATGATGATGATTTAGTGTATTCTAAGTTAGATGATTCCAACTACATTTTTGAAGGAAAAGCACATTTAAATGATGTATACCGCGTTTTACAAATCGACGGAGAAGATTTTGAAGATGCAAAAGGTGAAGCCGACACATTAGCCGGTTTAATTTTGGAAGTGGAAGGGCGCATTCCTACTAAGAATGAAAAAATTCAATTTAAAAACTTATCCTTCACGATAGAAGCCGCTGATAACAGGCGCATCAAACGAGTTAAAGTAACTATTGATCGAATAGCAAATGAATAAGACACGTTCCAATCTACTAAACAGTTTAACGCTGTCGCTTTTTTTATTTTTTATTTTCCCTTCCTGCGGCAGCGATGAGGAGGAGGTTATCGCTCCTAAACCACACGCTTATTTTCGAATTGATTTTCCTAAAAAAGAATATAAAAATTATTCCGGTGATTGCCCCTTCTCTTTTGATATACCAGTGTATACTGACATAAAAGTCGACAAAGATACATATGCTGAGCCTTGCTGGTTATTTTTAGATTTTCCTTCTTATAAGGGACGCTTGCATTTAACCTATAAATCTGTCGATGGAAATATCAATAAATATTTGGAACAAACCTATGACATGGCTTCCAGACATCAGATTAAAGCTTCGGGTATTGAAGAAATGCAAGTATCAAGGAAAGCGGCAAATGTTTACGGATTGATATATAACATCGAAGGGAACGCTGCATCTTCCACACAATTTTTTTTAACGGATAGTGTACATCATTTTATCCGTGGAGCGCTCTATTTTTTTGAGGCTCCAAATGCAGACTCTACTAAGCCTGTTGTTGAATTTATTCGAAAAGATATTCAACACCTGATCGAAACTTTTAAATGGGAAAACAAAACTATTCCACCTTCTTCTCCCAAAGCTTCAAAATAAGGATCCACTGAAACCCATAAATAATACACGCCAATAATAGGTGTAAAGGTTGAACAGGTGCTGGTAATGCCAGTCTGTTTAATACAATTCCAGCAATAATTTCTAGTAGAATAGTAACTCCCAGCCATTTGCTTAAGCTATTTATAGTACCATGTAATTTGCTTTTATATATTCGGAAAAAGAAACCTGCATTTAACAATGCAATGGCAATAGAAAAACTTCGGTGTGTTAAAAAGATGCTGCTTAAATGCGCTACGATTTCAGTTCTGTAAATCGAATCAAAATTTTTTAACAATACATCCACCTCTTCTCTTACTTGTGTTCCAATCATTATTTGAAAAATTGTACAAACAAATACTATTATGCTCATTCGTTTTAAAACAGGGTCAACTTTCGACAACATTTCTTTTTTTGTAAGCACTTTCGCCCTGTTAATAATAAGAAGAGCAATGGAAAGAATAACGAGTGCCACTACCATATGAATGGTGATTTTTAATGGCGCCAGGTTACTACTTACTACTTTGGCGCCCAGCCAGCCTTGAAAGCCTATTAAAACCAACTCTATAAGCGAATATCGAAACAACCATCTATTCTCCTTTCTCAGCCTAATTGAAAATAAAAATTGCAGAAAAATTAATACTCCTAATACTGCTCCAGCCAGTCTATTCAGATACTCTGTCCAGGTGTTCCAGGGATTGAATTCAGCAACTGCATGATGTTCCCCTGCATATACTTCTTTATAATTTACCGGAAGTTCGGTAACAGATATTGGTGGAACCCACTTGCCAAAGCACTTGGGCCAGTCCGGACAACCCATACCAGAGCCTGTAGCACGTACCACAGAACCTGCAATGATCACTAAATAAACAAAAACCAATGTAATTTGTGCTATTATTATAAAGCGTTGAGTATTGTTTGAGGGCATTTCTAATTTTTTTTCTCGGTAAAATTACTAAATCTTTGCATGCCTAATCCCATAATTTACAGGCTTCGCTCTCTTGTAACCCAGCTAAAACCCTTAGCCTATTTTAACTACCTACGGGGCTTTTTTAACAATTTCACAAATCGCAGTTGAACATGAGAATACCACCGTTCATTAAAAAAAACCACCAGTCAATCATTCACCCGAACAAAAAAATGAAATACAGGTTAAACCCTACAGAATCCGGATTACCAAGTATGATAAAGGAGATAGGGATTCTCTTAACATTTAAAAACATATGATCATGCGTTACTCAAACAAAAACATAAGTCACTTAAGCGATAATGAGCTGGTTGCGTTATATAAAAGAACTGATGAAACTATGTACATCGGTGCTGCGTACAAACGTTATATACATTTGGTATTTGGGATGTGTGTCCTTTATTTCAAAGATAAGAATCTTGCCAATAGTAGTACTTTCCAAATTTTTGACCAGCTGAAAGAGGAGTTGAAGAAACGTGAGATGGCCAATTTTAGAACATGGCTAGCTTCACTGGTTCGAAATCATTGTATGATGGAATTGCAAAAAGTTCGAGTGGAAGTATTAACAACTCGCCGCAGATAAAGGTTGCCTGTATGCAGGCGCCATCATATTCATACTTTACTTTTTAAAAATAATTTTATTATGAAAACCGCTAGTTTATATACAAATTGTCTAACCTACGAAGAGCTTTTTGCGTATACCTCTAACAAATTAGAGTCATCAACACGTGCACGATTATATCAGCACATTGCAACCTGTGAATTATGTACCTGTGCAGTTAATGGTTTTACTTCTATGCCTTATGCTTCAATTGATATTAACACTTTATACGATAAAATAGATATGAAAACAAACGTTAAACAAACCAGCTCGATAACCTTTGCACAATTATGCATCGTTGTTATTTCCTTGACCTCAATTGTAGCATTTTATTTTGCAACCAATTCCGTTCAAACGAATTCTGTGAAACATAGGGTATCTGCGGATAAAGCAATATCATTCTCTCACTTGAATATTAAACCTGTAGCAACACCGACAACTGATGAACAAGCTGCAAGAACTGTTTCAAAGACAATGAAACATGTAGTAAAAAAAGAAGAAACAAATACGAGTGAGTTGAATTCCACTTATGCTTATCAGGAAACTGAAAAAATGAGTAATGATTGGAACTGCCAACGAATCAAATAAGCATAACGCTCTCTGAAAATAAAAACGACAGACTATTGATAGTCTGTCGTTTTTTATTTTAGAATATGCTGTGTTTTTTAGAATCCAAATTTCACAAAGTGCTCTGTAATATTTGCATTGTCCTTTAATGCATTGTACACTTCATAATCTACACGTGCTTGTGCTTCTACCATTGCCCCTCTTTGTTGTGCATCATAATCTTTTGGCGCTGGTGCTTCTTTTTTTGCTGTTACATATACAACATATACTCCTTCTTTTCCTACAATTGGTTTGCTCAATGTTTGCGGTTTCAACGTAACCGTTTGCCCAATAACAGCCGGTTCATTTGATGAACCTGGTAGTGCATTTGTTGAGAAATTTATATTTTGCGCTTGTTGCAAAGGTAAATTCATTTTTGTGGCTAATGCATCTATAGTTCCTCCTCCAAGTGCTGTTTCAAACTCTTTGTAAATTTGCTCTCCTTTTTTCTCTTTAATAACTTTTGCTGTTATATCATCTTTTACTTGCTCTAAAGTTGCAATTCCTTTTTCTCTTACATCTGTAATTACTGCGATAACATATTTATCTCCAAATTCCAAGGGCTCGGATACCGCACCTTTTTTATTTTCATACACCCATTTGATCAATGAGCGTGGAGATTCAATACCTGCAATTTGACGATCGTTTTCTTTGATGTTATCCGCAATGCGCTTATTTAATTTCTGATCGATTACAGCCTTTTGGAACAATTCTTCTGTTTTATTGTTACCTGCAAAATCACTTGATTGTACATATATGGCTTGACGTGTTCTGATACTTGGTTCTAGTTTTTTATCAATAATAGCTACTTGCACCTTTTTTTGTGAACCTTTTGTATCCAGTACTTCTATGATGTGATAACCAAATTGTGATTCAACCACTACGAGGTCCCCTTTTTTGCCATCTAAACCGGCATTTTTAAATGGTTCTACAAACCCACTGTTTGCATTTATCCAACCATAATCTCCACCTTTTCCAAGGTATGAGTCACCTTCTTTTTTAGTTGGTGGCATCTTTTTCCCATTATCGTCTGAATACTTCTCTACAAATTCAGGAAATTTATTACGTTCCTTTTTTAATACAACCAATAAGCTATCCGCTTCTTTTTTCGCTTCTTCCTTTGTGCGTTTCACTTCTTGTGAAGGAAGTGAATTTTGATATGCAATTAAAATGTGACGAATTTTCGCAGAATCAGCAGCTGTTTTTATAGCAATTAATTTTGCTATTTGAAAAGATCCATTTTCCAGGTATGGCCCAACTACTGTTCCTGGCTCTGATTTAAACATTATTGTATCAATTTCAGGAGATAGCGTTCCTTTTGCATGAAAACTCATATCATAATTTCTGTTTCCTGCTTGCGCAATAACAAATGCCGAGTCTTCACCTATTTTTTTTGTTTTGAAATCAGCAGCAATTGATTCCATTTCTTTTTTTGTATCAGTAATGTCTTCTGTTGATGGAACAATATTGAATGCAACATATTCTATTTTACGAGATGCCTCTTGTTTAAATTCATTCTGATGCGCTTTGTAATAAGTGTTCAGCTCTTCATCAGTTGGTTTAATTAAGCTATCAACAATTGAAGTATATGATTTTGTTACATACTTAATATCTGAATTTATATTTTGCGCATTGAATATTGCTTTGGCAGCAGATTTTGTAACGTACAATCCTTTTTTGATAATGTTATTGTACTTTTCATTTAAGCGAAACTGACGAACATATTTTTCTAACTGTGTCCAATCCTGATCTTGCTCATCTTTCATACCTTGGACGTACTGACGAATTTTTGCTGGACTCACTTCACCTTTTTCATCAGCAAAAACAGGTACAATTTTACCCGTTTGAGGATCGCTTATATTTCTGATCATCGCTTGATGCGGATGCTCTACCATAAGATCAAATAATTCTTCATCAGAAACAGAAATACCCAGTTTCTCATATTCTTTTTCCAACACTTGTTCATTGATTAACTGATTCCACGTTTGTTGAACAATATTATCCAACTCATTTTGATCAAGAGAGTGTTTCTCCGAACGTTGTTTCATCTTTTCAACAGATTGGTCGTACCTTGTCTTAAACTCCTTTACATCAATTGATTTACCCGCAATTTCACCTATCGAATTATCGGAACCGAAAAGAGAAGAATCTCTTTGAAATAAACCTGTTAATACAAAGGCTAATAATGCAATACCTACAAAGGCAACCAATAAGCCTGAACGTTTACGTAAACTTTCTAAAACACTCATAATACTTTATTTTATTTTTGAATTCTTCTTCGTTTGCACCCTAATTTGACCGTTTTTATACTCAAACTTCCATAATAAGGGGTTGCAAATATAAGATTCTTAGTGTAAATGGGAAAGTTTTTAGTAAAAACCTTGTATTATTTTTAATTCAACACAAAAACATAATTTGCTTATATTCAATCAGTTGCGTTTTGAATTTTTAAATTAACGGTTTCGATCCGTGTGCGGGTAACAGAAAGGATAGTAAACACAGCATTTTCAATGTGTATTTCTTCGTTTACGCGGGGAATGTTTTCATGATAATGCATAATCAATCCTCCAATTGTTTCTACATTATCCAGAATGGGTAGTTTTAATCTGTATTTATTATTTATATAATCCGTTTCAAAACGGGCAGAAAAGATAAATTCTGTTTCGTTTAATTGTTTTTCAATAAGCTCTTCTTTGTCATGCTCATCCTCGATTTCTCCAAATATTTCTTCCATTACATCTTCCATGGTTAACATACCGGAAGTTCCACCAAACTCATCCACCACCAAAGCAATACTTTTATTCTGCTGAATAAAAACAGTCAGCACTTCACTTGCTGCCATTGACTCAGGAACAATACTCACGGGCAACATAATACTTTTAATGGTTGCAGGCTTTTTGAACAACTCCTTTGAATAGGCATAGCCAATTATATTGTCAATGTTTTTTTCGTAAACTAAAATTTTTGATAATCTGGTTTGAACAAATTTTTGGCGCAATACATCAATGGATTCATTTACTTCTACTGCAATAATCTCTGTTCGTGGAATCATACATTCCCTTGCTTTTACACTCGAAAAATCAAGTGCATTTTGAAATATTTGTATTTCATGGTCCATTCCCACTTTTTTCTCCACTGCCGATGTTCCTTCTCTTACATAGTTATCCAAATCAATCATGGTGAAGGCCGCATTTTCCTTTTCTATTTTTACACGAAAAATTTTCTTCAAAATAAATTCAGAAGAACCTATACTAATCATTACAACCGGGTAAAGTACACCGTATACAATCGTTAATGGGAATGCAAAGAGTGTTAGTGTTTTATTGGGATTTATTCTGAAAAGATTTTTTGGTAAAAACTCCGCTGTTATTAATATCAACATGGTGGAAAAAAGTGTAGACAACAGGAGAATAAGGATTTTAGAAGAAATAACATTTTCAATAATCGGTTTTAACTCTTCATCCATATAGATACCAAAGATGACCAGGGCGATATTGTTACCTAATAACATGGTTCCTAAATACCTGGAAGGGTATTTATTAAAATACGCCAGAATTTTTGCGGAGAAGTTACCTTGTTTACTTTCTAGTTCTATCCTTAGTTTATTGGAAGTGATAAATGCTATTTCCAGCCCAGAGAAAAAAGCCGAGGCAACAAGAGTAATAAGAATAATTACAAGTGGGTTCAATATTTTTTACTGATTTGTTTTTCATTTGCTTCAACTCTTACACGTTGACGCTTCCGAACCGAATACATTATTCCGGCTACTATAGTAAAAATAAGAAAATAACCTGCTCTTTCTTTATCTTTTGTAATAATAAAATATCCGGCCATTAAAATAAAGATAACTCCTATAACCAACCAGGCCATTTCTAAAATTTTAAACATTTTCATTTTTTATTTTTTTTGATGTGTTGAATCATTATCATCTACTGCGATGCTACCTTTTACATGAAGAATTTCATATTTTGAAAAATCCTGATCGGCTTCTAATCCATCTCCCCATATGGTCTCATCCTTCGTTGTAATTTTTACAAACTCTTTGGTATATATTTTTTTTGTAATCGCATCCCAAATTAAATGCTCTGTATTTAAACGATCTCCTTTTTCGTTCACAACACATACATTTTTTCTGGCTTCCATTTTATTCATTCCGGATCCATCATCATATCCAATCCCGTAATCTGCTGTAAGTGTAGTCTCCTCCACTTGTTGTTCATTGTAAAAAATAACATGCATCCCTTTTGGCATCTCCATATAATTTTTTTTCCCTACGTACCTGTCTAATTGAGGAGCTGTAATTTTTGCACGTATGATAGCTGAATCGCTATAGATGTATTCTACATTTTTACCGGATTCAACGGGCAATTCATTTACAGCAGTGATTGAATTAATAAGCGCGATATCATTTTCGCAAGCACTAAAACTCAACAGCAGAACCAGTAAAATACATGTATGTTGAAAAATAGATTTCAAGAGAATTATCTTAGAGCCGGTTTAAAATTAATCAATTTTAGGTTTGACAAACCAACGATCGTTAATTGTAAATCCTAGACTAACTTTCATAAAATTTTCACGAATTAATCCATTCACGGTGGTTCCCCGTTGCCCAAATTCTAAACCAATGTTAACCATTGAAAAATTTTGAAGTAAAAAGTTTCTTCCTACCGGCAAGCCAGCGCCAATCGTTACAGCATATTCATTTAATTGTGTGTTTTTAAGTTCCAAGGCTGTTTTTGCATAACGGCCTCCTATTCGGTATTGTACCCGTTTATAATAGCCCTCTATTAAATTTTTTGCAACGTACTTCGCATTCGGGGTATATTGTACACCTGCAGAAATGCGCATGCTGTTTTTTAAATTTTGCGATTGATTAAATGCTTGATAAGAGCTCCAGTTTTGAATTGCAAAATCAGCAACCGCCAACCATTTATCTCCTTTTCTAAATCCTAAACCAAAACCGAATGAGAGTGGAAAAGTTACTTTTCCTTTTGAATCCGTTGATAAATGAATTGTGTCTTTTAGTACTTCATCACCACTTGATCCATAATAATAACTATAGGTTAATGTGTCAATCCTGGCATTTACATTTGTTTGAGCACTAAACGTAGCACCTATCATTATTTTTACATTATCTTTTAAATCTCGTCCATGCATAGAGTCTATCGTAAATGCATATTGTAATCCATAATCAAGAAACACATCCGAGATACGTCTGGAAGTTACAGAACGCGTATTTAAAGCGACAACAGTAGGTTGAAAAATGGAACGTTTTGAATTTTCAATATTTCCAAATAAGTAAGAAACGTTCATCCCAAGTGATAGACCTTGTGCACGTCTTTTTCGTTTCAGTATATTATTAATTTCATATTTTTTATTTTCCTGTTTCAAACGTTCGTATCGTTTTGATTTGAGAAATGCGCCGGGTATGCCATACAAGGGTTTAATAGCATTTCCAAAATACACCTGATTAATTCCACCCTCTCCTTCGTAAAGGTATTCTACATCTCCGGCACTTGAAAGTTCTTTGTGATCTGAGATAGCATACCCAACGGAGCTAAATGGTATAATTCCAATACTGCTCCCCCACCATTTTTTTATGGGAAATGCCATGGAGACATAACCTAATGCAGCATTGTGAGCGATATTTTTTGCAGTCGCGTTTTCTATTTTCACAAGCGAATAGTTTAATCCCAATTCAGCTGTTGTTAAACTTAAATTTGCATACGACGCGGGGTTTCCATTATTTATGAAAAATAATTGAGTAGAATCGTTTTGTAGTGCGATGTGTGTTCCTCCTAAAGCAAAACCTTGAGCGAATCCCTTACCAGTCAAATCACCAAGTCCATAACGTGAATAAGGCGAACTTGTATTACTCGATTGTCCAAAAGAACAAACGTGTGCAAGAGTAAAAAAGAGGGATGATATAATGGTTAATCTTAATTGACAATGGGTTTTTACACTTGACATATTTACTTTCTATTTAAATTATACTCCAAAATCGCATTCAATCCCTTCAGTATCAAAAATGAATCGGCAAAGATGGGCTTTTTTAACCGTTTCTCAAAAAAATTAACATCCCCTCCCGTAATTATAATGTTTATATCCGTATACAACTTCCTGTATTCCTGTATAAACCCTTCTACCTCTGCAATAGCACCATTTTGTACTCCCGACATAATGCTTTCGTTAGAAGTGGTTCCAATAAACATATCCGAATTTTCATCAATTTCCAATAACGGTAGACGAGATGTAAAAGTATGAAGTGATTTAAACCGCATGGTTAAGCCTGGAGAAATTGCTCCTCCTATGTATTCATTTTGTGCCGTTACCAAATTGTATTTAATACAGGTGCCGGCATCAATAATAAGTATGTTCTTATTTGGAAATGAAGAGTTGCCGCCAACTGCAGCTGCCAATCGATCGCTTCCTAATGAATGAGCTGTCTTATAAAGGTTTTTAACAGGTGTGTGCGTTTCACTTGTAAATAACAATACATTGGTTTTGGTTTTCAATACTTCTACAAATGCCTCTGTTTCGTTTACAACTGATCCAAGAATACATTGTGAAATTACATAGCTTGAAAAAAGTGAAGATTTTAAGAGCTCCTCCTGGTTTTTAAAGACCAGGAATTCTTTCAATTCCTGATTTTCAAATACCGCGGCTTTTACACGTGTATTTCCTATGTCTATTATTAAGTTCATGAAGTTCCGGTAATTACATTATCACATCTTTAAAATCCCAGCAAAAGTACTGAAAAATTTAAAAGAAAAGGGCCGCCCTTTGGAAGCAGCCCCCTCTTGGGCCGTAGTTAAACACCTAACCGAATTAACAGCGACACCAAGTTTCTTTAATAATTTCTACCTTCTCGGCCTATCATGCAAACACAAGAACGTATAGTTGTACGCGTTGTTTTTGTTAAACACGTGAACTAAAAAAATGATAGGTGTAGAGTTGGGACTTAACGTACGTGAACCGTACAATTATTGAATAAATGAACCTTTATTCAATTAAAACGAAATTTTTAAATACGAAAATTCATCAGAAATGAAGCTCCTGAACCTGCTCGCTTTATTCTGTTTGTGCCAAAATTTTTATGAATTAATAATGCGTTATTATTACCTCTTGTGTTTAATACATTCGAAATATCAACAGAGTGGTTAATTGCGGAGAAAACGGTTTGATTCTTCTTTGATACATCATCATCGTCATCTATCATTTCCAATACATAATTGCCTGTTACCGGATTGTGATTTTTAATAGTTGTTAAAATACGATCTGAACAAATACGCATGGAAGAAGCTGTGGCGCCATAAACCCTAACGCACAGCAAACACAAAACGAATGAAATTGTAATTATTTTTTTTAAACCAATCATGCAGCCCTAATAGTATACTTTACAAACAGTGTAAAACTAAGTTAATTTTACGCTCAGGGTATTTTTTTAATATTATTTAACAGGTTCCTCAGAACGAGCCTATTCCAAAAATTAGTTTTATAAATCGAAAACTTTTTTTGTAGTATTAAATAATTTTATACATTTGCAACCCTAATAACGTTGGTACCCTAGCTCAGTTGGTAGAGCAAAGGACTGAAAATCCTTGTGTCACTGGTTCGATCCCAGTGGGTACCACAGAAAATCAAAGCGGGTGTTGAGAGCGAAAGCGATTAACACCCACTTAAATTTTTCCCTCTCCTAAATAGTATTCTACGTCTTTTCATGTCATTTAAAGAAAATTCTTCTTTATAAAAATTGCTATTCCACAGGCTCTGTAGTTAAATTGAGGAAAATTTCAACGTAAACTGCAAGAAATGTGTGATGAATTTATGCGAATTTTTATGAATTTTATAGGTTTTAATACAACTTTTATTACAAAAATTCGTAACCTAAAAGGATGACTATTTTGCTTAAAATCAATTGTATGAGAGTCTCTATTTTCCGTATTTCGAGTCTTTTTTTACTGGTATTCTGCCTGTACCCCTCTTTTCTTTTTTCCACTATTTATTATGTAAATAATAATAGTACAACAGGAGATACGTGGTGTACTGCTGTTGGTAATAATTCAAACAATGGAACATCAGCTAACACACCTAAGCTTACAATCAGCAATTTGATATCATCTTATGCGCTTGTGGGCGGAGATATTGTACGTGTAGACCGGGGAACTTTTGCAGAAGCAATTACGATTACGAGTTCAGATGATGGAAGCGCTGGTAATTATGTAACATTTATCGGTTCAAGTCCCACAAATACAACAATTTCTGGAAATGGCGTGAACGAAACCATCACCTTCACCGGGTCCATGGGCTATGTAAAGTTTCAAAATATGACCATCTCCACGACCAATCTTTCTACTGTTTACCTAAATGGAAATTGCGACAATAACTACTTTACGGGATGTACCATCACCAACGGTGAAACGAATAATACGTGTTTTTGGTTAGTCGGAGGAGCAGATAATAATACATTTGATGCCTGTACCGTTACCTCTACGGGAACCACTGGTTTTGCTTTTTATATTGCGAACGATGGGGCCACGACTCCCATTAACAATACGATAAGTAATTGCACAATTACCTTTATAAACGGTAGCGACGGAATTGAAATTTTTGGACAAACGTCCTCTCTATCCAGCGGAAATATAATCAACAATAATACGATTACTTGCGGTGGAACTACGTCAGGTACACGGTGCATATACCTGGAGGAATGTTCGAGCACTCAGATATATAAAAACAATATACGTAATGCAGAAATTGGTGTTTTTTTCAATAATACCAATACGGCAGTAACCAATCATATTGCCCACAATAATTACTTTGCCAGCAATACGTATGGAATAATATCGGCCAATAATCAAAGTGGCAAAGCATGCTTTAATTCATTTTACAATTCATATGCATGCTTGGATTATTGGACAGGCAGCGCAACCAGTTACAAAAATTGGGATATACGAAATAATATTTTTTATGTACCCTCTGCTTCAGGATATTGCGTACTTTATAATACGGCTACTGCTGCTGATATGCCTGCACTTATTGATTATAATGTATATTATGTTCCTGGTGGTGCCGACTACGGTTACACAACAACTGGTTACACTAGCTTTGCCAACTGGCAAGCGGCCAATCATGATGTACCCGCTGGTACCAAGGGAGATGAAAATTCAATAAGCGGTAATCCTTATTATACAAATACTGCTGCTTATAATTTGGATCTTGGGAATGTTTTATCAAAAGCATATCATCGTGGAACAGCTGCTATTTCCGCAACATATCCAACAGATATTTATGGAAATACGAGGGCGAGCGGCGCTTCTACTCCTTGTAGTGGTGCCGATGAAGCATACATTGCCTTACCGATTAGTTTAATAAATTATACGGTAGACTGTGACCCGAGTACAGGACAAGCAATTCTTCATTGGACAACTGCCAGCGAAAACAACAATGATTTTTTCACCATCGAACGAAGTTATGATGTAACTTCTGCTGAAGCAATTGGAAACATCAAAGCAGCAGGGAATAGCAATGAAATTAGAAATTATGAACTGATAGACAATAGTCTTCCTGGACAACCGAATGTTTATTATCGTTTAACCCAAACAGATTACGATGGCACCAGAAAGAGTTTCTCTTGGATACTCCTCGATTGTGAAAGTAATCAGGATAACCACCTGGAGTTATTCCCCAATCCAGTGGAAACAAATTTATACTTTAAAACTACATTCAATTCTCAACAAATGATCAGCGTATCAATTACAGATTTGATTGGAAAAACAGTAATACATCAATCTTCCGCTGTGAATCAAGGAACCTCTGTTAACGGGATCGATATTTCGTCACTTTCTTCAGGGGTATACTTTTTTACTCTACAACAAGGCAAGAACATCATCACAAAAAAAATTGTGAAACAATAGAGCTAGGAGCTGAAATAATTTGGTTAATTTATTTTATCCCTTTCATTTCAACGGCTATATTGATTCGAATATCCTTGCTTAAACTGATTGTAAACTTTATTTTAGTCACTTTCCTGACCTTACTTACTTTTGTTCTACATTTGCGTTGCAGAGAATCATCCTCAATTATAAATTTTATTTTTCTGCAAGATTACTTTCCAATTATTGGTGGATGTTATGAATTATAGTTGTATTTTATTATACAGCTACATTCATTGATGGACCTAAGAAAAATGGAACGAAACAGCATAATTTTGAATGATTGAAAGAGATAATAAGAGTTAATAACCTTCAATTAATTTTATATGGAATTTCAGTTATTACCCGTTATTGATGTAATGGTCGAGCTTTATCAAAGTCCGATAAACGCTGATCGTTTTACCAAGTACATGAAAATTCTTCAAGGTAACGCCCCTGGCAGTATTTCAATGCCTGTTACCTACTATAATCCCATGGGGAAAGAGCCTGTTCTTAAAAAGTTATTGGAATTAAAAGCACTTCATGTGGAAGACGTAATGCAGGAAACATTTACAACTATCAACAAAATGCTTGCTTCTTGTGATGAAAAGAAAATACAAGTTTCACCAGCCCTTGCTGATGATTTGGGAGGTGGCTGGACCAATCGTTATACCACTGATTACGATAGCAAATTTAATATCACCGATATGTTCAAACGAAATTTTTGTACTCCACTATTTTGGGTAAGTGAAAATTATTCGGTTGAAAAAATCAAGGAAAGAACAGCAGATTATTGCTATCGTGCATTTTATCGCTCCATAACACCTCAGCCGTTAACATTGAAAGATCATATCAAACAGGAAGCATTTGTTGCTGGCCAAAATATATTTAAAAAAAATGAGGATCCATTGAAGAACTTTCCTACCATCAACTCCTTTTATAGAGATCATAAAGATTCGAATAGCTATCCAACCATCTTTAATTTCTTGTACGGAGATTCTGCCTCTAAGGAACTTGGACATTCCTCTTATGGCGTTAGAGAAGAATGGGCCGGATATAAATATGCCGCTCTTGCAACAATTTATGAAACGGAGGTTGAAAAACAAACAAATGATTTAACCGTATAAATAAGAGATAATAGAAGATGAACAGTAAAATGGTAGATCAATCAATAATAAAAATCATATTCAAGTCTATACCAGTTCTTTCCAAAGCAATACGATCATTTCTTATACGTTAATTAGCAGGTTGAGCTCATAGATACAGTTGATAACCGGATTTTTCAGCCCGTTAATTTTCTTTATCTTGTATTAAATTATAGAATTAATTAAAAAAATCATCGAGCTTGCAACCTTTGAGGGATAAAATTCAACATCGTATTAAACAAATGCATACATTGAGTTTTACAAGGAAAGTAATTATTGCGTCTATATCCATCATTTTTTGCTTTTTTTCTGCAATTGCACAAAAAGCGGAAGAACCAAATTTAGTCCCTAACCCCAGCTTCGAAACCCATCGCAACAAATCAGGCGATGTAAAAAATGCCTTGCCCTGGGTGGGAATCGGAACAGTTGATTATTACTTGAAACCCGAAAAAAGAGATACCACTAAATTTAAAGGGGCACGCACAGGGACTGCATACGCCGGTTTACGATTTCAAAAGGATTACAAAGAGTACATGTATGTTCCGTTAACTGAAAAGCTTCAAAAAGGCAAGGTGTATCATTTCAAAATGCATGTCCGTTTATTGGATTATAGCAATGTTACGGTAACCGTTAAGCAGTTAGGCGTCTATTTTTCCGATGTGCCTTATAAGGTAGGGATGACATTTGATAGAGAAAGCATTGTAGATTCTTCCTACAAAAAAGGGATTGCAGGAACACTCGACTGGATTCCTATCCAAGGTGATTATGTTGCTCATGGTGGAGAAAAATACATCATTATTGGGAATTTCCGATCCAAAATGAAAGATGATTTTGTAAAGAAAAACAAACTTGGTTTTTTTGAATTCCTTGAATCCTACTATTACATTGACGATGTTTCTTTAAACAAAAAATTAGAAGATGGCGATTTATTAATCAATGTCGGACCACCACAAGTATTTCCAGATTCCTTTCGTGTCAATCAGACGATTGAAGTAAAAAATATTCAATTTGAGAAGGGAGGAACACGAATTTTACTCGTTTCACAAATGGTGTTGGACCAAGTAATTGTGATGCTCAACAATCATCCATTCACTGAATTGCAACTTAACCTTACTGATAATACATTGGTCAATGCAAGAGCACGAGCAATCCATGATTATTTAACAGCGCATGGGGTCCTTAATCCTATAGAACATAAAGGGATTTCTGCACCTGATGGCGATACCTCCGGAACAAAATTAGAATTGATTATTACCAAGCCCTAAAACATTACTTCATCATCGCAATTGTACTAATTGCCAAAGCCAGGATAATAGTATTAAAAACAAACGCAATAAGGCCATGCACCAGTGTAAACCGCCGTATACGTTTTGAACTGATGGTAATATCCGAAACCTGGAACGTCATCCCAACAACAAAAGCATAATACGCAAAATCAATATAATCAAGCTCCTCATCCGATTCAAAAATCAATCCTTTGGAAGGTTGATTCTGTTCATTGGGTATAAAATACAAATGCGCATAACGCAATGTGAAAATGGTATGCAGCAATATCCATGATAATCCAACTGCAGCATAAGATGCAAAGGTATGGAATCGTTTATCTGCCAGAATATGATCCTGATGCATCAACAACAGCGTTCCAAACAAACTTACACAAATACTGATTAAAATAATTAAGAAGCTTGCAGGCAATGTTTCATCTTGTTGTGCTGCAAAAGATGCTAAAGCTTTGGAGGAAGTCGTAAAAAAGATGGCCCAGCTGGTAACAATCATAATTATATTAAAAAAATCCCAACCGATTATTATTCGGGTATAGATGTTCAGACTTGTAAACGAAAGTAGTAACGTCATACAAACTGCCGCTCCGACACTTAGTAACAATCGTTTTGTAGTGCCGATGCGATTTAAAAGAGAACCAGAAAATTGATCATTGCTCATAAGAAATGAGGATTTATATTCCCAATTAAAGGGTGTTTTTATTTCAATTAAGGCTTATTTTTCTATTCGATTTCTACTGTCCCATTTCGTTCATTTCCAATAGTAACAACATTTTCAATTGGCAAAAAAATAAACCCTGATCTAAAGATAGTTATTCGTTTCATTTATTGCCGGATATTTGTTTACTGCCTGTTAATAATTTTAAATCCGAATAAATATGAACAGAAAAACAGTTTTAGTAATTGATGATGAAGAGGATATTGCAATAGCCATTTCCAAGTCATTAAAAAGAGAAGGATATAATGTAATTATTACAAATGATTATAAAACATCTGTCAAAGTAATAGCAAATTCTGATGTTGATCTCATCATATCGGATGTGATGTTGCCTTATACAGGTGGATTTGATATTGTAGATTTTGTAAGAAGCGACGAAGAGCTTAAACATATCCCGGTGATTCTGGTAACAGGCATGGACAAAGATATCCTGTTCAGCAGCTCTATTAAAGCTGATGCCGTTGTTTCAAAACCTTTTGAAATGGACAGATTAATAGCCCTTGTGAAAATAAATTTAAAAGAAAATGAGCTTGTAACAAACGCATAAAAATTTTGTTCCATCCCCATACCTACTAATAAGCCGGCTTTGGCCCGGCTTATTTTTTTTGAGTAGTTGCATTCTAACGGGATTAGAGTTGTCATCTTTGCAAATGAAACTATATTTTCATTATATTTAATAAATAAATGCAAAAGATGATTCTCCTCATTCGGGTACTCGAAAAAATATTAATTGTATATTTTTCCATCTACTTTATTTTTGACTTTTTTCTTTTTATTTCTGCTTTATTTAGTTTCAAAAAAAAACAAACCTCGATAACTACCGAAAATGATTATCAGGATCATTCCGTATCCATTATTGTTCCTGCATATAACGAAGAAGTTTCCATCTTATCCTGCTTACATATGCTTTCTGAGCTTGATTATCCGGATGTAGAGATCATTGTTGTAAATGATGGCTCTAAGGATGGAACTTATAAAAAATTAACAGATCATTTTTTATTCTCAAGCGATCTAAAAGATTCCGTAAAGGAATTGCTAAAAACAAAAAAAATAAAATGCGTTCTAAAAGAGAAAACGGGTAAAATTATTTTCATAGACAAGGAAAATGGTGGTAAGGCGGATGCTATCAATGCCGGAATAAATTATTCGACTAAAAAATATCTCTGTACCATTGATGCTGATTCCATATTGGATGACCAGGCTTTAAAAAAGGTAGTTCAACCCTTGTTTAACCCTGAAACATTGGTTTCTGGTGGTCAACTTGCCGCCGCTAATGATATAAGAATTGTCCATAATCGTGTCGTAAGCGCAAAGATGCCTCGAAACATATGGGTGCTATGGCAAGTCATCGAATATATTAAATCCTTTATGATTTCCAGGCTTTCGTTGAGTAAAATAAATTCACTTCTTGTAATGTCGGGTGCTTTTTCACTCTATCGCAGGGAAGATCTTATGATCATTGGTGGATTCCTGACAACACATAATGAGCATCCTTACATCATGGAAACAATTGGTTCCGGGCGGCAAACTGTATGTGAGGATATGGAAATTGTTGTACGCCTGGTGCGTTATTATCGCGAAAAAAAAATGAAAGGAAAAGCTGTTTTTATTCCTCAGCCAGTTTGCTGGACAGAAGTCCCGGACAATCCATTAAATTTATATAAACAAAGAGTACGTTGGCATCTGGGATTAGCAGAAACACTCAAGATACATGGAAACATGATGTTTGAACCAAAATATGGAGTTGTTGGATTAATCGCTTTACCTTACTATTTACTATTTGAACTTTTTTCTCCTGTATTAAAAATAGTTGCGCTGTTATTTGTAATCGTTGCATCTGCACTTCACCTAATCAACACCAGCTGGGTAACACTTCTTTTAATAAGTATTCTGCTCACAACTGCAATAATTACCAGTACGATAACTGTTTTTATTGAAAACTGGAGTGAAAAACAGTCAACGTCTAACAGAGATGCGCTAAGGTATAAAACGTTCTTTGATTGGCTATGGATACTTTCTTTAGCAATAATTGGTGATTTTTCCTTTGCTTTTTTTAGAACCTATGCCCAATTTATGGGCTTGGTAAATTTTATCAGAAAAAAAAGTGAATGGAATAAATTTGAACGCAGAGGCATTCAAATGACAGATGCTAAACCCTAATGTATCAAGGAAAATTATAATTAAGACAGTGTTATTGATGAAGATGAATGCAAAAAAATATTGTTTAGGAATTCTGCTGATTACTGCTTTTCATTTTTCAGCTTTATCTCAAAACCGGAATGTAAAAAAAATTGATACAAAAAAAGATACGACAAGCACCGAATATTGGAGAAAAAAAGGATTTGAATCTAAAACTCAAGGGTCTCCGCAATTGGCCATCGCTTTCTACAAAAAGGTTTTGGTTATTGACAGTGCGGATTATGATGCAAAACTGGCAATAGCAAATCTGTATTATACTATTTTTGATTACAAGCAGTCGTTGATTTATTTTGAAAAAATATACAGAACAGATTATAAGGATGTGGAAGCGCTTCATGGAATGGGCAAATGTAACCTGGAGCTAGGAAATTTAACAACTTCTATAAATTATCTAAAAAAGGCAATCACTTATTTGCCAACATATATATCACCTCAGCTGGATCTGGCAAAAGCTTATACCAGCAACGGAGAACTCAAAAAAGCAATAAAAATATATTTGGATATCCTTGAAAAGGATGATACGAATATTGAAGCATTGTTCGGTGCTGCTCAAATTTCTTATTGGCAGGATAAACCCTCTTCCGCTGCAAAATATATCAAGAAGGCGTTGGCTATTGACCCTTCAAAAAAAATCAAAAAACAATATGAAGAAATTGCAAATGCATTAAAGTACCAGGTTTATTTAAACTTTAATGATATTCACGAAATTGAAGAAGGTGTAACAACCAAAACAATCACATTAAAAACAGGACTTAATAAGCGACTTGGAAATTATTTTAATGTGGCCTTGAACACTGGGATGGAAAGTTCACATAAGAAATTCGAATTGCTTGATACAACAAGGAAATTTGATAACACAACGGTGAAAATTTCTTATCTCAATTCCGGTCAAATGATAAGTGCTTTTGCAGGTGCAAGTGCTTCCGATTCAAGATTAACAGCTTATGGTGGTAGTTACACAAGCTCTTTTTCTATAGCTAAAATAAAGATAAAAAATACATTGGCCTGCTCTTATGAATATTTTTACTATTGGCAGAAAGTAGATAGAAATATATATGGCGATAATCTAACTATTGCTTATCGTAAATTAATGCTTGAAGGTGATTATAGACGAGGTGCTGTAAAATATAACTATATATGGGATTACGATACAAAGGATGAAAACCCTTTTGAAAGCTATATGATGGGAGTTAAATATAAATTTTTTAAAAACCCAACAGTTACATTAGGAGTTATGCATAGTTATCTTAGTTATGCTGCTCACTCACCATTATATTATAGTCCGTATCAGCGTGCTATGAATGGTTTTTCCATTAGTCCCTATTATTTGTATAAAAAAATTTATATGTATCTTGGTTATTCATACAGGATTGACAATTATGAGAATCACGTATGGACAGGAGAAGCTGAAGTAGGTTATGTATTAAAAAATTTAAGCTTTTCATGTGGAGGAAGTATCTACAGAGACCCTTACTATAAAAATAATATTGCTTTTGTATCCATAAAAGACCGATTTTAATGAAGGCTAAATATTTTGTTATTACATTCCTTTTAGCTCTACTAGCACTCATTGTCTACCAGATGATGCGCTATGAATCAGAGATCCGATCTGAGCATATTGTCAAAATAAAAATTCAGGATGATTCCAAACCATTGATCAAGGAAATGCCGTATGAACAATTATATGAGCAAGCTTTAAATGCGGAGTACTCATTTATGGCAAAAGGTGATTATTTTAAAGCATCCAATATTCAAATCTTAAAAGGAAAAAAAATTGTAGACTGGGAAACACTATTTCTTAAAGGAGTTAATCTGGGTGTCGCTATGCCGGGTAAATATGCAACTGAATTTACACTTTCTTTTGATGAATATTTAAACTGGTTTAACTTAATCGGTAAAATGAATGCCAATGTTATTCGCATCTATACGGTCCTTCCGCCCGAATTTTATGAAGCGTTTAGTTATTATAATTTACACAACAATGATAAAAAATTATATCTCCTACAAGGGGTATGGATAGAGGAACCGGAAGAATCGAATTATTATCATGTTAGAACACAGCGTGAGTTTCAGAAAGAAATAATTGACGTACTGGATGTGATTCATGGAAATGCCGTTATTGAACCCAGACCCGGGCATGCTTCAGGTACTTATGCCAGTAATATTTCCACTTATGTGATCGGAATTATTTTAGGTCGCGAATGGGAACCGAAAGCAGTAAGCCATACCAATTTAGTAAATGCCTCTCATCATTACACTGGCGAATTTATTTCCGTTAATAATGCTACAGCCATGGAAGTTTGGTTGGCACAAATGATGAATTTTACAGTTTTGTATGAAACACAGAGTTATGCTGCACAACGACCTGTCTCTTTTGTAAACTGGCTTACTCTGGACCCTATGTATCATACAACAGAGTTTATAGAGAATAAGAAAATAAAAGAGTATGATAACGATCAAGAAAGCATCGATTTAAGAAAGTTCAATGCAAGCGAATTATTTGCTCCTGGAATATTTGCTTCCTACCATGTTTACCCTTATTACCCAGACTTCATCTATCTTCAGAAGAACTATGCGGATGCAAAAAATCGCTATGGGCAAAAAGATAATTTTAAAGGATATCTCGAGGACCTTAAAACTCATCATCCGGGAATACCACTTGTTATTGCTGAATATGGCCTGCCTTCTTCCCGTGGGAATAGCCATTACACACCTGACGGATTTAACCAGGGTGGATTGAATGAAAAGGAACAAACCGAACGATCTGAACTATTAACTTATGACATAGCAGATACACATTGTGCAGGAGCCATCTTTTTTGAATGGATAGATGAGTGGTTCAAGTTTAATTGGCTGGTCATGGATTTTGAGCAACCCATGGAACGACGAATGTTTTGGCACAATATGGAAAATCCTGAAAAGAATTTTGGAATCATGGCCATTGAAAGTAAAAGTAAAATTTTGGATGGCAAATTGGAAGATTGGAAAAACATCACCGGTGATCGAAATAAAACATTTATAGCATGTGATGCCGATGCAAGCTATTTTTATATTGTAGCACATCTCCCTGATTTTGATTTCAGCAAAAATAAATTTCACATTGCACTTGACACCTATGATAAAAAAAAGGGCGATCACCGGCTTCCTTTTTTGAAAGATGAAATCGCTAATGGTATAGAATTTCTTTTGGATTTTAACGATACAACAAATGCAAAAATACTGGTAGATGATCAATACAGTGTTTACACGGATATATACAATGCTCCTGTTCCGATCTATGGATCCAAGGAAAATAATAACGGTAAATTTATAGAAGAACTTTTACTTGCGAACCGCGGTAAAATAACATTGTTAGGGGATACCATAAAACCTGTTGTGCATAACCGAAGTCACTTAATTTTTGGAAACAACAGCCAACCTGAATATTCCAACGCAGATTGGTTTTGGAATAATAGCACTAAAAACCTGGAAATACGATTGACTTGGCATCTTATAAATGTTTCTGACCCTTCCGGAAGATCTGTGTTAGATGATCAGAAAGGTACCCCTGATATTGAATATACGCAAACGCCCGGTATCACACTTTTAGCTTATGAGACGACTAAGAATGAAAAGGTACTGAATGAACTGACACAGTTCTATACATGGGAGCCTTGGGAAAAACCCTCGTATCAGGCGCGTCTTAAACCAGTTTATTATGGTTTACAAAAATGCTTTGAAAATCTTCCTACAGTAACCGAAGACCTAAGTTCAAGAGATGTAGCTTCCAAATTTACAATCACTCCATTCTATGAAAATAAACCAGCTGCCATCTCTATTTCATTTTCTGCAACTGATGAAAAGCAATATGTTCAGTTATTACCCGCGCTTAAAAAATATGGAATAAAAGCCACTTTTGGACTCGTTGCAACTCAACCTGACCCCACCTCTACACCTCAAAAATCGTCTCCTCTGTTGAAGCAAATAAACCAGGAATATTTAATGGCGCTGGTACAACAAGGACATGAAATAGCATTACAAATGGATACCGTACTGCTTTCTAAGCTCAATGCTCTTGAACTCCAATCAGCGATTAAATCATCTTCTTATTTTTTAACACAGGTAACTGGGATAAAGCCTTTAACGATTCAATACCCAGCTTTAACGATAAGGCCTCATTGGTTAACAGCTGCTTATAACTCGGGGGCCATATTTGTTCAAACGCAGCAGAAAAAAATTGGATCTAAAGGAGAGGATCCAGTAACTATTTTGATGAAAGGTAATGACCCGCATTCTTGTAAAGCACTCGATAGTATCTTGAGAGAAGCTACTTCAAAATGGACCATTTTTAATTATCTGCAAATTTTGGATCCATCGGAAAACCAACCTTATCGTAATCTGAAAAATAAAGACAAAGACGGTGTTAGTTATGAATTGTTTGAGAGACATGTCCGTCTGTATCGAAATGCTGATTACTGGATAGCACCTATTGCATCGGTTGAAAAATATCTGAAAGAGAAAGAAACATCCACGCTTTCAGTAGTTGAACATGACAATCTCATTCTGTTGAATGTAAAAAATAAACTGGATTCAAAATATGATCAACCGCTTACAATAGCATTTATTACAACCTATAAAAAGCTGAAGGTTACAAATAGTGCAGCTGACGGAATATACGAAACCCGGAATGGAAAAATCTATTTTAATATATTACCCAATCGGGAAGTGATTATTGAAATCCTTGAAAAATGAAAAGAAAAACAATTTTAATTAGTACAACAGCTTGCATGGTATTAGTGCTTGTTGCAGTATATATCTTCCTTCCGCACAATTCTTCTCAGAATGATCAAATTAAAAAATCATACACACTACCTAAAGTGCTGATTTTAACAACGGGGTCCTCAGAAGGTAACGGCATACTTCCGCAAGGTGTGGTTATTGCCTTGCAAACATTTAATAAACAAGGAGCCTATGTAAGATTAGATTCGCGCAATATCTTATTGGATACCTCCAGGCTTTATCAATTTAACATTATGGTTATGCCTACGAGTATGGATTATCATGATGCGGATAGAAAATATTCACTTACTTTTTTATCGGATGAAGAAATGCGTAACATAAAAAATTGGGTTAGAAAGGGAGGAGTACTGATAGCTGGTGATAATGCGGGTAGAAATACATTAGAAAATGTAGACAGAATAAATTTACTCCAGGAACTTACACCAGCAAATTGGGAGCTTGGGGAATGTTTTGGCGTTTCATTAAAAGAAAAAAATATACAAGGATACCATGTAGAGGGTACTATTGATACTATTTTAAAAGGAACATTTATTCCGCAAAAAGAATCAGAAGAATGGGTGCTGGTATCTGATTCCATCTATTCCAACTCATTAAAACCTTTAGCTTATTGGGTCAATGGTAAAAACAAATTTCCCGCATTAGTGGAAAATTCATATGGCAAAGGCCTGGCTTTTCTGCTGCCAAGTTTTTATCTATTACATCCAGCAAATGAGGGAGGTTATTGGAGTGCGGATAAAATCCAGCATTTTTATGAATATGTTTTAAAAGAATTCAATAAAAAACAGACCTATAAAATACAATTAACCTCATGGCCATCAGCTTATGATTATGCATTTTGCGTTACATTAAATGCAGCAGGCAATCTACAACAATACGACAGAATACTTTCTTTTCTTGATAAAGAAAAAATCAATCCGACGATCTTTGTTAATGGTGGGATTGAACACGATATACAGAAATTATTGGTAAAAAGATCCATTCGCATGCAATCAAATGGATTCAAGCGAGCCAGTTATAATGCGCCCAATTACCCAATCATTGCACACGATATGTTACTTAATCAAATGCATTGGAAGGAAAATTTTAAAGGGTTCCGGTTTCCATTCACACGCACCAGTTTTTGGGGAATGATGAGTTTAAATGATGCGGAATACACGTTTGATTCCAGCATAGGAGCTGATAATATCGATTCGTATTATGGTAGCGTTTTCCCCTATAATATTCCCATTTCACATGATTTGTATTATAAAAGTCTAGATCTTCTCGAAATTTCTCCATCGTTAAATGATGATTATCATTTTTATAAGGATCTTATTGAAATGACTAGCGAAAATGAAAATCAACAGGTAAAGGACGCATTGCTTTTTGAAAAGTACCTTAGTAATTACTGGGATTATGCTGTTAAACCTTACAATGGAATGATGATTTTTATAGGGCACCCCTTATATACCGGTTATAGTGATACGACGATGGTCCCAATGAAAAATTTAATTAAAAAAATAAAAGCCGATAATACCTGGATTACCACAATTGAAGAAATTTCAAATTATTGGACACAACTCGGCAAATTTCAATTTGATATCACAGAGGAAGAAAGCAACGGTGTAACTATTCGGATTGACGGACCAAAGGACACATTACTTAGTGGACTAACTTTAAAACTTAATGCAAAGCCAACTCAAATAAAAATTAAAAAAGGAAATTATCAACTCGTCGAGAAGAATCAACAAGTGTATTTGGTAATAGATGCATTTGCGGGGGAGGAAATTAAGCTCTTTTTTTAATCTCCATAACCCTAGTTACGTTTTATAGCTTTTTTGCTTGAACGGCTAAAAAAGAAGCTTCATCTTCTTATTAATCATATTGATTTGAATTTTTAGTAAAAATGTAACTCTTATATTGACCCATTTTGCCCTTTTTTTTAACTATTTTTTACCCTCTATGCAACTAAATGGCTTAACTTAGCTTCTATAGCTTACAAACCTAAAAACAAAACTCATGAATCTAGGATTACGATTGAAAGCGGGGAAAGGATTTATTCTAGGAATTTCCATTTGCACCGTAGTATTTTTTGCAATAAACGGATGTACAAAAGAACAGTTAAGAATCAAACCAGAAAACATAAACTCTGATAAAGGTCATACAGAAGTGGATCCCGTGTTACCAAAGGATACATTGGCGTGTGGAAATTTTAGGACACAAACACAAGGTGGATGGGGAGCTCCGGCTCATGGAAATAATCCTGGCAGTTATATGCAGAAAAATTTTGCAGGCGCCTTTCCAAATGGCTTAACTGTAGGATGCACCAATACAGTTATCTTAACAAATGCACAAGCTGTAACTGATTACCTTCCTGCTGGCGGAACCCCGGCTGTTTTAACAAAAAATTATACAAATCCAACAACTCTTAAAAACAATTTAGCAAGTCAATTAGTTACCTTGACACTTTCCGTTCAATTTGATCTTTATGATGCAAATTTCAGCGGTTCTTCATTAGCTTTAGGAGATTTACTTATTGGAAGCGGTGTATTTAAAGGTATCAAAATAAAGGATTTTTTAAAAGAAGCTAATAAGGTTTTAGGTGGCTGTCCATCTTCTTACACAGCAACTCAAATTTCTGATGTGCTGACCCAAATCAATGAAAATTTTGATGATGGCACAGCAAATGGTGGCTTTATTATATGTCCTGATAAAATTATAGTTGTTTATTAATCCCCAAAATCATAAAATCCAAATGAAAAAAATAAATGTTTTATTAACCTTAACAATAATAACTGCAGGCTCTTTTTTCTTTTTACAGGCTTGTAAAAAAGATACAATTTTCAATAATCCAGCTTCTGAATCGGGTGCAGTGAAAATTAATCTTACAGATGCACCAGGAGATTATCTGCAAGTAAATGTAGACATCAAGCAAGTAAGAATACATATAGCTGATGATAGCAGCAGCAATGACGGCTGGATCGATTTACCTACAAATGCAGGAATCTATAATTTATTGGATTTACAAAACGGAATTGATACAACTGTAGTTGATAGTACAATAGTTCCCGGAGGTAAAGTAAGCCAGATCCGATTTATACTTGGGCCGAATTGTTCCTTAATGACAAAGGATTCAGTGCTCCATGATTTGGCAGTTCCAAGTGGAGAACAATCGGGATTAAAAATAAATGTACATAAAGACATCCCTGCAGGTCAAACATTACAGGTTTTATTAGATTTTGATGCTGATAAATCCATTATCAAAAAAGGCAATGGAGGTTTTATGTTGAAACCTGTCATTAGAGTTAAATAAATATTCTTTATAATATCAAAAAAGAGGCTGTCTTAGATTAAGACAGCCTCTTTTTGATTAACGATCTTACAATAAATTATGTCTTCAATAGCTCCTTCGCATTCCCTGAATTTTTTTTAACTTTAGTGCATGAATACGAAAGGAAAATCACGCCCTTTGTTTTGGTTCTATCTACTTGTTGTATACATTATCATACAATTTGTTTGGTGGAGTTTTTTGATGGTACAATTAAACAATGAAGTGTATAGCCTTAAAACGGAAGTAAATCTTCTTCGAGGCGAATCGCCCATTGAAATTGAACGCAACGGAAACGCATTGAACGCGAAACTAAAAACCCGTTGGATAATGATTACCAGTGAAGGCAGCGTATTTGTTGGTCTATTACTACTTGGAATCGTTCAAGTACGTAAAACATTTATCAAAGAAGCAGCACTTGCTCAGCAGCAGAATAATTTTTTACTTTCTGTAACGCATGAATTAAAATCTCCTATTGCTTCGGCAAAATTACAGCTCCAGACATTACAAAAAAGAGAGCTGGACAGAGACAAGCAAAAGGAAATTATTGCCAACGCCATAAGCGATACAGAGCGATTAAACAACCTTGTAGAAAATATTTTGCTCGCTGCAAAAATTGAAAACAGTGTCTATACATTGTACAAAGAAAATATTAATCTGTCTGAATATGTTACAGATGGTTTGAAACAAACCATCGCTTCGTTTCATTATACACGTAAAATTGAATTGCAAATTGAACCTGATATTTTCATGCGTATTGATCGTACCAGCTTCCCAAGCATTATTCTGAATCTAGTTGAAAATGCTGTTAAATATTCTTATGAAAATTCAACCATTACCATATCGTTAACATCACAAGCTGATAAACTCCTTCTGAGTATTGCAGATGAAGGTATTGGAATTGATCCAAAAGAAAGAGCACATATTTTTCAGAAATTTTATCGCATTGGAAATGAAGAAACACGGACAA
>C688J18823_10000141_pt1 | contig 38297 bp, 34 predicted proteins | sample HopSoiMetagenom1_FD_18823 | JGI IMG/M metagenome (IMG submission 18823) | reverse complement strand
GCACGGTCGATCCGCGGGAGAGGCTTGGCGATCCGGCCGCCAAAAGGAGCGACCCGGAGACCACAAGGCCGAGGATCGCGAGTCGCCGGCGGCCGCTCACGGCACGAAGGCGAAGTGCGCGAACCGCACGGTAGGTTCGCCCTTCGCCTGAAGGAACTCCCCGCCTGGGAACAGGGTGTCGCTGTATCCGTGGATCCCCCAGACGCCCAGGCTCGAAGCAGGCTGCACATTTGGCTGCCAGGAGATGTCGATATGGCCATCGTTCAATGGATCCAGCGCGGCTACCTTCTTGATCTTCACGGTACCGAGCGCCCCGCCGTGACGGATCTTGCCGAAGTGCCCCCCGATGATGGCCCGCCCCGCGAACCACCCGACCGCCTGCACGTCGCCGTTGCCGTGGCGGTGGTCATCGACGCTTCTCCTCCCGTGCCACGGGCGGCCCCAGCGGGCGGCCCTCGGTACCAGACTCTAGCCGTCGTCCCCGCAGTGGCTCCCCGCGCCGCACCGCGGCCCCCAGCCAGGACCCCGCGATGAGCGAGGTCACGATCGCCAGCATCACGAGCACGGCGTAGAAGCTCTCGTCCACGATGCCCGCCGCGAACGCGGTGGAGGCCAGCACGATCCCCGGGCCACCGCGCGCGTTCAGCGCGACGCCGAGGTTCGTCGACGCCCGGGGGGATTCGCCCGCGACCCTGGCTCCGACCCAGACGGCGCCGAACTTCGCGGCGCAGGCGATCGCGAGGAAGATCAGGAAGAAGACGGGGCTGAATGCGTGGACCAGGTCCAGCTTGAGGCCGACCATCGCGAAGTAGATCGGGATGAAGAAGGCGAAGGAGAACGCGTTGATCGAGGCCCGTTCCTCGCGGCCGGTCTCACCCGCCGCCGTGCCCACGATGATGCCCGCCATGAACGCTCCGAACATTGGCGTGACGCCCAACAGCCCCGCGCCGACCGTCAGCAGCAGCATGAACACCAGCTGGAACGCCACCTCGTTGCCGCGGCGGATCAGGTTGAACCTGAACCCGGCGAGGGCGCGATACACCGCCGGGCCCACGAGCAACGTGACCGCCAGGAAGGCCAGCGCCGCGACCACGTGGAAGACGACGTTCGCATCGGAGCCCGGACGGATCCCGAGGACCGCCGGGAGCCCGATCGCGTCACCCGACGAAGCCGCGACCAGACCCACCGCGACCGCCAGGACCACGTAGACGATCACATCCTCGAGTACCGCCACTGTCAGCACGATGCGCGCGAACGGGGTCTCGAGGATCCCCAGGTCGAACATGATCCGGGAGATGACGGGGATGCTCGTCACGGCGATGGCGAGGACGAACACGAGGACGAAAGCGGGTCGGCTGCCCGCCGTCCCGATCCCCTGTCCGGCCGGCAGCAGCGAGACGAACGCGAGGCCGACCGCCGCCGGGATCGCGATGCCCGTGAGCGAGACGGCCGCGACGGTCCGGCCTTCGTCGGAGTGGAACGATGACCGCATCTCCGCCCCCGCGCCGAACATCAGCAGCAGGAGGCCGAGCTGGGCGAGCCCGTCCAACACGAGCGGCACCTCGCCCGTGGTGGGGAACAGGTGGGCCTCGACGCCGGGGGCGATGACGCCGAGCAACGTCGGTCCCAGGGCCAGCCCGCCGAGGATCTCGCCGATCACCCTGGGCTGATGGAACCGGGCGAAGAGGTACCCGCCGCAGTGCGCCGCGATCAATAGCAGCGTGATCGCCAGCAGGACGCGCACCACGTCGCCGGCGCTCAGGGTCGGCATCGGCCAGCCGCCTCAGTCGACGTCGTCGCCGGCCGGCAGGTCGATCAACCGGATCTGGCCGTCCTCCACCTCGAAGGTCGTGAGGCTTCCGCGTCCCACCGGGATCCGCCACTGATCGCCCGGCAGGTCCAGGATCGTGGCGGCCAGGAGCCGGATCATGACCGCGTGGGTCACCGCGGCGACGCGCTCGCCCTTGTGTCGCTCGCCCATCAGCTGCACGGCCTCGACCATCCGCTTCTGCCCGTCGGTGAGCCGCTCCCCGTTCGGGCACACCGCCTGCCCGGGTTGCGATCGATACAGCTCGAACGCCGCCGGGTCGTACATCGCCGCCTCTTCGGAGGTCATGCCCTCCCACACCCCGTAGTCGAGGTTCACGAGGCCATGGAGGATCCTGACGTCGGGGATCCGACATTCGTCGGCCACCACCTGTGCGGTGTTGATCGTGCGGCGGAGCGGCCCCGCGTACACGGCCGTGAGCCCGGCCCTCGACAGCGTGCGGGCCGCCTCGACGGCGTCCGCCCACCCCTGGGCGTCCAGGGGGACGTCCCGGCGCCCGCGGTAGCGGTTCTCAACGTTCATCGTCGTGGTGCCGTGACGGATCAGGTGCAGGGTCGCGACGCCTTGCCGCGTCGAAGCGTCACTTACGGTGGATCCGGCGCTCGTTTGGTTGGTCATGGGTCGCCTCCTTCGAAGGAGTCGGAGCATCGACGGTACCCGCCTCGCCCGAACGGGGTAACGGCCGAAGGACCTATCCGAATGCGAGGGACCGCCCCGCCCCTGGGCGGGGCGGTCCCGATGTCCTTACCCGTCGGACCGTGCGAACAAAGCCCGCGAGTTCCAGTCGTCGCCGTCGATCAGCGGTCCGCTGATGGGCGTCGCGGCCCCACCGACGGTGCCGGGGGTGGTCACCGTCGTACCGCTGGCGAACGACACCTTCGACAGGACCCCGGTCGACTGGCCGAAGTAGATCGTGTCACCGATCATGGTCATCCCACGGACGATGCTGGGGTTGAGGCCGCCGCAGGTGTTGCTGCCGGGCGACACGCTCCAGGTGCATGCTACGAAGCGGTAGTCGCCCACCAGGTTCGATTCGGGTTCGAAGTTCCGCCAGTACAGATGGGTGTCACCCGAGACCGTGTAGTAGAGACGGTCGTTCGACGGATCGATGAACATGCCTGTGGCGCTCGCGAGTTGCGTCGCCAGGTTCGGCGGTTGCACGGTCTCCGATTCGAGGCCATGGAGCGGCACGTTCTTCTGCGCGCCCACCGTGTCACCAGCGAGCGTCTGGCGGTAGAGATGCCCGTCGCTCCAGCCCGTGTAGAGGGTGCCGCTGAGCATGTAGGCTCCGCGCGCGTTCGACCAGTCCTGCGAGGTCCGCACCACGGGGGCGCCGAAGGTCGAGCCATCGAAGCTCCTCGCGACCATGTCCCCGTTCTGCTGGATCGTGTAGAGCTCGCCTGGCAGGACGCCCGGGTTCGCCGGCGGCACGACCTCGCCGCCCGCAAGCGGCATCAGCGCGATCTTCGCGTGATGCTCGCCGCCGATCTGGTCNGTGTCGCTTCCTACATACAGGCCGTCGTCGGTCGCGAGCAACGCCTGGGCACCGAGGCCACGGATCCTGCCGGGGTTCCACGACAGGGGCGTCCCGTTGATCGGCGCGAGCGCCGCGATGCCGGGCCGGCTCACCGAGCCCGGTCCGGGCGAGTCGCCTCCGAAGTAGTTGTTCTGCCACCGCTGATGTCCGCCGACGTAGATGGCGGTCCCGGTGATTTCGACGCTGTAGTTCGTGTCGCCACCCGTGAAGTCCACCCACGTGGGCTGGAGCCCGGTGCCCGTGATGTTCGTCTCCCACCGTGCAGACGAGTCGCAGAGAGGGCCGGTGGTCGGCGTGCCTCCGAAGAACTTGGCGGAAGCGCCCGTTCCCACGGCGACGAAGTAGCTGCCGTCCGGCGAGTACTCCACGTCACGGAGCCACGTGTCGAACTTGCTGGCGCAGTTCGGCGTGTACCGGTCCGTCGCCCAGTTGATCAAACTGTCAGGTGACGTCGAGAGATCGATCTGTGCGAGCTGGCCTCGGTTCGCGCCTGCGACCTGCGTGTAGTTCCCCATCACGACCATGTGGCTGCCGTCCGGTGTCACGTCGATCTTGTCGACGTGCATCGCGTGCCCAGACTTGCGCGTGCCCGTCACAGCGAGGTTGAGATCTGGGTCGAGCGCGCCGGTCGTGAGGTCGACCGCCGCGATCCCCTGGCGGGAGGTGGCGTCGACCGATGTGAACGCCCCTCCGAGGTACAGCAGGCCGTTCGCCACCGTGAGATCGTTCACCTTCTTGTCGGCTTTGCCCTTGAAGGCGGTGATGACCGCGCCGGTCGATGGATCGAGCTTCGCGAGCTTCTTGGTGCTCTTCCCGTCCGTCTGCGCGAAGTTGCCTCCCATAAAGAGTGACTGTCCGTCAGTGACGATCGATTCGATCCTGCCGTGCACATCCGGGAAGCCGAACCCGTTGACGTCGACCGCGCCCGTGTCCTTGTCGAATGCGAACAGTCCGGACACGTTGTAGATCGTGCCGCCGTTGGCGACGTCCTCGACCTGGGTGAACTCACCCGCGACGTAGACCTCGTTGCCGACCTGAGCTATGGACGTGACGTGGTATCCCGCGTGGGGTGGATCGATGATGTTCGGGGTGTAGTCGGCGGGATCGTCGGACACGATCTTGGATTGTGCGAACCCATGAGCCCAAGCCGGGATGGCGCCGGCCGTTGCGACCGAGGCCACGACGACGACGCTCATCAGCCAGCGCAGTTGCCTTTTCATCGAACGTTCCCTTCCTTCCTGGTCGTCGCCCTGGCGAGGGAGAATCTTCCGGGGGCGGGCGATGACCGAAGGCCACAATGTAGCCAATGTGGCCTAGGAAGACCATCCGACGAAGGGTCCCGACCTCGTCGCCTGGGCGGCATCCGACGTACGACCTGGGCGGGCCGACTGGACTCGGGCTCTGTGCCTAAGGTCCCGTAGCGCGGCTAGTCCTTGGCGATATGCTGCCGCGAATGGCGCCGTCGAGGAGCACTGGACGCCGAAGGATCTCATGGTGAACCGGCTAAACGTCTACATCGGGTTTCCCCTCGGCGGCGTTCGACGTTAGCTTCCTCCCGGAACGTTGTACTCGCCGAACCGCCAGCTCGGGTACTGCTTCAACGACATGAAGTCTCCGCCGATGAACAGCTTGTCGGGGTTCGACCCGTCGGTGCCGGCGATCCCCCAGACACCGAGCGTCGTCGCCGGAGCGATCCCCGGCTTCCATCCGGTGTCCACCAGGCCGGTCGCGGGGTCGAGGGCGGCGAGCTTCTTGATCTTGACGGTCGTGCCGTTCTGATTGAGGAACTTCCCGAAGTGCCCCCCGGCGATCACCTCGCCTCCGGCGAAGCCGACGGCCTGAACGTCCCCGTTCGTGCCCTTCTCCCACAGCCGCGTCCCGGTATCGCCGTTGAAGGCTCCGACGGCGTTCCCGTTCAGGCCCTCGCCGATGTAGACCGTGTCGTTGTTCGTCGCCACGGCGAGAGCTTTGGCAGTCGGGGCCGTCGACGTCGCGGTCCAGGCGAGCTCCCCGGCCGGTGAGACGACGGCGAGGTACGGGGTGGATGTCGATCGCGAGCCGTCGCTCACGGAGGTGAACTCTCCCGCGATCGCGATGTTGCCGTTGGCGAGCTGCGCTAGCCCGTCCACGCCTCCGTTCGCCGCCGGCGCCCATTGGGTCACGGCACCTGACGGGAGCGTCACGGCGCCGAGGGCCGACCGCTTCTGACCATCGATCTTGGCGAACGAGCCGCCGAGGTACAGGGTCGATCCTGAGACGAGTGCTGCTCGGGGCCGGTGGGAGACGTCCGGGGCGAACGACGTCAGCGTGCCGTATTGATCACCCGCGAACGCCGCGACGTGATCGCGGGTCGCCGTTGAGTATGAGCTCCCGTTCGAGGTCGTCTCCACCGACGTGAAGTCCCCCGCCGCGATCACCCAGGTCGTCGAACCGCTCGCGTATGTCACGAGGGAGTAGATGTCGCCGTTCTCCGTGCCCGAGGTGTCGATTCGAGGCGCCCAGTCGAGGAGGGCGCCAGTCGAGACGTCGAGGGCGGCGAGGTGGTCGCGCTCGACCGTTTGGGAGACGGACCCGTCTGGATCGACGAGCGAGGCGTGGGTGAAGCGCCCGCCCACGAAGACCGTCCCCCCTACACGAACCATGGTCCGGACCCGGTCATCGAAGCCCCAGCTCGGCTGACCGGCGAACTGACGCACGCAGGGGGTCCCCGTCGAGGATGCGCACGTCGTGCCCCAAGCAGGGGCCAGCGTCATCGTGGATACCCCGATCAGGATGGCCAGAGCGGTTGCCAGGATCGTCGCAGGGCGGCGAACGAGCGGGCGCGTCCGCATGGTTCGAGCCTCCGGTTGTGTTGGGGGTGAGGTGGTCAGCCACCGTAACGCCGCGGCCGCGCGAGCGTCTACCGCCAAACGGACGTCGCTCCGGTGTGCCGACGAGTCGCTTCGGCACGCACGTTGGGGTCTCGCTCCAACGCATCCATTGAGAAGCACGTCAGGCATCCTTGAGCCAGGTCGGCTCCCGAGGCGACGTCTACGTGCTGGACAGCTACCCGCCGCAGGGGGCGAGCGGTCCACTGGTCTTCGCCGTGGGCGACTTCGCAAGCGTCGAGGTGACATCGAACGGCACGAGCTATGACCAGGTCGACCGCGAGCACTTCGCGGCGTTCGACCCGGGTGGGTTCGGCGACGTCGATCCGCTCCGGATCGACGTCGCCCACAGGACCGGCGCGATGGTCGTGGATGGGGATCGCCTCTACCTCGGCGGGTCGTTCGGGTGGGTCGACACCTCGAGCCAGCCGAAGATCCATCAGGGTAAGCTCGCCGCATTCAACCTCGCGAACGGTGGGAGCATGATCACGTCGTAGACGCCTCAAGCTGACGGCGGCGTGAACGACATGGATGTACTGCGTGACGGCAACCTCGCGGTGGGTGGCCAGTTCACCTCGCTCACCGACGGGACGACAACGACAGGCGCCTTCATGGGGGAGGTCGCCCCCGACGGGTCGGTCCTGTCATGGGCGACACCCCCGGTCGGCAAGGTCCTGGATGTCAAGGTGGCCCGCGGAGATCGGTGCGGCGTTGATCCGAGCTTGATGCCTGCATCCTCACCGGTCAGGGCGACGTCCCCGGCCAGCACGCTCCGAACAACACCGTCCTGTACGACGACTCGGGGAGCCAGATGTGGCTTCGCGGCGCCCACGTTCGTGACGAACCGAGGATCGTTCACGGTGCAGCTGATGCCCGAGCACCGCCCAAGACGGTGCAGAACTTCACGGATCTCGCCACCGGCGGCCGGGAGTGGACCGACCCACGCGACGGCGAGACGAAGCGCGAGTCGCTCTAGCCGGGCACGACCTTCCATGGCGTGATCGACGGCTTCATGATCCAGGGCGGCGACCCCACCGGCACCGGGACGGGCGGGCCCGGGTACCAGTTCGAGGACGAGCGCCCGGTACGCCGAGGTCGAGACGATCGGGAAGACCGAGACGGGAGCGCACGACAAGCCGACCGACGACGTCGTGATCGAGCGGATCGACATCTCGGGCTAGCACACCGGGGGTGCTGGTGACGCGGCCCATCATGGCCGACGACGCCGGCCGCGCGGAGCGGCCGCTGCCCCCCGAGTTCCGCCGCGACGTCCGGCTGCTCACGACGCTGCTGGGCGATGTGATCGCGGAGAGCTCCGGGCCCGAGGTTCTGGCGGACGTCGAGCGCCTAATGGTGGGGGACGGCGTGAACGACGCTCCGGCGCTCGCTCGCGCGGAGGTCGGCATCGCGATCGGCGCCGGCACCGACGTCGCCGTCGAGACCGCCGGTGCCGTGCTCGCGAGCGATGACGCTCGCGGCGTGGTTTCTGTGCGCCGCCTCTCCGCCGCGAGCTACCGAAAGATGACCCAGAATCTCGCCTGAGCGCTCGGCTACAACATCGTGGCCATCCCGCTCGCTGCCGGAGTGTTCGCGGGGGCGGGGATCGTCTTCCTCCTGCCGTCGGTGCGATCGCGATGAGCCTCTCTACGATCGTTGTCGCGCTGAACGCCCAACTGGTCCGCCGAGTCGATCTCGGGCGGTCTGCGAAGAGCTCGACGTGGGCTGGATCGTTCGCTTCAGTCAAGATGCGGCGACGCTCAGCGTCTTCCTCGGTGCCGCGCTCGTCGGCGGCCCGAGCCTCACATGGTGGGCTGTTGGAGCAACGGGAGGCCCTCTGACCTTCTGAGAACACCCCACCCGGACTGCCTAAGTGCAGAGCGTGGCCAACAATCCGCAGTTAGCAGCCTGTTAGCACGAGCGTGGATCCGTCGGTCCGAGCAGAGCACGAACCGGCCCTTCACCAGCTCTGATGGACTCATCGAAATCGTGCCCGGGGTGGGACTCGAACCCACACGCCCTCGAGGGGCCGGCGGGTTTAAGCCGCCTCCGTCTACCGGTTCCGGCACCCGGGCCTCGTCGGATGCTACCCCGGCTAGGATGCCCTGCATGCGTGGCCGGGCCACCGCAGCGCTCGTCGCGATCGTCGCCGTGCTCTCGCTCGCGACGCCCGCGACGGCGGCCACCTCGTTCGGTCGCGCGCGTCGTATCTCGACGCCGTACGCGTGGAACCCGGGCAAGTCGCTCGCGTCGACGTCCAACAAGCTGCTGACGATCTTCGCGTCGGACTGTCCGCCGCCCTCCGGCCGGTGCGCCGACGACAACGGACCACGCATGGGGGTCTTCGTCCGACGCTCGCCGGCGTCGTCCCAAGCGGGCGATTGGAGCAAGCCGCTCCGGATCAGCCCCTCGTCGGTGCAGGCCGAGCGACCGTCGATCGCGGCCCACGGCCCCACCGTCGTCGCGAGCTATGTGACCCAGCGCAGCTATGTGCACTACCGGCCGAGGGCGCCGCGCGTCCTCTGGATCCGCGTGAGCCTCGATCAAGGACGAACTTGGCACAAGCCCGTGCGGCTCTCGGCCCACACCGGCCGCGTCGATTACCCCCGGGTCGCCGTCGGCGGTGGCCGGATGTTCGCGGTATGGACCCAGGCGAACTCCGGATCGATCCGGATGGCGACGAGCGACGATCGGGGACATCACTGGTCGACCGCGACGATCGGCTCGACGACGTGGCGGTCGTCCTCCGGCGAAGGGTTCCGCGGTCTGCCGGACATCGGCGTGAGCGGCGACGACGTGGCGGCCGCGTGGTTCTCCACCGGGGGCGGGGCGCAGGAAGCCGTGACGTCGAACACCGGGGGCGACGACCTGGCGACGGCGACCCCCGTCGCGCTCACCGGCCCGAGCCCGAACGACGGGCAGCACTATCCCGCCGTGGCCGGGGCGGCCGCTCCAGGCGATCCACGCGTGGCGCTTGCCTACTCGACCAACACGGGCCTCGACCTCCGGATCTTCGATGGGTCATCTCTGTCGACGCCGAGCACCGTCTTCGCGTGGAAGGAGGTCGTCGGTGGGACGGGCTACCTCGACGGCTACGGACCTGCGGTGCTCCCGTTTGGAACGTCCCGTCTCGCCGTCGCGATCGCGGGCTGCCGGCGGAACCCTGGGGGGCAGCCATGCCGGCCGCTCGCGCGAGGCGCCCGGATCGACATGATCTACCGGCACAGCGCCGATGACGGGGGCAGCTGGGACACCGCGATCCGGCTCACCCACGCGGGGACCCATCCCCCCTATCGCGTGAACGACGAGCCGTCCCTGGCCGTCACGGGTTCGACCCAGCGGCTCTCGTGCGACCGGTACCAGCGGTCCTTCAGCAGCTACGACGTCTGGATGCGGTCCTCGCACTGACCGTCAGCACGAGCGACGAAGACAGAACCACCCGAACCGCGACCTGTGGATGCACGCGTGGAACGTGTGGCTGCAGCCCGAGCATCGGTAGAGGTTGCCGCCGCACAGGCAGCCTGTCTTGCTGATCGGCTCGCACCGTGTCCGGCACGGCGTCGGCCGAACGTGCGCGGACGCGCGGTCGCGCCCGAGGCCAGCGGCGAGGCCGAGGCCGGTCAACGCGATCCCGGACGCCCGCGTGACGAATCCTCGCCGCGTGATCGGCTCAGCCATCGCCGGCCTCCGGCAGGACTTGGATGCCGCTCCCCTCGCGCACCAACGCCTCGACATCGGCGATCGTGGCGGCGCCACCCTGCGCGACGATCGCGCCGCCCTCGTCGATCACGAACAGATGCGGGCTCACGTCGACCAGGAACGCGCCGCTCACCTCATCGCCACGCTCGACACCGGTCCAACGTCCTGCCCACGAGGACGGCATCGCGGCGTGGTCCTCGCGGGCGACCACGACCACGGGAGGCATCGTGCCTGCTTCGGCGGCGATCACCGCCGCCGGAACGACCTCGTCGCACGCCCGGCACGAGGTATCGGCGAATAGGACGATGTGCCGGCTGCCAGCGAGGGACGCCGCCGCGAGCGATCCGCCGTCGACGGTCGTGATCTCCCAATCGGGCGCCGTGCGGCCGACCGGCAATCCGCCGTCGAGACGGATCGGTCCGATCGCCGCCTCGAGGTCCTCGATCCGAGCACGAAGGTCCGCCTGCGTTCGGATCAGCGCGATCAGCGCGAACGCGAGCCACAGCACCAACGCGAACATGAGCGCGACGACCGTCCATCCGACGAGGCTCATCGCGACGCCACCGTGAGTCCACGCAGTTGGGTCGTCAGCTGCTGCATCGCTCGGTCGAGTCCTGCTCCCCGTCGCGCGACGACGTACAGGCTGAACGCGCGCCCGTGCTCGGAGAAGAAGCGCTGCACGCCGGCCCGTCCCGGCGCTTGGCGTTGCACCGCGCGCCGATCCAGATCGGCGGGATCGAGCTCCGGAACGCCGCGCGGCGCGTAGAGGCCTCTGTCGGCGACGTCGGGTGAGAACTCGGCGAGCGATGCGACGAGCTGCCCCGGGCGCAACCCGTCGGCCACGTCCTCGGCGTAGGTGTTCTTCGTGAGGGGAAGGGCGAAGTTCGCCAACCGCACCACAGGATGGTTCTCGGCGGGCGGTGGCAGGTCGGGCATCCAGATCCGCGCCTCCCACCCCTCGTGCACGATGATCGCGAGGCCGTGGCGACGAAGCGTCGAGGTCATCGCACCGCTCCGAGCAGCGCGAGCCCCGCGATCGAGGCACCGGCCGCGAACGTCAGACGCCGGGCGGGTATGGCGAGCCGTTGCAGGGTTCGGTCGACGCCGAGTAGCTGGCCGCTCGTCCGCACACGCGCGACGCTCAAGATCGGCAGCGCCCGAGCGAGCCCGAACGCGACCCCGACGATGGCGCCCGACGCGGCGGACCCTGTCAGGAACGCGGCGAGCCAGGTGAGATACACCATCGATGTGGTCACCACGGTCACGACGCCGAGGGAGAGCTGCACCCCGAACGTCAGGCCCCAGACCCAGCCCCGATACGAGGCCCGCCAGGTCTCATCGACCTGGCGATGCGTCGTGGGGAGCCGCAACCCGCCAAGCCCGAGGTCGAACGCGATCCCGATCGCGACCGCGATCCCGAGGACGACGAGCCGCTCATTCGCGGACAGGTCGATCGGCGAGCCGACCCAGCCGAAGGCCGCCCCGAGCGCCGCGCCGCCCACGGCAGATCCGAGCAGGTAGGCGGACACCGTCACCCCCCAGCGCGACCCTCGTCCCCGCTCCCCGAGCGGCGTGATGCTCCCCAGCATCGACGCGCCTCAGGGCGACCACGTCGACCGGAGTCCGGCGGCGATAGCGACCGCCGCACCGAGCCCGGCGACCGCGTTCACCCGAGCTCCCGCGCGCGCGCCTCGTCGAACAGGGCATCGGTCAGCAGCGACGACACCTGCTGCCAGGTCATCGCGGCGCCCTCCGACCGAACCTCGCCGGTCCCGCCATCGACGAAGCAGAAGTATGGCGACATCCGCACGCCGAAGTCCTCCCACGCCGCAGAGGACTGGATAACCGGCACGTCCGGCGGCGCGAGCTTCGCCAGGCGCGAGGGCGATTCGAACGCAGCGTCCTTCACCACCACCACGACGCGGGTGTCGCCCGGCAACGGCTCGTGCGCCGCCGGCTGGAGCCCGTCCCAGAACCCCTGGCACGTGAGACACCCCGTCGACAGGAACGCGAACAACGTGTCGCTCCCCGACGCCGCCGACACCACGACCTGATCGCCGTCGAGCGTCGACCCTGCGACGTCATGCGCCCGCGACGCGACCCGCTTGGGCGACGGGAGATCCGGCGACAGCACCGGTCGCTCGTCGTCGTGGTCATGGAGGTGTTCTTGCTCGTCGTCGGGCTCCGGCAAGCGGCGAAGCAGCTCGGCGTGGCTCCGCAGCAACGAGACGACCACGACCGCCAACAACGCAAGCACGATCGTCTCGACGATGACCAGCGAGGTCAGCACGCCGGTGCTCACAGGCACCCCGCGTTGTGCGAGCACGTGGTCTGATCGACCGCCGCCGAACAGTTGCAGTCGAGACAGTCGATCCGGCACGGGATCACACACGTCACGAGCCGGCATTGGATGGCAGTGACCCCGCCGATGTCGGTGTTGCAGTTCCCGTACCGGAACACCACGCAACACGTCTTGAAGTTGCCGCAGTTGTTGCCACCGCAATGGCATCCGCCGGGACACGAATGGCCGGGATCGATCGAGCAGTCGAGGTAATAACGCATGTTGGTCGTGCCGCATAGCGCGGTCCCGCCGTAGTTGCACTGCCACCACCCGCCGATGAACGTGTTCGGTGGGCAGCCGAAGTTGTCGCCGCCGGGCAGCGTGCAGCACAGCGCCGTGTACGAACCGCAACAACGGCTGCCGCCCGGGCAGCTGCCGCACGTACGCCGGACGACCTCGGTCGCGGTCACCGGACGCACGGCGTAGCGGATCGGCGCGGCGACCAACGCGCTGGCGACCTCCGCGGCCCGGGCCGAGCGGCGGCGATCGCGCGGACGCCGCGGGCGCACCGTGGCCAACGCGGCGTCGAGGACGGCGCTCACACATCCTCCGGCTTCGTGCTCGGCCACAGGCTCGCGTGCCCCGCCGCGATCCCCACGTCGGCGAGCTCGTGATCGGTCGCGGCGTGGTCGTGTCCGTGCGGGGCATGGACGTGCTCATGGTCGTGTTCGCCCGGCGTCCACGAGCGGAACGCGGCCGGGGCGGCCGTGACGGCAACGACCGCGAGCCATCCGGCGACCACCAAACCGAGCACGACCGGCAGCGCCGCCCACCCCAGGCTCGAGATCCATGCCGGCGCGTCCGGCGCCGCGGTCGCCGCGTAGGCGACGCCCAACGCGCCGGCCACGACGTTGAGCGTCAGATGCAGTCGGCTCGGCGGAACCGGCGTCGGCCCGGCACACCCGCACGAACCCGCGTCGGGCCGGGCGACGAGCAGGAAGCCTAGGTAGCCGGCGAACACGGCGTACAACGTTCCGAGCGCGATCGCGCCGCCCGACGCCGGCGCGACGATCGCCCAAAGGCCCACCGCGATCTCGACGACCCCCACGCCGCGGGCCGCACCGAGCGTGCCCGGGAGCCCGGCGTCGAGCAGCGCCTGCGCCGTCGGGTCGGGACGCAGGATCTTCGTCGCGCCGGCGAGGACGAGCAGACCGGCCGCCAGGAAGAAGACAGGTGCGAACACGTCGGGCGTCACGACCCGGGGACGCTACCCGCGCGGCGCGCGTGGGGTCAACGCCCCAGGACCCTACGGCCGCGTGTAGGTCGTCTTGACCGTCGTGAAGAACTCGACGGCGTACCGCCCCTGCTCGCGGGGGCCGCTCGACGAGCCCTTGGTGCCGCCGAACGGCACGTGGTGATCGACGCCCGCCGTCGGCAGGTTGATCGTGACGATGCCGGCCTGGAGGCCGTCGCGGAACATCGCGGCGTGCTTCAGCGACGTCGTGCACACCCCGGCCGACAGCCCGAACTCCGTGTCGTTGGCGAGCGCCAGCGCGTGGGCCGGGTCGTCGGCGCGCACGACCGACGCGATCGGACCGAAGATCTCCTCGCGGTTGATCCGCATGTCGTTCGTCGTCTCGACGAGCAGGGCCGGCTCCAAGTAATAGCCCTCGGTGTCTCGTTCCAGCCGCGAGCCGCCGAACGCGATCTCGGCACCCTCCTTCCCGCCGATGTCGAGGTAGTCGAGGTCCTGCTCGAGTTGATCCGGCGAGACGACCGGGCCGATGTGGGTGTCGGACGCGAGCGCGTGCCCGACGCGCAGCGCGCGCATGCGTGCGATCGTCGCGTCGACGAACCGGTCGTGGATGCCGGCGGTCACGATCAGCCGGCTGCTCGCGGTGCACCGCTGTCCGGTCTGGAAGAACGCGCCCTGGATCGCGCAGTCAGCCGCCACGTCGAGATCGGCGTCGTCGAGGATCACGAGTGGGTTCTTGCCGCCCATCTCGAGCTGCGACCGCCCGAAGCGCGCGGCGAGCCCCGCGGCGACCCCGGCCCCGACCGCTTGTGANCCCGTGAAGCTCACGCCGCGCACGCGCGGATCGTGCACGAGCCGCTCGCCGACGACACCCCCCGGCCCGATCACCAGGTTGCACACGCCGGGCGGCGCACCGGCGCGCGCGATCGCGTCGACCATCGACCACGCGCTCGCCGGTACGAGCTCGGCGGGCTTGAACACCACCGTGCAGCCGTACGCGAGCGCCGGCGCGATCTTCCACGCCGGGATCGCGATCGGGAAGTTCCACGGCGTGATGATCCCGACGACGCCGAGCGGCTCGCGCAAGACGTCGACATCGACGCCGGGGCGAACGCTCCGCTGATGCTCCCCCGCCATGCGCAGCGCCTCGCCGGCGAAGAAGCGGAAGATCTGGGAGGCGCGCTGCACCTCGCCGATCGCCTCGGAACGCGGCTTTCCTTCCTCGCGCGCGAGCTGCTCACCGAGCTCATCGCTCCTCGCGGCGAGCTCCAGCCCCGCGGTCTCCAGGACCGTGCTCCGGTCCAGCGGGGTGGCCGCCGCCCACGCGGGCGCCGCGTCGGCCGCCGCAGCGATCGCGTCGTCGACCTGCGCCTCGTCGGCGACCGCGAACTCACCAACCACGTCGGAGAGATCCGACGGACTCCGGTCCATGACCGTCGTCGCGCCGTCGACCCACTCGCCGCCGATCAGGTTCGCGCGCACGTCGCGAGCCTAGCCGCTGCGCCGCGAGGAGACCGGGTGACCACTCATGGCGGCCCGGGCTACCATCGACGGATGCGCGGCCTGCGTTCCCTCCCGAAGGTGGAGCTGCATCTCCACGTCGAGGGGAGCGCCCGGCCCGAGACGCTACGGGAGATCGCCGGTCGCGACGGCGCCACGCTTCCGCACGGCATGGGCGTCGACGGCTGGACGTTCGGCGGACCCCTCGACTTCATCGACAACTACCTCGAGCTGTGTCAGCTGTTCTCGACGCTGGACGACTTCCGCAGGCTCGCGGTCGAGCTGTGCGCCGACCTGGCGGCGACCGGCGTGCCCTACGCCGAGGTGGTGTTCAGTCCGGGGAATCACGCCCGTCGGCTGGACGACGACTGGTTCGGCCCGATGGAGGCGGTGCTCGACGGCCTCGACGCGGGAAGGCGCGATCACGGCGTCACCGTGCAGGTCTGCCCGGACATCGTCCGCGACAACGGCCTCGACGATGCGCAGCGCACGCTCGAGGTCGCGCTTCGCTACGCCGGCAGCGGCGTTGTCGCGCTCAACTGTGCGGGCAGCGAACGAACGGGGGTCGAGCGGTTCGCGTGGATGTTCCGCAAGGCGGCGCGGGCGGGGCTGCGAAGCGTGCCGCACGCCGGTGAGTGGGCCGGACCCGAGAACGTCCGCGCCACGATCGAGCACCTTCGCCCCGACCGGATCGGTCACGGCGTGCGCGCGATCGAGGATCCCGCCGTCGTGGCCGAGCTCGTCGACCGCCGCATCCCGCTCGAGATCTGTCCAATCTCGAACGTGGCAACGGGGGTCTACGAGCGGGTCGGCCAGGTGCCGCTCATCGCCCTCCGCGATGCGGGCGTCACCGTCACGCTGAACAGCGACGACCCGACGATGTTCGACAGCTGGCTCACCGACGTCTACGCCGCAGCGCGCGACGCGTGGGACCTCGACGACACCGACCTCGCCGATCTCGCACGGGCAGGCGTCGACGCGAGTTTCGCCGATGAGGACCGCAAGAGGGCGCTCCGAGCCGACATCGGCGCGTGGCTCACCTCGCCCGTTGCACCGGCGCACGAGCCGGCGGTACCCTGACCCACCGCTCGCCATGAACGTCGTCGACACCGACCCGCTTGAGCGGCTCNCCGCCTCGATCCGCGACCGCACCGCGGTCGTCGCCGTGGTCGGGCTCGGCTACGTCGGGCTCCCGCTGCTGATCGGCGTGCACCAGGCGGGATTCGAGACGATCGGCCTGGACACCGACCTCGGGAAGATCCGGACACTCGTCGCGGGCGACAGCTACATCGTCGACGTTCCACGGTCGGAGATCGGCGGACTCGACCGCACGACGTTCACCGGCGACGCGGCCGCGCTCGACCGCGCCGACGTCGTCGTCCTGTGCCTGCCGACCCCGCTTGCCGACGGCGCCCCGGACCTGTCGATGGTGCGCGCGGCGGCCGAGACGGTCGCGGCGCATCTGCGCCCGGGCGTGCTCGTGATCCTCGAGTCGACGACGTGGCCGGGCACGACCGAAGAGTTCCTCCGGCCGATCCTCGAAACGTCCGGCCTGTCCGCCGGGGCCGACTTCGCGCTCGCCTACTCCCCGGAGCGGATCGATCCGGGCAGCAGCGCCCACCAGCTCGCCACGACGCCGAAGGTCGTGAGCGGCCTGACCCGCCGGTGTCGCGATCTCGCGGCGTCCTTCTACGCGCCGATGGTCGGCGCCGTCGCGGTCACGTCCTCGCCCCGCGACGCCGAGATGGCCAAGCTGATCGAGAACACCTACCGCCAGGTGAACATCGCGCTCGTGAACGAGCTGGCGGTGATGGCCAAGGACCTCGGCGTCGACATCTGGGAGGCGCTGCACGCGGCGGCGACCAAGCCCTTCGGCTACCAGCCCTTCTGGCCGGGGCCCGGCGTCGGCGGGCACTGCATCGCGATCGATCCCACCTATCTGTCGTGGCGCGCGGGCCAGCAGCTGGGCTACCGCGTCGGCTTCATCGAGCACGCGAACGAGGTCAACAACCGGATGCCCGACTACGTTGCCACCCGCGTGGCCGACATGCTCAACCACGCCGGCAAGGCGGTGAACGGCTCGCGCGTGCTCGGCGTCGGCGTCGCATTCAAGGCGGGCGTAGACGACCTGCGCGGGTCGCCGGCGGTCGAAGTGCTCGAGCGGCTCGCCGCGAAGGGCGCCGACGTTCGGTTCCACGATCCCTTCGTCGATCGGATCACGGTCGGCGGACGCGAGCTTTGGTCGGTCCCCGCGGATCGCGACACGGTCGCCGACACGGACGCCGTGATCGTGCTGACCGCCCACCCGCAGATCGACGTCCACGCGATCGTCGCCTCCGCACCGCTGGTGTTCGACGCGCGCGGCGCGACCGTCGGGATCGACGAGCCGCACGTCGAGCGGCTCTGACCCATCCGCTGGGCGATCAGCCGCTCGGGCTCGGCGACGGGCTCGCCGTGTGGTGCTTCTCGATCGTGACCGAGTCGATGTAGACCGCTTGGGTCGGCGGCCCATCGCCGCTGTTCGGCATGAAGCCGTTGATCTGCTTGGCCACGTCCAGCCCGTCGGTGATGTTCCCGAAGATCGTGTAGTTCGGGTTCCCGTCCAGGTTGGCTCCGCCCGCCCCCGTGATCAGGAAGAACTGGCTGCCGCCGGTGTTCGCACCGGCGTTGGCCATCGCGACCGTCCCGGACTTGTAATGCTCACCGCCCTGGAGCTCGTCGGGCATCGAGTAGCCCGGGCCGCCACTGCCCGTGCCCGTCGGGTCGCCGCCCTGCACCACATCGATCGAGTCGACCACCCGATGGAAGAACGTCCCGTCGAAGAACTTGTGCTCCGCGAGGAACACGAAGCTCGCGACGGTCTGCGGCGCGGCCGTGCCGTCCAAGGCGATCGTGATGTCGCCGCACGAGGTATGCAGGATCGCCGTGTACTCGGTGTTCTTGGCCAGAACGTCGCTCGGCGAGGGCGCGTGGTCGAACTGCGGCTTGGGGGTCGACGCCGCCGGCGGGATGCTCGCGCCGCAGGCGATCGTGCTCGCCGGCTTCGCCTGCGCGGTCACGGTGCCGGTCTGCTTGGGCGGCTTCTTGGAGTTCGCCGCGGACGACGCCGAAAGCGACGGCGTGGCGCTCGCGCCGGCCGTCGTCGTGTCGTCGCGCTTCAGCAGGGTCACGCCGAGCGCGATCACGAGGATGCCTGCGATCGCGCCGCCGACGCTTAGCGCGATCGTGCGGCGGCGCGCCGCCTGCTGACGCTCGATCCGCCGGCGTTCGGCACCCTTGGCCAGGTGTCGCTGTCGTGACTTGCGGGGCATGGCGCCACAGGCTACCCGACCCCGAGGGCGTCATAGGCGAGCCCACGCAGGATGTCGTCCTCTGACACGAGGGCGCGCTGTACCCCGAAGCGGCGCATCGTGCCGACGAGGATCGCTCCGCCGGCAACGATGACACCCCCGCGCCCGGGCGCCATCACCGGGAGCGCCGACCGCTCGTCCGTCGTCATCCGGCTGAGGTCGTCGAGCACCCGCTCCGCGTCGCCGAGCGAGAGCCAGGTCCGATGGATCAGTTGCGGATCGTCGCGATCCAGGCCTTGGGCGATCGCTTGGAACGTGGTCGCGGTGCCCGAGACCGCCACGAACGTCCGCGCCGTATGGATCTCGGGAACCGCGAGCTCCGCCTCGTCGAGCCGGTCCTCGATCAGCCGTCGGAGCTGCTCGAGCTCGGCGGCCGCCGGTGGATCCGTCGTGATCGCGCGCTCCGTGAGACGCACCGAGCCCATCTGCGTGCTGACCCGCTGCTCGGCGCGCCCCGGGACACGCCCGACGACGAACTCTGTCGAGCCGCCACCGATGTCGAGTAACAGGAACGGGCCGTCCTCGGTCGCCAGCCCGTGCGTCCCTCCGAGGAACGAGAGCCGCGCCTCCTCGACGCCGTCGATCACTCGTGGTTCCGTGTCGGTGTGACGAAGGACCGACGCGACGTACAACTCGCGGTTGGAGGCGTCTCGCACGGCGCTCGTCGCGGTCACCCGCACGGTCGGCGCGCCGAGGGCGCGCGCCCGCCGGACGTAGCGCGCGAGCACCTGCTCGTTGCGGGCGACCGCGGCTGGGTCCAGCGCGCCGGTCGCATCGACGCCGGAGCCGAGCGACGTGATCACCATGTCATTCGCGAGCTCGACGAGTGTTCCGTCGATCGCCCGCTCCATCACCAACAGGCGGCACGAATGCGTTCCCTGATCGACGACGGCGATCCGCTCGCCNACCGCGTGCTCGGGGTGGATCGGTTCGACCGACCGAGCGACCGCTGCGCCGACGACGTCGTCCCCGCCGGCCAGATGGTTCGCGTAGTGCGCGTGGAGGCACTTGATGCCTCGGCGCGTCCCTCCCACGCCGCCGCCCTCGCGCGTACCGGCCGCCATGCGCTCGCGCTCGCCGGCCGCCTCCGCGTGTGCGCGCTCGACCGCGGCGCGGAACGCCGCATCGACCTCGTATCGCTCGTTCAGCCCGCCGATCTCGCCGCCGGCCTCGAGGCGTGAGACCGCGCGTATCGCGTCCGGACACGTGAGCCAGAACATCGTCGGGAAGGGATCGCCCCGATCGTCCAGCGGGTGGTTGCGGATCACGAGCGGATGCCCGAGCGGGCACCGCACGATCACCTCGAAGCGTGTGGTGGGCTCTCGCCCGAGCTGGTCCCGCACGACCTCGACGTCGGACGCGCGATGCTCGCGCGACATAGCGTCCGTTACTTGCGCTTGTGCTCGGTGGCGCGCCGGAAGTCGACCTGGCGCTCCTCGCTTTGCCGCATGAACTTCTTGAGCTTCTGCTCGAACTCCTGGTCGGTGCCCCTGCGGGACTGCCGTGGAGCAGGGTCCTGGAGGGCCTTGATCGACAGGTCGATCTTGCCGTCGTCCTTGATCGAGGTGACCTTGACCTCGACGCTATCCCCTTCGCGCAGGTGCTCGCGGACGTCCTTGACGTAGTTCCGGTCGATCTCGGAGATGTGGACCAGACCCATCCGTCCGTCCTCGAGCTGTAGGAACGCGCCGTAGTTCTCGATGCGCACGACGGTCGCGGTGACCGTGGCGCCGACCTCGATAGCGATCTGGTGGTCCTCCTGTCGCGTGGCCCGGGCCTGCCCCGAGCGGGGCGCCCAGCATGCGGGAGAGGCAACCCCGCCGTCAATGCGCCGCCGGCGTCCCGTAGCATCCGCGGATGGAGGTCACGAGGGTCGAGGGTGTCGCCGACTACCGGGAGCTCGTCGCGCCGTTGCTCGACCGGGCGCCCGCCCGGCACAACCTGATCCTCGGTCTCCTCGACGTCTTGGAGCGCCGACCCGACAGCTACCAGGGCTACCACCTGTGGGCGGTCCGCGACGGGGGCCGCGTGATCGTTGCCGCGATGCAGACGCCGCCCTACGACCTCGCGCTCGCCGAGCCGATCGACGATGCAGGCCTCGAACCCCTCGCGAGCGAGATCCTCGGGGCGGGCGTCCGGTTGCCCGGCGTGGTCGGCGGCATACCCGAGGCGGAAGCCTTCGCGGCGGCATGGCTTGCGCTGACCGGCGACGCGACGAAGACCAGCACCCGCCAGGGGATCTACGAGCTCACCGAGGTTCGCGACCAGGGCGATGCCGTGGGGGCGCCGCGGGTTGCCACCCAGGCAGACGCCGACCTCGTCGCGGACTGGAACGATGCGTTCATGGTCGAAGCGGTTCCCGAGTTCGTTGGGGATCGAGACTCACTGGCACGCCGCATCCGTTCGCGGCTCGACGAGGGCAACTACTGGTTGTGGGAGACGGATGGACGGCCCGTTGCGATGACGGGTTCGTCGCCGGCGCCGCCCGACGGCACCCGCGTGGGACCCGTGTACACGCTGCCTGCGGACCGCGGAAAGGGGTACGGGACCGCGCTGGTCGCGCACGTGAGCGGCGTGGCACTCGAGCGCGGCAGCCGCGCGTGCTACCTCCACACCGATCTGGCGAACGCCACCTCGAACGCGATGTACCAGCGGATCGGGTACGAACGCGTCTGCGACGCCGTGGACCTCCGCTTCATCCCTTCTGGCTAGTCGCAGGACGGCGGCGTCGGCGCGCGACCGTGCGGCACCGGAACGAACGCGATCTGACCGGGGTCGACCATGCCCAGGCACTCGCGTGCGAGCCGCTCGAGCTCGGCCGGGTCGTGCAGCCGGTCGAGCTGCTGTTGCAGGTCGGCGTTCTGCTGCTCCAGCTGCGACACCTCGTTGGCGAGCTGGTTCCGCTGGGCGCGTTGTTCGAGGTAGGCCCGAGCCGGCGCCACCGCGAAGATCGCCGCCACGAACACCACGAATCCCAGGATCGACGCGCGCGGCGTGATCCGCGCCACGCGCGATCGTTCGGTGTTCTTCCCCGGGTCCTCGGCGGGGGAAGTCGCCGTGGCCCGGGCGCTCATGGCGCGCCGCCACCCCCTGGTGATCGGCCGCGGAGCAGTGACCCGCCGGCGTACCTGGCGTTCTCGCCGAGCTCGTGCTCGATCCGAAGCAGCTGGTTGTACTTCGCGGTGCGCTCCCCGCGACTCGGTGCGCCGGCCTTGAGCTGCCCGGCGTTGGTCGCAACCGCGAGGTCGGCGATCGTCGCATCCTCGGTTTCGCCACTGCGGTGACTGACGACGACGCCGAAGCTCGACCGTTGCGCGAGCGCAACCGCGTCGAGGGTCTCGGTCAGCGAACCGATCTGGTTCACCTTGATCAAGATCGCGTTGGCGGCATCGTCTCGGATGCCTCGCTCGAGCCGCTCGGTGTTGGTGACGAACAGGTCGTCGCCGACGAGCTGCACCCGGTCGCCGAGCTTGTGGGTGATCGACGCCCAGCCGTCCCAGTCGTCTTCGGCCAGTGCGTCCTCGATCGACACGATCGGGAACCGGTCGAGCAGCCCGGTCCAGTAGGCGATCATGTCCTCGCTCGAGCGCACGTCGCCTTCGAGGTGATACCCGCCGTCGCGGTAGAGCTCGCTCGCCGCCGGGTCCAGCGCGATCGCGACCTCATCACCCGGCTCGAGCCCGGCGCGCTCGATCGCGTGCAGCAGGAGCTCGCAGGCCTCGGCGCCGGTCGAGACCGCCGGCGCGAAACCGCCTTCATCGCCGACGCCGGTCGCGAGACCCTTTTCGCGCAGCAACGCGTGCAGCGCGTGGAAACACTCGGCTCCCCACCGCACCGCCTCGGACAACGAGGCGGCACCGACCGGCACGAGCATGAACTCCTGGAGCTCGAGCTCGTTATCGGCGTGCATGCCGCCGTTCAGCACGTTCATCATGGGCGCCGGCAGGACGTGCGCGTTCGGGCCACCGAGGTAGCGGTACAGCGGCTGGCCCGCGCTCTCCGCGGCGGCGTGCGCAACCGCGAGGGAGACACCGAGGATCGCGTTGGCCCCGAGCGCCGCCTTGGTTGACGTGCCGTCCAGGTCGAGCATCGCCCGGTCGACGCCTCGTTGGTCGAAGGCGTCCATCCCCACGATCGCGTCGGCGATCGGGCCGTCGACGTTGGCGACCGCCCGGGTCACGCCCTTCCCGCCGAAGCGGGTCGCGTCGCCGTCGCGAAGTTCGAGCGCCTCGTGCTCTCCTGTGGAGGCGCCGCTCGGCACCGCCGCGCGGCCCAACGCGCCGTCGCCGAGCGACACGTCGACCTCAACCGTGGGGTTGCCACGGGAATCCAGGATCTGGCGTGCGGAGACCGACGCGACCGTGCTCATCGCCGGCCGATGGTACCCGACGCTTCCCGCCGGACCGTGCAGCCCAGAGCGCTTGGCGGGGCTATCGAGGTCCGGCGGGCGCCTGCTTGGCCTCGCGATACAGGGCGAGTAGCTCGTCCTCGCCGAGCGCCTCGGGATCGATCCCCCGCTCCGTCGCGAGCGCGAGCGTGCGCTCCGCCCGGTCGGCGAACCGCGTTGTCGCGCGTCGCAACGCCGACTCAGCGTCGAGCCCGAGCTGGCGGGCGACCGCGACCGCGGCGAGGAGCACGTCCCCGAGCTCGTCCTCCGCCCGCCCGAGATCGGCCATCGCCTCGTCGAGCTCGTCGACCTCTTCGTGGAGCTTGCCGAGCGCCCGCTCCGTGCTCTGCCACGAGAACCCCCAACCCGCCGCCCGCCGCTGCACCTTCGCGGCGCGCGCGAGCGCCGGCAACGTCGAGGGGATGTCCTCGTCGACGGCCTTGCGGCCGCCGGTCTCCTCCGCCTTGAGCTTCTCCCAGTTGATGAGCACCTCGTCGGAGCCGGCGACCTCGACGTCGCCGAACACGTGCGGGTGCCGATGGACGAGCTTCGCGACCAACGCGTCCGCGACGTCGTCGATGTCCCATCGCCCCTCATCCGCCGCGATCTGCGCGTGAAACGTCACCTGCAGCAAGAGGTCGCCCAGCTCGTCGCGGATCGCCGCGTCGTCGTCGGCGTCGATGGCCTCGAGCAGCTCGTGCGTCTCCTCGAGGAGATGTCGCGCGAGCGTTCGGTGGTCCTGCTCTCGGTCCCACGGACAGCCGTCGGGCGCGCGCAGGCGTGCCTGCACCCGCACGAGGTCGAGGAGCCCGTCGCCGCCCCGCGAGGACGGCACCGGCCCACCGACGGACGCGTCGCGGCTCACGGCGTGGCCGAGGCTCCGTTGACCGCGCCGCTGGTGGCGGGCTGCGTCGCGCTCGGGTCGGTGCTCGTTATCCGCGCCACCTGGAGCGTCGTCGGATCGAACCGGCCGAAGCTGGGATCGACCTGGATGTCGCCGACCTCGCTCTGCACCCAGTCCTGGAACGCCTTCGTCGACGCCTGCTGCAAGATCTTGTCGCGGGCCTGCNCGAACGACGCCACCTGTTTGTCGATCATGTAGATCACGTGCCACCCGTACTGGGTGTGCACAGGCTTGGAGATCTCCCCCGGCTTGAGCGTGAGCGCGGCGTCGGAGAACTCCGTCGCCAGCTGGCTCGCCGGGAGCGTCAGCTCGCCACCGTCCTTCTTCGCGTTGGGATCGGTGGAGACCTGTTTCGCGAGGGCCTGGAAGTCCTCGAGCGTCGACCCGGGCGCCGTGACCTGCGTGTAGACCTCTTCGGCCTTCGCCTTCGAGTCGACCAGGATGTGGTCGACGTGCAACGTCGTGTAGTCGCCGATCGACTGTTGGTACTGCTGTTGCAACTGAGCGTCGGTGAGCTGCTCCGAGGCGAGCGACTTCGCGACCTCCTGTTGGACGAGCGACGCTCGGATGAGCTCGCGCACGTCGTCCTCCGTGACACCGTTCGCGGTGAGCTGGCTGTGCAACGTATCGGTGCCGACGTTCTTCTGGAACGTCTCGAAGGCCTTCGTCACCTTCGCGTCGTCGACGGTGACACCGTGGTCGGCCGCGTACTGGTCGCTCAGGCGGAACAGGATCATCGCCCCCAGCGAGAACCGGTTGCACGCGGCCTCCTGGGTGTCGGTCGCACCGTCGGTCTGCCCGCACGGCTGCTGCTGCAAGCCCGCGACGGTGTTGAACACACCGGCGGTCCGCGCCAGCTCGTCGGTCGAGATCGACGAACCGGCGACCGTCGCGGCCGGCGGCCGGGCTGTGGCTTCCGAACAGGCGGCGACCACGAGCGCAAGGACGACAGAAAGGAGGATGGGCAGCACAGAACGGCGCGAGGCATGCATCGCGCCAGTCTACGAGGCAGGAACCGATGCGCGATCGGCGGGACCGAGCCCCGGTTCGTCCGGTTCCCCGATCGCCTGGCGCAGCCGGCCCTCGACCCACCGCACGAGATCGACGCCGAAGACGCGATCGGGCTTCAGATTGAGAGTTTGCGTCGCCTCGACGAACGAGGCGCCGGGGATCACGGCGGACAGGCCGAGCTCGACCACCTCGGACAGCGTGACGGGTCGGATCCGAACCTGATCGCGATACGTGGCGACCTCGTCGACCCCGAGCCGCTGCGCCGTCAGCCGGAGCGACCCGATCGCGAACAGCACGTCGACCGGATCGGGCAAAGCGCCGAAGCGGTCGAGCGTCTCGTCGCGGATCATCGCGAGACCGTCGTGATCGCGCGCCATGCCGATGCGCCGGTAGAGCTCGAGACGAAGCGACTCTTGCGCGAGCCAGCCGGGCGGCACGAACGCCTTGACCGGCAGATCGATGCGGAGGTCCTGCTCCTGCTCGACCGGCGTGCCCTGCAGCTCCTGCACCGATTCCTGCAGGATCCGCGCGTACGCGTCGAAGCCGACCGAGGCGATGTGGCCGCTCTGTTCGGCGCCGAGCAGGTTGCCCGCTCCGCGGATCTCGAGATCCCGCAAGGCGATCTTGAAGCCCGACCCGAGCGCCTGGTGTCGAGAGATCGTCGTCAGCCGCAGATGTGCCTCCTCGGTCATCTCGCGATGCTCGGGGAAGAAGAAGTACGCGAACGCGCGCTCGGCCGCGCGCCCGACGCGGCCACGCAGCTGATAGAGCTGCGCCAGCCCGAGCATGTCCGCGCGGTCGACGACCAGGGTGTTCGCGTTCGGCACGTCGAGGCCCGATTCGATGATGGTCGTGCACACGAGCACATCCGCGTCGCGTTCCCAGAACCGGAGCATCTGGCGTTCGAGCACGTCCTCGTCCATCTGACCGTGCGCGACGACGATGCGAGCATCGGGCAGCAACTCCTGCAACCGACCGGCTTGGCGGTCGATCGTCGCCACGCGGTTGTGCACCCAGAAGATCTGGCCCTCGCGAAGGAGCTCGCGCCGGACCGCACCAACGGCAAGCTCCTCGTCGAACGAACCGACGAACGTTCGCACCGGCTGGCGGTCCTCCGGTGGCGTGTCGATGGTGCTCATCTGACGGATGCCGGTCAGCGCCATCTCGAGCGTGCGCGGGATCGGCGTCGCGGTCATCGTGAGCACGTCGACCTGGGCGCGCAGCGACTTCAGCCGTTCCTTGTGCGAAACGCCGAACCGCTGCTCCTCGTCGACGACCAGCAGGCCGAGGTCGGCGAACGTCACGTCGCGGCCCAGGAGCCGGTGCGTTCCGATCACGATGTCCACCTTGCCGGCGCCGAGGTCGGCGAGGACCGCATCCTGGTGTTCGGCATCGACGAACCGCGACAGCATCTCGACCCGCACGGGGAACGGCGCGAACCGCTCGCGGAACGTCAACAGGTGCTGCTCGGCGAGCAACGTGGTCGGGACGAGAACCGCGACCTGCGTGCCCTCCATCACCGCCTTACATGCCGCGCGCACGGCGACCTCGGTCTTGCCGAACCCGACGTCGCCGCAGAGCAAACGGTCCATCGGCAGGGGCTTCTCCATGTCGCGCTTCACGTCGTCGATCACGCGGAGCTGATCCGGCGTCTCGACATGGGGGAAGGCGTCCTCGAGCTCGCGTTGCCACGGCGTGTCGGGCCCGAAGGCGTGTCCCGGGACCGACATCCGGACGGTGTAGAGCCGGACCAGCTCGCCCGCCATGTCGCGGACCGCGCGCTTGACCTTCGCCGTCGCGCGCGCCCAGTCCGAACCGCCCATCCGATGCACGCGCGGGGTGTCGCCGCCGATGTAACGCGCCACCATGCCGACCGCGTCGGACGGGACGTACAGCTTGTCGCTCTTGGCGTACTCGATCACGAGGTAATCGCGCTCCGAGCCCGCGAGCTCGCGGTGGACGATCCCCTGATAGCGGCCGACGCCGTGGATCCGGTGCACCGCGAAGTCGCCGGGCTCGAGCTCGTCGGCGACGTTGTCACCTCGGCGGGCGGCGAACCGCGGCGCCTCACGCGTGAACCGCCGGGCGCCGAACAGGTCCTCCTCGGTGAGGACGGCGATCTTGCCCGGCCCGAACACGAACCCCGATACGAGAGGCGCCTCGACGGCTTCGATCTCGAGGCCGTCGAGCACCTCACGTGCGCGCTCGAGGGACCCGTGGCCGTGCGCGGCGGCGATGACGCGGTACCCGAGCCCGAGGAGGTCGCGCGCCTGCCCGGCGAGCGCGCCCGGGTCACCAGCGGCCGCGCCCCATCCGCGGAGCGACAGATCCTGGCCCTCGGTGAACGCCGAGAGCTGCAGCTGTGGCCCCTTCGCAAGCGCCTCGTCCGGCGGCTTCACAACGTGCGGCCCCGGCCATGTCAACGCCGACGCCATGGCCTCGGCGTCGTCGTAGGTCTGTCGGAGCCGCCCCAACGTGCGGCGCGATTCGGTCATGACAACCCAGGAGCCGTCGGGCAACAGCTCGGCCGGGGTCGGCATCTCGTCCCACAAGAACGCGGCGGCGGACTCGATGCCGTCGGGCAGCGCTCCCTCCCCGATCCGTGCGAGTAGGTCGGCGATCCGTTCGTTGGTGACCGTCTCGGCGGCGGATCGGGCGCGCGCTCGGAGATCCTCGTCGAGGACCAGCTCGCGCGCCGCGCCGACGGTCGCGCGTTCGATCTGTTCGCTCGAGAGCTGCGTCGACGGCACGAACACGCGGATCGACTCGATCTCGTCGCCCCAGAACTCGAGCCGAACCGGACGGCGCGCGTCCGCGGGGAACACGTCGAGCACGCCGCCGCGGACGGCGAACTCGCCGCGCCGCTGGACCACGTCGGCGCGCTCGTAGCCGAGCAGGACGAGCCGGTCGGCCATCGTGTCCGGCGCCGCTTCGCCGCCTGTGGCGACCTCGAGCGGCGCGGCCGTGCCGGTGCTCGGCGCAATCCCCTGGAGCGCCGCGACCGCGGGCGCCACCACGACGAGCGGCCCCGATGCCTCGCGCAGACGCCGGACGGCCGCGGCCCGTCTCGCGGCGATCTCCGGCGTCGGCGACAGGAGCTCGTACGGGAACGCCTCCCAGGCCGGAAGGAGCACGGCCCGTCCAGGGAGGAACGCCTCGACGTCGGCGACGAGCGCCTCTGCCTCGTGGGGACCGGGCGTCACCGCCAGGACGGGAAGCTCGAGCGCGGTCGCGAGCCCTGCGGCCACGAAGGCGTCGCCGGTCTCGGCCTGCGCGACGAGCGGTCGCTCGCGAGAGACGAGGAGCCGTTCGAACGGTTCCGACCCGATCAGCGTCTCGACCAGCGATCCGAGCGACATCGACCCTCCCCTCCGCACGTTCCGAACAGCACCGAAAGCCCCGGCCGCGAACGGCAGGGGCATCCGAGGGTCAGTGTACGGGAGGTCCTAGATCGAGATCGGTCTAGATCGCGTGCAGACCGCGCTCGGGCGAGCGCCGGTCGCCGGTATCGGCGAGATCGTCCGACTCGCGGTCGAGGTTCCGCACCGATAGCCAGCGGGTGAATTCGATCGCCGACATCGGCTTGGAGATGTAGTAGCCCTGCGCCTCGTCGCAGCCGAAGTCGGCCAGCCGGTCGAACGTGGCCAAGTCCTCCACGCCCTCGGCGACGACGCGGAGCCCGAGGTTCCTGCCGAGGTCGACGGTGGCGCGCACGATCATGAAGTCGTTGGCGTCGACGTGCATCTGCATCACGAAGGAGCGATCGACCTTGATCTCCTCGATCGGCAGACGCTTCAGGTACGAGAGCGACGAGTAGCCGGTGCCGAAGTCGTCGATCGACAGGCCGACACCGATGTTCGACAGCGCGTCGAGCACCGCGATCGACCGCCCGGAGTCGCCCATCAGGAAGCCCTCCGTCAGCTCTATCCGCAGGAACGCCGGCGGGACATCGATCTCCTGCAGCAACTGCTGGATCGAGTCGGGGAAGTCCGCATCCAGGAGCGAGCGTGGCGACACGTTGATCGCGATAGGGATGCGGATGCCCATCCCGGCCCACTCGCGCCACTGCTTCAGCACCGACTCGGCAACGTAGTGTGTGAGCGGGCGCAGCAGCACCGTCTTCTCGACCAGGGGGATGAACTCGTCCGGCGGCACCAGACCAAGCGTCGGGTGCTCCCAGCGGATCAACGCCTCCGCGCCCGCGACCCTGCCATCCATCAGGCGGACCTTCGGCTGGTAGTACATGACGAACTCGCCGCTCTCGAGCGCCGGCCGGACCTGGCCGATCAACGTGAGCCGCTGCGGATTGTGTCGGTCGAACGAGTCCTGATACACCTCGTAGCCGCCGCCGTTCTCCTTGGCGACGTACATCGCGACGTCGGCGCGGCGCAGCAGCGCCTCAGAGTCCTCGGCATGCATCGGGAACATCGCGATGCCGATCGAGCCGGACACGTCCAAGGCGAGCCCCTCGACGGCGACCGGCTGCTCGAGCTCTTCGAGGACACGGTCGGCGATGCGAAGAGCGATCTCCTCGTTCGGCAGGTCGGGCAGCACGATGCCGAACTCGTCGCCGCCGAGTCGGGCCATCAGGTCGTTGTCACGCAGCACCCCAGACAGCCGCGGCCCGATCTCCTGCAAGAGCAGGTCGCCGAAGTGGTGGCCCAGCGTGTCGTTGACTTCCTTGAAGTGGTCGAGGTCCATCAGCATCACGGCCATACGCCCCCCGGTCGCGCGGGCCTGCTCGATCTCGTCCAGTAATCGCTGATGGAAGAACATGCGGTTGGGCATGCCGGTCAACGAGTCGTGTAACGCCTGATGTTCGTTCTCGGCTTGTTTCTCCGCTAGTTCGTCTGTCGCTCGTTGGAGCGAGTGCGTGCGTTGGAACATCTGTCTGGCGAACAGCAACGGCGCCAGGAAGATGGCGACCGAAAAGATCCCGTACTGTGCGTAACCCGTGATCACGAGCACGCTGAACAGTGCGAGTCCCATGTACGAAACGAGGAACTCGCCGAACACCCCGGCGTGCACCTCACGGATGAATCCCAGCGGGCTCTCGCCGAGCGCGAAGTAGTTGTATACAGCGACGAAGAGAAGGTTGATCAGATAACCAACGATCGACGCGCACACGACGGCGATCCCGACCTTCCAGACGAGCGCGTGGTATCCGCCTTCTCCCAACCGCCTCCATTCCGGATACATGTGCTTGAAGACGAGGCTTTCGCAGATCGCGGCACCCGCGATCTGTGCTCTGATGAACAGCCCCTTGAACAGCGGCAGCTCGCCGCGGAACTCCCGCTTGTCGCTCGTCCCGAGTAACGCGATCAGTGCGGCTACGGGAACAGGAAACAGCATCGCGACCGACAGCTCGATCGGAAACGAGAGACTGAAATTGACGCTCGACATCGTCGTCGGCACAGGCATGAGATCCACGCCGGCGATCGCCACGATCCAGATGATGATCTGCCACGGCGGCACACCCGTGTGCTGCAAGATGTCGGGGTTCTGGATGAACGACCAGACGATGTACGCGACGATCGGGAGCGTGACCGCGATCTCATAGATGCGCACCCCGAGGGTTCGAGGGACCGGAGCCTCCGGATCCGCGACCTGGCCGGGCACCAGATCGACGTCGGTCAGATCATCCGCCGGCATGCGCCACCTCGGGGTTCGAGACCGGCTGGGGTTGACCGCTCGGCTTGCGCATCGCCGCGACGATCACGATGCCGACGCCGCCGTACGTCAGGATGTCACCCACGCTGATCGCCTGCTCGATCGGAGACGGCACCGCGATCACGTCGCCGAGATATCGCAACAGGTCGTCATCGGTGGCCAGGTGATGCTTCGGGTACGGGTTGTTCTCGAGCTCTCCGAGGAACTGGCCCTGGTCGGAAGAGCGCAACGCGTGCTTGGACACCGGCATCCCGCCGTTGATCCCGATCACGAGGAGGTTCGCCAGGACGCCCGCCAGGATCACCGCGAACCCGAACACGCGGATGTTCTTGATCGTGAACACGATCAGCAGCCCGAACGAGAGATAGAGACAGACGAGCGGCACCGTCGAGCCGGGCCCCGTCACGAACTGCAGCGCGAGTCCGATCAGGGCGAGCCAGGACCACTCGATCGTCAGGTCGCTGAGGTTGCGTAGACGGCCGCCCAGCAGGTACCCGACCGCCAGGATGATGGCCATGCAGATCACCATCAGTCTCATAGGCGTCCTATCGGAATCGGGTCACGCAACTGAAGCTCCCCTGCAACCAACGAGGCCCCCGAGAGGCTCGGTTCGACCGAGCGTCTCGGGGGCCTCGCAGTGCTGCTCTTGACCCTAGTTGGGCCTGAAGCCGGCGCCGACCGCCAGGGCCAGAACCGCGAGCGCACCGAGGGAGTACATGATCTTGCGGAGCATCGTTCTTCTCCTCTCCAGCGTGGCGGTTCGGGCGGTTACTTCGGCTTGTACCGAGCGCCCGCCGCGAGCGCCAACGTCGCCAGCGCAGCCGCGGTGAACAGCAAGTGCTTCCAGCTGTTCCACTTCGCTCGCATCCACACACCTCCTGCGTTCCGTCCCCGGAGTGTCGCCGACGGGCACAGGTCGCGGCATCGGTCTTCGTAACGGAACTGCGGTAGGCCCCCTCCGAAGATCGGGTAGGCCTTTCGGTGTACCGCTCGGCGGTGATGGCGCCTCCCCCGCAGACGCAACGAGACCCTCGCGATCGCCGGGGGGGCCGACGAACCCGAGGGTCTCGTTCGTTCGAAACCTGGTGCTCTAGTTCGGGCGGAAGCCCGCACCCACGGCCATGGCCAGAACAGCCAGCGCGCCGAGGGAGTACATGATCTTGCGAAGCATCTGATCCCTTCCTTTCCGACTTGAGATCGGCTCGTGCCCTTAGTTGGGCTTGTACCGAGCTCCAGCCGCGAGCGCGAGAGTGGCCAGCGTGGCGGCGGTGAACATCAACCGCTTCCACCCTGCAAGTTTGGCTCGCATCCGATCACCTCCTTGAACCGTCCCCCGAAGTTTCGGCCGCGAGCCCGTGTCCCCACATCGGGCGAGGGTCGCGACCCCCGATGGGCCGATACCGGAAGGTGAGTAGGACCAACAGCGACGTCGGCAGCCGGCGCTAGGAGCGGCCGGCGCGTCGGTTGAACCGTTGCTGCGCAGCCTCGAGACCCTCGGTGAGCAGGCATTCCACCGCGTCGGCCGCTCGGGCGATGCCGACGGCGAAGTCGTCCCACGCGCTCGCCGCGACACGTTGCAGCACGAAGTCGGCGGGATCCTGGCGTCCCGGTGGCCGCCCCACGCCGATCCGGACGCGGTAGAACTCCTTGCTCCCGAGCGCCTGGGCGAGCGATCGGATCCCGTTGTGGCCGGCGCTTCCGCCGCCCCACTTGACCATCAGCTCGTCGCCGGGGATCTCGATCTCGTCGTGCACCGCGACGACGTGGTCGGGAGCGATGCCGTGCTTCTTGGCGACGCTCGCGTAGGAGGGTCCGGACTCGTTCATGAACCGGGTGGACGCGACGAGCCACACCACTCCGTCGCCGATCCGCACGTCGACCGCCTCTGCTGCCTGGAATCGCACCCTGCGCAGGCGGGCGCCGTGTCGCTCCGCGAGTTCGTCGAGCGCGAGCTTTCCCGCGTTGTGGCGGGTTCGTTCGTACTCGTCGCCGGGGTTGCCGAGGCCCGCGATGAGCCAGGCCATCGAGGCCGGCTAGCCCTCGGGTTCGGGCGCGGGCTCGCTGGTGGGCGACTCGCCCTGCGCGGCAGCCTCCTCGGCCGGAGTCTCTGCGGCCTCGGCGGGTGCCTCCTCGCCGGGCAGTCCGAGCTCGGCCTCGGTGCGGAGCGCAGCCGGAGTGACCACCGAGATCACAGGGATCGTCGGGTCGGTGAGGAACGCCACGCCGTCCGGCGGCGTGATGTCGCCCAATCGAAGCATGTCGCCGAGCTCCAAGCCGCCGATGTCGGCGGTGATCTGCTCGGGCACGTCGCCCGGCAGACATTCGATCTCGACCTCGCGCAGATGGTGCTCGATCACGCCGCCGGTCTTGACGCCGGGCGCGTCGCCGACCTCATGGATCTCGACGGACATCTTGACCTTCTCGTCGCGGCGAACCGCGAGGAAGTCGATGTGCACGTACCGCCCGTGCAGGTGGTCGCGCTGGATCTCACGTGGGATCGCGAGGTGCTTCTTGCCGTCCACCTCGAGGTCGACGACCGTTGCCGCACCGTGGGTGGCATGGAAGAAATGCAGGAGGTCCTGACTCGACAGCGAGATCGAGACCGGCTTCATCCCGTGGCCGTAGAGCACGCCGGGCACCAGGCCGTCAGCTCGGAGCTTGTGAGCGGCACCTTTGCCGCGCCCGTCGCGCACGGTGGCCTTCAGGACGGTTTCCATGGTCGATGAACCTCGCGTCGGTGGGGGACCCGCCGATGGTACCCGAACGCCGCCCGGCCGCCCAGGTCAGCGGCGGCGCGCTACCTTCTGCCGGCCCCGCACGTCTTGGGTGTTCGATGGTCGAGGAGAGCTCAGCCCTGGACGAGAGGACCGTGGTGGAACCCGACGGCGGCACGATGGCGGAGCTGTACGAGCGCTACGTGCCGCGAGGGATCCGCCTCGCTTACCTGTTGACCGGCGACCGCGACCAAGCTGAGGACCTCGCGCACGAGGCATTCATCCGCTGCGTCGGCCGCTTCCAGCATCTCCGCGCCCACACGGCGTTCGACGCGTACCTGCGCCGGGCGATCGTGAACCTCCACACGTCGGGGCTCCGCCGGCGCAAGACCGAGCGGGAATGGCTCCGGCGAGAGGGCCCGCGGGCCGCCGCCGCGGTGAGCACGCAGCGCGATGTCGGCGAGCGGGAAGACCTTTGGAAGGCGATGTCCATACTCCCTCGACGCCAGCGTGCCGCACTCGTGTTGCGGTACTACGAGGACCTGTCCGAACGCGACGCCGCCGAGGCGCTCGGATGCAGCCTGTCGGCGCTGAAGTCGCTCGTCGCACGCGGATCCGATGCGCTGCGAGCCTCCCTCACGACCTACGCACCTGAAGGTGATGACCGATGAACGACCTTGAGCACGACCTCCGAGAGCTGTTCGAGCAGCGCGCCTCGAACGTCGACGTGCCCGGACTGGCGCCCAAGGCGGTGCTTCACCGTGGCCGCCGCCGGCAGGTGGGCACCGTGGTGACCGGCGTGCTGGCGTGCCTCGTCGCGGCCGGCGTGGCAGCGGCCGCGATCGGCGATGCACGACACCGTGCCGTGATTCCAGGTCGCGGGAACGGGCTCCCGGAGCGCACGACGTCGATCGGCGGCGTGCCGGTGACGGCGCCCGCCGGCTGGACCCTGGTCGATGACTTGCCGCTCGCGGCGATCCTGGCGACGACGAGCGAGTCGTGCTCGTTCAGCGGATCGGGAACGCCGGTCGAGGGGAACGGGTCGTCGAGCGAGGCGAACGGGTCCTCGGCGGGCGAGGCCGTGCCGAGCGCGACGCCGGTGAACGGCGGGGCGTCTGAGGGCGGCACGCCGGAGTCGGGACAGACGTGCACCACCGACAACATCGGCTATCCCCAGGGGGTCCCGATCTTGCAACTCGCGAACTTCGAGGTGCCCCTCACAGAGACCGTGTGTGGACTGGCCGATCAACAGCCCGCGGCGACGATGCCCCCCGACGGCGTCGCGGTGTACGTCGGCGCCTTTCCCGGCGCTGTGAACTCACAGCCATTGCTCGACGCGTGTCCAGGGAGCGAGAGCATCACGGGAGGCGACGTCCTCATGACGTTCGCCGATGCCGGAGTGCAGACGGCGTATGCCGGTGTGGTCGTGGCGGGAACGTCTGCGAACCCGACGGACGTGGCGGTCGCGCAGACATACCTCGACAGCCTCGACGGTCTGCGGATCCATCCAACCTCCCCGCCATCGGGCTCTGGCCCCGGTTATGTCATGGCGGCTGGAACGAGTGGCGATACGTCCTGGCGGCTCGAGGCCGGTCTGACGTCGTTGACGAGGACGCCGAGCGTCGGCGCGTCCATGTTCACGACAACCGCCTCCAGCACGGACGTTCGCACCGTCGACTTCACCACCGACCAACGCGTCAACGATGACGCGATCGACCTGGGTGGTGACGCAGGCGTGATCCAGTTCGGAACTGCGTCGACCGACGTGACGGGCATCCACATCGCGCTGCCATCGGGCGGCACCATCCCGGCGACGTTGGTCTCCTGGCCGACGGAGATCGCATCCGACCTCGACGTGCCAAGCCAGGAGGGATGGATCTGGTATGCCGAGGCACCTGAACGTGGCACCGCGCAAGCGCGGAGCGCAGGCCCGTCATCGGAAGCATCTCCGCCGCGGCGACCCGAGCCGGGCGCACTGCAGACGTTCACCGACGGCGACGGCGTCTACACGATCGCCGGGAACGACTTCGGGCACGACTGGTTCTTCCAACAGCACAACGGGGGCGAGTTCCGCTTCTTCCTTGACGGGAAGGAGCAAAGCAGCGTGCTGCTCCGGTCTGGCGGCGAGACGCAGATCGACATCCCCGGCGGGACGCTGGGATTCGCAGTCGAACCCCCCACCGTGAAGCATCTGTACGTGACNTCGGACGCCGCCGGCACGGACGTCGTCGTCAGCGGGGCGTGGGTCAGGTCGGCGAACGACCCCGAGCTCGCAGCACACATCTGGGTCGTGGCGCTGCCTGGTTCCGGCACCGGGTACGAGTGGCAGGATGGGCCGTTGCCCATCGCGATCGCCTGGCCCACCGATCCGACGCAGTCCCCCGGCGACCTGATCTCCGCCGGTGCGACGCCGGCAGTCTCCTGGAAGGAAGTGTGGTCAGATCGCGGCTGCCCAACGCTCGAGGTGGTCGCTTCGGTCAGCGGCGACGGAGACCTCGGGACCGCCGACTGCCCNGTCCCGTGGGATCCGCAGGGATACCCCAACCGGATCTCGTACATCGGCGGCGTCTACGGGCAGGCGCACGCGACGGTCTGGATGCTCGGTCCGGCGGGGATGGCGGCCGACGCAACGTCGAAGGATGATCCAACGGTCGGTGGCTTCTGCGGGGGCTCGATCTCGAACGAAGGCGCATGGGCACAGACGAGCGAGTGCATCTTCGTCATCCCGGTCGGTCAGACGTACGTGATCCATCCGACGCTGCAAGACGGGACCCCGCTCGAGAAGACGATCACGATCACAGCGCGACCCGGTGGGGTCGATACGTCAGAGGCCGGCGCGGCCGACTCGCCGGCCCCCTAGACCTGGTTCGCGCCGCCGAAGATCTCGCTGACGCTCGACTCCTCGAACACCGCGCGGAGGGCCGATGCGACGAGCGGCGCGATGGAGAGGATCCGCAGCTTCGAGAACTGCTTCTCCTCGGGGATCGGGACGGTGTTGGTCACGATCACCTGCTCGATCGGCGCTTCCTCAAGCGTCTGGCGTGCCTTACCCGAGAAGATCGCGTGGGTCGCGCCCGCGAAGATCGGGCCGGCACCCATGCTCGCGAGCACGTTCACGCCTTGCACGAGCGTTCCGGCGGTGTCGATCATGTCGTCGACCATCACACAGGGACGGCCGGCGATGTCCTCTTCGTACACGAGGCGCATCTCGGAGATCTTGTGCGCCTCGTGACGTGAACGGCGCTTATAGATGTACGCGAGGTCGGCGTGCAGGTACTCGCGGAGCTTCTCCGAGGTCTTGATCCGGCCGGCGTCTGGCGCGACCACGACGAGGTCGTCTCCGGAGAGCCCGAACTCGTCCTTGAGGTAGCTCGAGATCAGCGGCAACGCGGTCAGATGGTCGAAGGGGCCATCGAAGTAGCCCTGGATCTGCCCCGAGTGCAGGTCGACCGACACGATCCGGTCCGCGCCGGCCACGCGCAGCATGTCGGCGATCAGCTTCGCGCTGATCGGCTCGCGCGACAGCGTCTTCTTGTCCTGCCGCGAGTAGCCGTAGTACGGAACCACCGCGGTGATGCGCTTGGCGCTCGCGCGCTTCATCGCGTCGATGATGATGACCTGCTCCATCAGCGCCTCGTTGATCGGCTCGTAGTGCGACTGCACCACGAACACGTCTGCCCCACGCACGGATTCGTCCGCACGGAAGTAGATCTCACCCGACGCGAAACGGCGGACTTCGCCTTCGCTCACCGGGATGCCGAGGTTGTCGGCGATCTCGTGGGCGAGCGTCGGGTGGATGGTGCCGGAGTACAGCATCATCCGCTTCTTGGTGATGATCTCCACGGCTATCCCCCCTTGCGTCGGTCCTTGGCGCGGTGTTCCGCGTCCTTGCGTTTGCGATACCCAGAGATGACCCGCTGCTCCGTGCGTTCGACCGCGAGCGAGCCCGCCGGCACGTCCTTGCTGATCACCGATCCCGCTCCCGTCACCGCGCCGTCCCCGATCTTGACCGGCGCGACCATGATGGTATCGGAGCCGGTGCGCACGTCGGCACCGATCTCGGTGTGGTGTTTCTCGTAGCCGTCCCAGTTGCCCGTGATGTTCGCGGCGCCGATGTTGGTGCGCTTGCCCACGCTCGCATCGCCGACGTAGGACAGGTGCGGCACCTTGGCGTCGGTCGAGATGTCGCTGTTCTTCACCTCGACGTAGGAGCCGATGATCACGTTGTCGGACAGCGTCGTTCCGGGACGGATCCGCGCGAAGGGGCCGACGGTGACGTTGCGCTTCAGCGTCGCCCCCTCGACGACGGCGAACCGGATCGCCGCACCGTTGCCGATCGCGGCGTCGACGATCTGGACGTTGGGACCGATCCGACACTCCTTGCCGATGTGCGTGTCGCCCTGGATCGTCGTGTTCGGCAAGATGGTCGTCTCGGCGCCGATCGAGATGCCGACGTCGATGTAAGTGGTGTCGGGGTCGAGCAGCGTCACACCGTTGGCCATGTGCATCGCGTTGATCCGCTCCCGCACGACGCGGGTCACCGCCGCGAGCCCGTTGCGTGAGTTGAGGCCCATGACGCCGCCGGTGTCGACGGTGACCGCCGCGATCGCCTCGCCCTTATCCAGCAGGATCGGGAACACGCTGTTCAGGTAGAACTCGCGCTGGCGGTTGTCGTCGCCGACGGCCGGGAGCGTGCGGAACAGGTCCTCCCGGCGGAAGACGGTCGCGAGCAACCACACCTCGCGGATCGCTCGCTGCGCCGGCGTGGCGTCGACGTGCTCGACGATCTCGACGAGCCGGTCCCCTTCACGGACGACACGGCCGTATCCGCCCGGGTCGTCGACCTCCGCGGTCGCCATGGTGGCCGCGCTCTTCGTGCGGCGGTGCGTCCGGACGAGCGTCTTGACGTCGTCTGCGGTGATGGGGTCGTAGTCGCCACCGAGCACGAGCACGTCTGCGCTTCGGCCGACCGCCTTCTCCGCGGCGGCAACGGCGTGCCCGGTGCCGAGCTGCGACTCCTGCTCGACGAATACCGGCTTCGGCGTGACGCCCCATGAGGTGACGGCGTCACGGACGTCGTCCGCACCGTGGCCAACGACGATCACGATCTTCGAAGGCTTCGCGCCGAGTGCCGCTTGGAGGACGTGCCACAGAGCGGGCTTTCCGCAGATCGGGTGCAGGACCTTGGGGCGGGCGGACTTCAGCCGCTTGCCCTTGCCGGCGGCGAGGATCACCGCGGTCAACGTGTCCGTGCGTGTGGTCTTCGTCGTGGCCAACGCGCTCGTTTCCCGGTCGGG